>Ga0136588_1000054_pt1 | contig 40775 bp, 48 predicted proteins | sample AntRauMFilla1564_FD_104782 | JGI IMG/M metagenome (GOLD analysis project Ga0136588, IMG submission 104782) | Saline lake microbial communities from Rauer Islands, Antarctica - Metagenome Filla 1 #564 | ecosystem: Environmental > Aquatic > Non-marine Saline and Alkaline > Saline | place... | reverse complement strand
GTTTTGATTCCTCCGCGCGGGTCTCGCACAAAAAGCGTTTTGTTTACCATTATTAACTTTCCCAGAAAACTAGGATACACTGTGCGCATGGTAAAGAAACTGATAAGCCGGGCCGAGTTTGCCCGCCAAGCGGGAGTTACAGGCGCCGCCGTAACGAAGGCTTGCAATAATGCTTTGAAGGCTGCTTGCGACGGCAAGCGCATTGACGTGGCGCACACACTTGCGGTTGATTACTTGGCTATGAAGGCGCGCGCTCAGACAGAACCACCCGCCACCGGTATAGACCCTCTATACGAGCTAGTGGTCAGCTATTGCCAGGAACAAAACAAATGGACTAAGTCCGCCGTGCAAGCCGAGTTTAGGATCCCTTTCAACAGGGCGCGCAATATAATCGAGACTATGAAAATAAATGGGCTGATAAATAAAGATACTGTTAATGTGGTCACGGCCCCGGCTATAAAACAACCGCACATTCGAGGCCCCGCAGCTGCTAAAGAAACTAAAAAGCGCCAAGCGTATGAAGACGATCCGATACTTGAGATCCCCGAAGACATACAAGCCTTTGCACACATGACACTGCGCGACTTAATTGATAAGTTCGGCACCGATACGCGCTTTGTTGATTGGCTCAGCGCCACGCAAAAGATAGAAGCCATTAACGAAAAGCGATTGAAGAACGCAACCACCGAGGGGGAGCTTGTTAGTCGTAAGTTGATCCGTACGGGCATAATAGAACCTATAGACGCCTGCCATATAAAATTATTGACTGACGGAGCCAAGACAATAGCGCGCAGAGCCACCGCTATGCACTCAGCCAACAGGCCTATTGAAGATATAGAAAAATTTGTTGCGGACCAGATGAGTAGTTTTATAAGACCAGTTAAAGCGAAAGTCGCTAGAGTTCTTCGTAATGCGTAAGATTGATGAAATTGGCGCAGAATGGATCATATCAGAAGTTGAGGGGCTAACGGACGAAATATTCCACGTATCGCCCAGTCAGTACAACGAAGAAAACAGATACCTGCCTGAGTCCGTCACGTCAATACCCGGTTTTATCCGCTACGACGTGAACCCTTTTATGCGCGAGATAGTTGATTGTTTTGATGTGGATAGCCCTGTCCGCGAAGTCAATCTAAAAAAAGGCGTTCAGATAACTTACTCTACTGTTTTGGAATCCGGCGCGCTGTATTTCATGGGTCACGTTAAAACGCTGCCTATCATGTATCTGACGGCGGATAAAGAATTGGCCAGCGCGCGGATTGAAAACAACTTTTTACCCATGCTTGCACATTCGGATCTAGGCCACATCATACGTTCAAGCGACGAAGGCAATAGCCGAAAAACCGGTAAAACCTCAAATCATTTACAATTTGAGGGTGGCGGGTATTTGGTTCCGTTCGGCGCTAAGAACGCCGACAAGATGCGATCATATTCTATCTGCGTCATGCTCAAAGATGAGATTGACGCCTGGCCGGAGACTGTAGGCAAAGACGGCGACCCGGACAAATTAAGTGACGGCCGTTGCAAAGGTTATTGGGAGCGGCGCAAAATATTCCGAGGCTCAACGCCGCTAATCAAAGGTAGTTCTAAGATAGAAAAAGCGTATCTACGCGGCGACCAAAGAAAATACAATGTGAATTGTTTAAGTTGTGGTTTTGCTCAAGTGTTGCGGTGGAGTAGCCTAGACAAAGAGACGGGCATCATCGGCGGGTTTACGTGGGAGCTAGACGACGGTATTTTACTACTAGATTCTGTTCGCTATCTCTGCCAGAAATGTGGTCACCCTCACCATGAACATGACAAAGAAAGATTATTTTCAGAAGACCACGGCGCGAAATGGGTACCAACAGCGCGCCCCGTAGAGCCGGGTATTCGTTCGTACCATTTGCCTGCGTTGTATTCGCCCATTGGTATGGCGCCGTGGTACAGTCTAGTTTCGGATTATTTAGACGCTTACGACGTTGTAAATAAAAAAGTTAAAGACGTCGGACTTTATCAAGTATTTTATAACAACGTGCTGGCCGAACCGTTTGAGATAATGGGATCTAAAATCAGATTCTCCAGCGTTTCAGCACATCGAAGGGCAGTTTACAGACTCGGTCAAATCCCCAATAACCACGCCGAAATACATTCTGGTTCTAAAATTCTATTTTTGACCTGTTTAGTTGACGTTCACAAACAGAACTTAGCGGTATCGGTGATGGGCTGGTGTCGAGACGCAAAGCCGTATTTAATCGATTACTGGCGTTTTGAGACAGATGGTAAAGATGATGATGACTGTGGAGAACTAAGCTGCCCTGTTTGGGGCCGGCTGCGAGAGCTCATCGAAGAAAAAGAATACACTGCAGACGATGGAGCCAAATATCGTATAGCTATGACGTTGATTGACGCGGGTTATGTTAACGACACAGTTACGACGTTTTGTTCTGATTACGCTTCGGGAGTATATCCTATTTTGGGACGCGACCGTCCGGCAAAAAACCAAGTTATAAAAGAATTTGCAGAGTTTACGACTCAGGCGGGCACGGTTGGCTATAGGATTTTAGTAGACCATTACAAAGACCGATTAGCGCCGGTACTTCGCAGGGAATGGGAAGAGGGTGCCGGCCAGCAGAATAAGTATCATTTTAATGCGCCTATTGATACCTCTGATAAGCAGCTTAAAGAATTAACTGTTGAGACTAGGCGCGAAATAAAAGACGAAAAGGGGAACGTTTCTTACTATTGGCATCGCCCAGGTAACGCTAAGAACGAACTTTGGGATTTGTTATGCTATGGACATGCTTCAGTTGAGATCTTAGCGTGGGCTATTTGTATACAGCATTTTGCTGCTGAAACCGTTGACTGGCCGAGATTTTGGGACTACATCGAAAACGAAAAACTTTACTACGAGGATTAAATACGTATACTGTAATTCTACAGATTTAATTTTATTCAATCAAATCACGAGGCCGGTCATGTAATGGAACGTACTTTTTTACAGGGCAGAATACACGCAACCAAGCTGATGATAGTTGCTTACGAAGACGCTTTGTTAGCGCTAGGTAACGGTGTTCAATCCTATACGCTAGACACAGGCCAGAGCCGTCAGACGGTCACTAAGCTAGATTTAAGCGCGCTTAATAAGACATTGGATTCTTTGTATAATCGATGCGCTACTTTAGAAGCTAGGTTGAGTGGTGGCGCTGTGATAGTGAGGCCGGGATGGTAAGTAAAAAACCACATTATAAGATAGCAAGCGACGGCACATTTGAACACGTTTCGGGGCCGACGCCTTTGTCCGTGGACAACTTAAACCCGTCAGCCTATGCGGGACAAAATTCACCCTCACCTTATCAAGACTCTATTTACGATGGTGGTAAGTTTGCCGGTGGATTCGGCACTACTCAAATACAAGAAGTAGACTATTGGACGTTACGCGCTCGCTCTGCTCAGTTGTTTACGGAAAATTTATACGCTAGGGGTATTATAAGACGCCTAGTAACAAACGAGATTAATACGGGACTATGCCCCGAAGCATGCCCAGACGAGAGTATTATTGGCGTGCCAGAGGAAAGCCTTAACGAGTGGTCAGAAACCACAGAAAACCGTTTTGCAATATGGGGCAAAGGGCCAACTTTATGCGATTATAAGAAAAAATCTACTTTCGGTGCAATTCAACGCGCAGCCAGAATGGAGGCTTTAGTCAGCGGAGATGTGCTCGTAGTTATACGACAGTCACAAAAAACTAAACTCCCTATGATCCAATTAATAAGCGGCAGCAAAGTTCGCACGCCGTTAGGTGATTATGGATCTCTTCGCAACGGTCACAAAATACGCCACGGTGTTGAGATTGATGCGATAGGACGTGTTGTTGCGCATTGGATAAACCAAGACGATGGCACCACAAAAAGAATTGCAGCAGAATCTGAACGCTCAGGGCGTAAAATATCTTGGCTCATATACGGCACGGATAAACGCCTTGACGAATTACGCGGCCAGCCTTTGCTATCAATTGTCATGCAATCACTTAAAGAAATAGACCGCTACAGAGATTCAACTCAGCGAAAAGCGCTAATAAATTCTATGTTAGCGATGTTTATTAAAAAAGGTGAAGACAAGATGGGAACGCTACCGGTCACAGGTGGCGCCGTTCGCAGAAACACGGCTCAAGTGACAGAATCAGACGGCAGTAAGCGTCGCTTTAATGTTACGGACCAAATACCGGGCGTGGTGATGGAAGAATTGCAAACCGGCGAAGAACCCGTGTTGCTAGGAGGCCAAGGCACGGACGTGAACTTCGGCACTTTCGAGGAGGCTATTATACAGTCCATTTCGTGGGCCCTAGAAATTCCGCCAGAAGTATTACGCCTGTCATTTAGCAACAATTATTCAGCAAGCCAAGCAGCAATCAACGAATTTAAAATAGCAATTAATAGAACGTGGGGTGACTTTGGCGAAACTTTTTGCAGTCCTATTTATATAGATTGGCTAATAAGCGAAACTCTTTTACAGAAAATTAACGCGCCGGGACTTTTACAATCATTCAGAACGCCGGGCGAGTACGATATATTTGGCGCTTGGACGCTGACAGAATGGTACGGGTCTATAAAGCCATCAACGGATATGCTCAAACAAGCCAAGGGCTCTAAGATATTGACGGAACAGGGTTGGTCGACAAACGCGCGCGAGGCACGCATAACCACCGGTACTAAATTTAGCAAAAACATAAAACGATTGAAGCGCGAGAACGAATTGAAAGTTGAAGCCGCTAGACCTATGGCAGAATTCAGGCAAGAGTTTGGCGAAGAAGAGGCAGAGGCTGCGTTATCTGCATCGTCTAGGGTGGAAGACATTGAGTCCAAACTTGAAGAGTATTTTGATTAAATTATAAATTAGGGTTATCATTAAAATAACAAGAGGATAATTTTTATGTGGCTATTAGAAGCTAGTGTCCGCAGAGCCATGCAAGTGGCAGAAAAATCGGGCTTTAAATTTACAGCAGAACAGCAAGCGCATTTTGATGCGAGGTTTAGCGCTGTAGACACTTCCCCGGGCAGCAACCGCATACTGACAGTCGCAGGCGACAACGCGCAAATATCAGTTAAAGGCGTAATGACTCAAGAGCCGAGTTTTATGGCGATGATATTTGGAGGCGGCAACACAACTTACCCAGAGATTTTATCTGCAATTGCAGCAGCTGAGCAAGACGATAATATCACAAATGTAACTTATGCTATTGAGAGCCCGGGTGGGGGTTTTGATGGATTATTTGATGTTTTAGCAGCGATGCAGACCGCTACTAAGCCAAGTAAAGCGATCATATCAGGCGTAGGTGCCTCAGCTGCTTTTGCAATGGCCACGCAAGCGGACGAAGTTATTGCATCTAATATAGCGGCGCGCATTGGTAGCGTCGGCGTTGTGGCCACATTCTACAACGACGAGGATGAAATAAGTATTACTAGCACCGATGCGCCTAAAAAACGCCCGGATGTGCGAACGGCTGAAGGCATAGCAATGGTCAGAGAAGAACTAGACGCCATGCACGAGATATTTGTTGATGCTATTGCACAGGGCCGAGGCACAACAGCCGATAAAGTTAACGCAGATTTTGGCCAAGGCGGAACCGTTTTAGCCAACGAAGCAGTAAAACGCGGTATGATTGACGCCGTAGCGACCACTTCGCTAAAGGCAGTTAAAACTACTAATACCTTAACCACCGCCACTAGCGGGAATCAACCGGAGGCCACTAAAATGGACCTTAAAGAACTACAATCCCAGCACCCCGAGACATTCGCGGCGGCGGTGCAACAGGGCGTAACAGAAGAACGCGACAGGGTCACGGCACACTTAGTAATGGGCGAAAGTTCAGGCGATACTAAAACAGCCAGTGCTTCGATTAAAAACGGCGCTAACATGACCGCAACACTGCAGGCGACTTACATGACTGCGGGCATGAATCGCGGTGATATAGAAGCCCGTCAGCGTGAGGATTTAGACGCTAACGCAGGCGACAACGCAACTGAAGCGGACAATGACGATAAGGGTGGTGATGTTGCTACCTTAATCGAAGCCCGTCTCGGCATAGGAGCATAAGTATCATGTCAAATATTGCAATAACTAATGTGGATTTAGGCAACGTAATTTTAGAAGATGCGCAGTTTAGTAATGAGTTACTTACTTTTGGCGGCGTTGCCACTGTAGCAGAGGGCACTATTTTAGCGCGTGATTCCTCTACTTCAAAACTAATCCCGTTTGTTAAGGGCGGAACTACTAACGCTAACGGCATACCTAAAGCGGTGCTAACTTACCCTGTTACGTCAACAGGTGCAGGTGATGTTGCTGTGCGTGCGATGGTGTCGGGTTCGGTTCGTTCAGGACGGTTGATCATAAATGCTGACGGCGATAACACAAACGTAGACGCCGCGGTCCTTGACCAGCTACGCGACTATTCATTAATTTCAATCGACGTTCAAGAATTAAACATTCTTGATAACCAATAAGGAGCGCATGACATGAGTGGTTCTACTACAAAACGCATGTTGTCGGCATATATGTCAATGGCACAGCCTACGCTTTTTTTGTCGGGATTTTTTCAAAGCCCGCCGGAGAATTTCCACACTACTGAGGAAGTTGAAATTGATATCGTCCGTTGCGACGAAGATATATCAATCGTTATACAAGACTTGAGTACGGGCTACCGTATGAACGCAGAAGACCTCTATACTAATAAAGGTTTTAAGCCTCCTATTCATAAAGAAGCAATCCCGCTTAATTCATTTGATCTGATTAAGCGAATGCCTGGTCAAAATCCTTTTGAGTCCCCCGACTTTAGAGCTAACGTAATTTTGCGTTTGTTCAATGGCATTACTAAAATTGAGCGTAAGATTAGGCGTTCAGTTGAGCTACAAGCGTCGCAAGTTTTGCAGACGGGCGAGTTAACGCTAACTGATTCTAATGGCGTGGCGTTATATACGCTAGATTATAAGCCAAAGGCTTCGCATTTCCCCACCGCTGGAACCTCATGGGCTACAGCTACGGGCGCGGAAATGATTGGCGATATTAGCGAACTGGCCGAGGCTATTCGTAACGACGGCTTGATGGACCCTGACCAAATAATCATGGGTATCGATGCTTTTGAGAAATTCATTAGTAACGAAGACGTTCAAAAGCGCTTTGATATCAGACGTATTGATTTAGGCACCGTAGCACCTATGGAAATGCGCGGCGGCGGCGGTTCTTACCGAGGCATGGTTGAGATTGGCAACTATCGTTTTGATTTGTGGACGTATGGCGGCAAATACACTAATCCGTCAGATGGCGTTAAAACTTCATTTATCGACCCGGGGAATGTTATTGTTCGTTCTTCATTAGGTCGCATGGATGCAACGTTCGGCGCTATCCCTAACATCGGAACGCTAGTTGGTGGACAGTCTACTAACCTATTGCCAGAGTTGCCTGGCCGTTTAAGCAACTCAGCGGGCGGAATGGATTTATTCACTAACGCATGGCTGACAAATGACGGCGAGCAATTGTACGGTGGCGTAGGTGCAAGACCACTTATGATCCCAACTGCAATCGATACCTACGGCTGTTTAATTACTCAGCTTTAAAATAAACTAATTACTCGGGGTTCGCCCCGAGCCTTTTTTATAAATAGGGAATAAATACCATGGCCAGTAATAAAGAATTAACCTTTGCTATCGCGACAATTTGCGCGGAGCGAGATGTTAAAACGCCGGAACTTGAAGGGTTAAACAACAGCCAATTGTCCGCCGTTTTAAAAGATTTTAAAGCAAAGCAAGCCGAAGAAGCCCCGGGCGAAACCGAACCCGAAGAAACTGGATTTAAAGTCATGCCTCGGAAGGCGATAACAACTAAACGAGGGATTATAGCGGCAGGCGAAAAGATTGAAGCCAAAGACTTATCCGGCGGCGAAGTAGCGTTTAAAGCGTTTATAAAATCTAAGCACATCGGCCAAGCTTAAAAGATGGGACTTCGCGAACAAGCAGAAGCAGACCTCGGACTTATCTTAGAAGATAAGGACCGGGGCTTTGGTTACGACATAACTTTGACCGACCCCGCTGGAACAGTCAGAGCACTTACGGGTTTTTCAGACGATATAGCGCAGATTATCGACCCTGATACTGGAATAGCCGTAAGTGGGCGCCTCGCGTCAGTAGCATTAAGAACGAGTTCAATAATTTCCGCCGGGCTAGAATTGCCACGCGGGATAGCAGACGCAGGGATAAAACCGTGGCTTGTGCAATTTAACGATATTAACGGCAATCCGTTCACGTTTAAAGTGTCACAGTCTAACCCGGACAGAGCGCTCGGGTTAGTTACGCTTATGTTGGAGTTATACGTGTTATGACTATATCTACTCTAATAGACAAGCAAGACACGTTTGAAATAGTGCGCGACCGGATAGCGGCGATACTCACAACCGAAATAGCCGGCCAGATGCAGCTCGCAACGTATGCGGGAAAAAATCCAAACGATTGGAAGCTGCGCATATTTACTGAGCGCTCGAACCCATGGGAAGAGTTTCTTAACGAACCTGCAGACATAAGCCCGCTAGTTAATGTGTGGTTTGATAATTCCAGTTTTGACTCAAGTAAAAGTAACATAATAGAACGTCAAGCGTCCGAAACAGTTTATAACATAGATTGTTACGGATACGGCAGAAGTCGCGACGACGGCGCAACAGGGCATATACCTGGCGACAGAGAAGCGTCTTTCGAAGTTCAAAGAGCGTTGAGACTGGTACGCAATATCTTAATGTCAGCCGAGTACACCTATTTAGCATTGCGTGGCACGGTTTGGCATCGTATGCCCCAGTCAATAACAGCATTTCAGCCTCAACTTGACGCCAGACAGATCCAACAAATAGTAGGCGCTCGGCTGGCGTTTCGTGTAGTATTTAATGAGTTCTCGCCGCAGGTTGAATCTGTGGATTTGGAACTTCTATCAGTAGATGTGATCAGAACAGAGGACGGCGAGATCGTTCTGGAAGCTGACTACGATTATACAGCGCCATAATTTATTATGAAAAGAGCCGAAGCAAAAACGCAAGGTTTAGAATTCTATAACACTGGTAAACCTTGTAAGTATCAGCATACCAACGACCGTCGCACGTCGTCGGGAAAATGCTTAAAATGCGAATCGGAATATAACAGCGATTACGGTAAAAATTATTACGCTGAAAATAAAGATAAGTTAAAAGCCGGACAAAAACAGTACCGGAGCGAAAACCGCGATAGTTTAATCGCCGCCAAAAAACAGCACTACCAGGAGAATAAAATCTCCTATAAGAGTAAGAACGCTAAATGGGCGAAAGAAAACAAAGTTAAAAAGAACGAATGTTCTAGCGAATGGCGAGAAAAGAACCCCGAGCATTCGGCCCAGTATGGCCGGGAGTGGAGAGCCGAAAACCCAGATAAAAACCGAGCTAAAACAGCTAGGAGACGGGCGGCCAGGATAAAGCGTACACCCATGTGGTTATCTAGCGACGACTACAAGGCAATACAAGCAATGTATAAAGAAGCTAGTCGAATGACCGAAGCGACCGGAGTAAAACACCACGTTGACCACGTTATCCCGTTAAACGGGCGGTTTGTATCTGGACTACATGTTCCTGATAATTTGCAGATTTTAACCGCTTATGCGAATCTGTCAAAAGGGAATCAATTTAATAACATTGACAGGAGAATATAGCATGGCTATTAGCTCAGCAGTAGATGCCTCCGCCGTCGCTCGCGTGGTCGGCATAAAAACAATATTTAAAGACTTACGGGCGGGTGGTGTTTTATTTCTGCCTCAGCGTGTCGCGGTTGTGGGCCAAGGCTCTACAGCGTCGACATATGCAACCACAAAACAACAAGTGACTAGCGCAACGCAGGCAGCGACCATTTATGGGTTTGGATCTCCGATCCATCTAGCACTATTGCAGCTTTTGCCGACGAATGGCGATGGTGTCGGGACTATCCCAGTCACAGTTTACCCGCTTGAAGATGCGGGCAGCGGTGTTGCAGCAACGGGAGACATTACGCCCAGCGGTACGGTCACTACCTCAGGCGCGTACGTAGTTAAAATTAATAACATTAGTTCGCAGCAATTTGTTATTGCCGCCGGCGCAAGCGTGGCCGCAATATGTGCCTCTATAACTGCAGCGGTTAACGCTACTTTGGAAATACCCGTGATAGCGGTTGATGATACAACTAAAGTCGACATTACCGCGAAATGGAAGGGTACAAGCTCTAACGACCTAATAATTGAAGTTATCGGGCCAACGGACGCGGGTGTTTCTTTTGCGTTCACTCAGCCTGAGGGTGGCCTTGTAAATCCGGATGTTGACGTTGCTTTAAATCAGGTCGGCAACGTTTGGGAAACCATGGTACTTAACTGCATGGACATTGCCGATACAACTTCTTTGGGCAAGTACACTGTATTTGGCGAAGGGCGATGGGGCGCTCTAGTGCGCAAACCGATAGTCGTTTTCACAGGTAATACGGCGGCGGGAGTTTCAGCAGCAACAGCAGTTTCAGACGCACGGAAAACCGACCGAGTTAACGCTCAGTTAGTAGCGCCGGGCTCTAAAGACTTGCCGCTAATGACAGCGGCCAGACAGTTAGCTCGGATTGTTAAAGTAGCTAATAGTAACCCGCCACAGGATTACGGCAGCCAAGACGCAACCGGCTTAACGCCCGGAACGGATGGAGAGCAGTGGACTTATTTGCAGCGCGACGAGGCGATTAAAAAAGGTAGTTCATCGATTATTGTTAAAGATGGCGTTGTCAACATAGGCGACGTTGTTACTTTCTTTAATCCGAGCGGCGACCCGGCCCCCGCGTATCGCTACGTTGCGGACATTGTTAAACTGCAAAACATTATATTTAATTTAGATCTAATTTTCGCAACGCCGGAATGGGACGGTGCGCCTCTAATACCAGATAACCAGCCAACTGTTAACCGTTTGGCGAAAAAACCCAAGTCAGCAGTTGCGGCGGTAGCGTCATTGCTTGATAGTCTAGGGTTAAACGCTATTATAAGCGATCCAACAACAGCCAAGGCGAACACGATAGCGCAGATAAACGCGCAGAATCCAAAGCGCCTCGACTTATCAATCACGGTTCAATTAAGCGGAAATGCAAATATAATTTCTGTGGACTTAAACTTTGGATTTTTCTTTGGTACGGCCACAGTCGTAGCGTAACAGGAGTCATATAACATGTCAGCAGTAGGCGGAAGCATTGAAAGCGTTACACTGGCCGGCCGCAATTTTGCGGTCGCAGCGGACGCGGAAGCCCAGCGCAAGCTCGGCGGGTTTGAGAACGAAGTCCAAGCGAACGGGAACGGCACGGCGCGATTAATAAAAACGCGAGTACCGTTGTCGATAGATGGATTAATGTTAGAGATTGACGACGACCGTGCGGATCAAGAGTTTTTGCAAGAGCTAAGTGATAGCCCGGATTTTTTTCCGATTGTTATCTCTTACGCCTCGGGTAAAGATTATCAGGGAACAGCTCAGATAGTTGGCGAGACTCAGGCAAGTAGCCAGAACGCAACAGCGGCCGTTAATCTTATGGGGCCGGGCGTTTTAACTCAGCAATAAATTAAGTTATAGGGCAATATGTTGCGCGGGCGCCCTATCCCCTTCGCCTGCTTTGCGGCAGGGCGTGACACTCAATTAATTAAGCAAATAGGGCTAAATTATGAATGATGTAGTAGTAAAAGAAGTAGCAGAAGCGGAATTCCTTAGATTTGTGGATGCAATGGATCTTGATGTTGAGCCGGCGGATATGGACGAGGACGATAAAAAAGGTTTTGATCAACAAAAAAGAAAAATAATTCTGGCCATACAGAATGGTTCATTAATTGTTAGCGATAAGGGCGAGCCGATTTATACGCCGCAACGAACAAACGACGCTGAACCAATCACATTCTATGAAGCGACGGGCTCGGCACTCATGGCAATGGATCGCAAAAAGAAAACCGAGGACATTGGTAAACTCTATGCGGCCATGGGCGAGATAACAAAGACCCACGCGAATGTATTTAGCAAAATGAAGATGGCCGACTTAAGGATCTGCATGGCAATTACCACGCTTTTTTTGGGTTAGTCCGGACAAGACTAGTAAGGCGCGGCGCAGACGAGGCTATCCCAAAGGGCGGTCACACTATGCAAAATGTATATACAGAAATGTTATTACAAATATGTCGCGACTACCCGGGGCTACCGGACCCCAGAGAACTGCTAGCGCATGAAATAAGATTTTTTTACGAGGGCTTGCGTGAAGAGCTAAAAGCGCACACAAGAGCAAAATAGGAGCATGTATGGCGGGACGTTTTAGTGTAGAAGCAGTATTTAAAGCGGTCGACAGAGTTACTGCTCCCGTTTCTCGTATGCAAAACCGTATAAGTAAAATGACACGTTCCATAGCGCGAGGTCTGCGCACTGCTAACAGGGCAGTAGGACGCATGTCTGCGAGCTTAGGCACAGGGCTAAGAACAGGCGCGGTAGTAGCAACAGCGGCGGTCGCTAGTCTAACACTGGCTATTAATTCCGTGGCTACTAGAGCCGATAAGTTAGCAAAAGAGTCAAGGCGACTTCAATTCCCCATAGAAGAACTTCAAGAATTTCAATTTGTAGCAGAACAAAGTGGCGTAACCAATGAGTTATTAAGTAACTCACTCGGCGCATTCACAAAGCGCTTGGGTGAAGCTGCTGGGGGTACAGGTCCTTTAGTATCAGGATTGAAAAAATTAAACCCTGAATTGTTAGAGCAATTACAAGCCTCTAAAAATGTAGCGCAGTCTTTTGAGATAATGATTGATGCCATACGCTCAGCAGACACTGCAACCGAGAAAGCCGCGCTGGCAAACGCCGCGTTTAGCCGGTCGGGCCTAGCGCTTGTTAACATCGCAGACAATAGCGCTAGCGCCATAGAAAAGTTACGTAAACAGCAGCGCGAGAACGGCAATATAACCATGGCGCAGGCGATTGCAGCCGAGGCTTACCTAGATGCCTCAAACGCGCTTAAAAAGACGCTGACAGGGTTTATTCAAACTGTTTTGCTACCCATGATGCCTATGCTTACAAAACTCATAGAAGGTTTTAGAGGATGGGCACTTTCTAACAAAGATATTGTAGCCGGCGACATATTTAAATTCGGCCGTAAATTGGTAGATAATTTTAACGAGATAGTTGACGTTCTTAAAAAGATAGGCATAGGACTCTTAGTATTTTTCACACTAGCTGCGGTACTTAAAACCTTAGTGCTTGTGATGACGGCTGTTAATTTAGTTTTGGCAGCTAACCCGATAACGTTGATTGTGATAGGGGTTTTGTTACTAATAGCTGCAATCGCAGCGCTTATATTCTTTTGGGATGAGGTTAAAGCTGCTGTAATTAGTTTTGCCAAAGCGGTGGTAGATAAAGTTATTAGCGTCTTCGTAAAATTAAAAGAAATTTTTAAATCACTACCTGGTCCATTACAAGAAGCTATACAATTTATGCTTAAACCTATTTTTTTGCTAATTGATGCAGTTGGATTAATATTTAAAAGTTGGGAGCCTATAAAATCATTTTTTAAAGATTTGTGGGCCGGTGTATTAGAAATATTCGATTCAGCTGTTAATAAAATAATGGGCGTAGTAGATAAGGTTAAGGGCGCAGCTTCGGCTATCGTGGGCACTATAAGTAACATCGGCAGTGGCGTCGGGGATTTCTTCGGATTTGGCCCGGACGAATCACAAGCGAGCGCACCTAACGGATTAACAGGCGCGGGCAGTGCAGGCACGGGGCCGCAAATAGTAAGCCCACAAGCACGCACCGCGCGCACGATAGAAGAGTCACGCACAACCAGCAGCGCAGAGGTTACTATTCGCGACGCAACGGGGCGCGCAGAGGTCACGAGTGGAAGTATGGGGCCGGGGCTATCTTTGCAGTCGTCGGGCGCGTTTTAAATTAATGTCATTTGACCCAGCAACCCTATTCGCTAACGGTGAAGTTGGCGCATGGTACGAGCTAAGAGACATATCAACACTATTCCAAGATGAAGAGGGGACAATTCCTGTTACGGCTGATGGTCAAACTGTGAGTAGGATTCTTGATAAGTCTGGTAATGGTAATCACGCAACACAATCAGTTTCTAGAAAAAGGCCTACTTATAGAGATGTTGGTGGTGTGCAGTGGTTAGAAATCGATCAAGTAGATGACAAGATTATAATCCCGTATCAGTTGAACGGTGTTAACACTCTAGGTATTTCGTATTTACCGGATGCCGCACAAACATCGTTTTTATTAGTTGACTCGCAACAGGCTAACCCTTGGGGTATTACTGGTGCGGAAGGTGATAGTAGCACCTCTGTGAATAACACTAACAATGAAGTTAACCGTGGTCTTAATGCAATTCGCTGGGATTCTATTGGTTCAACTATATCTGTTCTTAAAAGAAATGATTTATATAATTCGTATGCGAGCTCGAATGTAGTTTTAGCTGAGTTAGATTTTGCAAATTGGCCATCAGTTTTTTCTTACGGTAAATACTTCACATCTTCCTTAAGCGGATTTACCAAAACAACCGGCTACATAATGGTGGAGGGTTTTTTAGATGAGCAAACCTCTTTAGGCTTAGAGGAATACCTAACCGCGTTAACTGTGCCAGCGGTTGAGCCACTAACAGCCGCCGGCGCAATTACTCTGCCATCTTTAGTATTTCAAGGCAACGCAACGGCGGAACAGGTAACTATCGATTTTACAATACAGATTGATAATTCTATAAAAATAGTACAAATTGACGTATCTAACAAAATACTAGAAACTACACCTAACAGATTTACGATAAGGATCTAAAGCAATGCCATCGTTAAACACAAGCTCAGTCGATTCGCAGGCCGACAATATCGGTACGGATTTTTCAACCGCGGTGCTAACAATTTACGACGGAACGCCGCCCGCCAGCGGTAATGCTGCTCTATCAAATAACACAGAATTGGCGGTTCACACACTAGCAGGCTGGGATTCTGCGTCGTTAGGTGTGATCATAGCCTTGGCAATAGCGGACGCAACGATAGCAGCAACCGGAACCGCTAGTTTTGCGCGCTTAGTGTTAACAACTAAAACGATGCAGGTTACAGCGGGCACCGAGGCGCAAGAATTGGTCTTGTCGAGCACAAGTTACGTAGCTGGCGAAGATTCAGTTATTTGCAGCGAGTTAATAACGCAACCCGCGACGTAAACGGCTATGTTAATTTCACTAACCGCCGCGATAAAATCAGGCAATCAAACGGTATTTAATGTTGTAGATAGCGACGGCACTATTGTGGATTTAACAGCCCTGGGCGCTACCGTTGTCACAGTGGAAGTGTGCGGGCCTCTTATTAATAACGGCTCGGGCGTAACCATAGACAGCACGACCAACAACGTCACTTTTTTCAACGACACTATTACGGTTAAATTCGGTCAGCTTGAATTAAAAAGCGGGCCTCCTTTTTACTACCCAAAAATCAGCTATGTCACCGCCGAGGATCCCGAAAAACAAGTGCTAGTCGGAGAGGGCTACGCGACCGAAATTAAACTTAAGGTAATTTGCTAATGGCTTGGACTGACCGCATTAGACAAGCGGCCTATAATTCCCCCTCTGGCGTTAGGTTGACTTTTGACTATGAGAATGTCAGTAAAACAGTCGATAAGAAAACCACCAGTTTTGAGTTCCCGGACGCGAACGGAAGTTATGTTCAGGACTTAGGAAACACCGGGCGTCAATATCCGCTACGTGTATTTTTTTGGGGTGGTGATTACGACCTCAGAGCCGAAGCGTTTGAAGCCGCGTTATTAGAGCGTGGCACGGGCAGACTTGAGCACCCTATTTACGGAATGATAGATGTGGTTCCGTTTGGCACCATTACTCGGCGCGATGATTTAAAAACGGGCGCAAATCAAGCGGTATTTGAAACAGTGTTTTTTGAAACAATAGGATTAATTTATCCTTCGTCGCAAACCGACCCGGCTAGCTCAGTACTAGCCGCAGTCCAAGACTACAACGAATCCGCTGCGCAAGAATTTGAGGACGCCACAACTTTAGATAACGCGGTGGACGCCGTGACATTTAAAAGCGACTACCAAGCTCTGCTCGATTCTGCTAGCGACGGTTTGGGGTCTATCGCTAACGCTCAGGACAATGTAAGGACGCAATTTAACGCGGTGCGCGATTCTATAAACCAAGGCATTGACTTACTCATTCAAGACCCGCTTACGCTGGCGTTCCAAACAGTTATACTATTGCAGTCTCCCGCGCGAGCGCTAACTAACATTACGAATAGATTAGATGCTTATGAAAATTTAGCCAGCGAAATTATAACGGGCGATAACTCTGTGGTTACGCCGAGTTTTGACGCCAGTAGTTCTAATCTATTTCATGTTAATGACCTCTATGCCTCGACATATGTAACCGGCTCGGTTGTCTCGGTTGTTAACACGCAATTTACAACTAAGCTCGAAGCGCTAACAGCCGCCGAATTTATACTAAGTCAGCTAGACGACTTGAACAATTGGCGCGACGCTAATTTTAAATCTCTTTCAGAAATAGACACCGGCGAAGCATATCAGCAGCTGCAGGGAGCTGTCGCACTTACTGCAGGTTTTCTAGTAGAAATATCATTCACCTTGCGACAAGAGCGCCGCGTTGTTTTAGATCGCAATCGCACGATTATAAATTTGGTCGCAGAATTTTACGGCAGCGTTGACGAACAGCTAGACTTTTTTATAAATTCAAATAATTTAACGGGATCCGAAATACTAGAATTACCTAGGGGGCGCGAAGTTGTCTACTACATATAACGTGATAACCGGCGATACGTTTGAAAGTATTTCCCGCAAAAAGTACGGAACGCAAAACGAAGCGCAGCGCATAGCCAACGCTAACCCGGGTGCAGCGCAGCCGCTTGTAGCCGGCGTAACATTAATTATTCCAATCTTACCTGACGCCCCACAAAATTTACGCCAATCAGCTAGCAGCGTTACACCCGACGAGGTTGCGGTTTTAATTCAAGGTAGCCGTTTTAGATTTTGGAATGAAATTAGGATCACTCGTTCAATAGACACGATGGACACAGTAGAATTTGGCGCGCCGTTTGACTCACAAGCGCCGGGTTTCCGTGAGTCTTTTAGACCGTTTTCATTTAAGCCGGTGGTTATCACGGTAGGGGGTTCCGCTTTATTTACGGGAACAATGGTTGCAGTCAGCCCCGTAGTAGAAAACGGGCAAAAGATAGTATCAGTAAGCGGGTATTCATTGCCGGGCGTCCTAAATGATTGCACTCCCCCTGCTAGTGCGTTCCCGCTTGAATTTAACGAGCTTGGACTACAAGAAATAGCCACATCGCTGGCCGCGCCTTTTGGCATAAGCGTGGAGTTTAAAGCCGACCAAGGACCCATTTTTGAGCGTGTTGCTTGTGAGCCTGGGCAACGAGTACTTACCTTTTTAACAGAGCTTGCAAAACAAAGAAATTTAATAATATCTAGCTCACCGTTAGGCGCTTTAGTGTTTTTGCAATCTTCACAAGGAGGAGGTTCTGTCGCTAATTTTGCGCAAGGCTCTGCGCCTCTGCTATCCGTCACGCCGTTTTTCAGCCCGCAAGAATACTACAGTCATATAACAGGCATTGAGCCCGTCATTGTGGGTTTAGAAGGCTCTCAATTTACTGTTAAAAACCCCCGCTTGCTCGGCGTTATTAGGCCGCTAACATTTAAAGCGCCCGACACTGAGGACTCAGACGTACTCGCAACTGTAGAAGCTAAAGCGGGGCGCATGTTTGCTAACATGGTTTCATACTCTATACGACTGGCTACGTGGCGTGACCCGAGCGGAGATTTATGGCAGCCGAATACTGCGATTAAATTAATAGCGCCTGACGCAATGATATATAAAGAGTACGAGTTTATTATTCGTTCAATACAGTTTGAGCAAGACAGCAAGACCCAAACGGCGACATTAAACTTAGTTATGCCCGGAGCGTTTAGCGGAAAAATACCGGAGTCTTTGCCATGGGACGATTAGCGGTACTACTCTCATTTTTAAGAACCACTAAAAACGGTGCTAAGGTTTCTGACGCTAAAGTTAATACCGGCGGTGGGGCTAACGTAACAGCCGAGCATTTTTCTTCGCCTGGCGACGACTCGCACCCGATACCCGGCGACTTTGTGGCTTTGAACGGCGACAGCGGTACCGGCCGAGAATCCGCCTTAGGATATTTAGACCCAAAAAACGAACCTAAAGCATTATCGGGCGATAAAAGAATATACGCCCGCGACGAGAATGGCGTTTTAATTGTCGAAGTGTGGCTTAAAAACACAGGTGAGGCGACCGCTGTTAATGCTAACGGCTCGGTTACACTGCGACCCGACGGCGGGACATTGACCACAACTCCAGAATGCACTTTTGACGCTAAAGCAGACGGCAGTATAAAAGGTGCTAACGGTTCGGGTTCTTTTGAACTAGCGGTTAATGGTGATTTTATAATAAACGGTGTTACTATAGACACGAGCGGCAATATAGTAACCGCTGGTAAGTTAAACGCCGATGATGTAACCGCCGACAATCAAGACGTAACATTAAGCACACACACAACGCCATCATTTGGCACACCACCGACACCGGGAACATAATGGTCACACAACAAGGCGACGTTAATTTATTCCAAACACCCGACGGCGGCGACATTATAGTCGATGGTGGGATTGTTACGATGGGCGGGGGCTTAAATACGGCTGTTTACCTATCGCTTTTTGGCGGCAATGAAGACGACGACGGGCGCCCCGATAATTCGGCTAATTGGTGGGGTAACCTTGGCGAAGAAAACGCAGCCCGAGAATACCGCAGCGAAACACAAAATTTATTACAAGGCCTGCCCGCCACAACCGGCAATCTTAGGCGGCTACAAGACGCGGCAATTCGTGATCTAGCTTGGATCCTAAGCGACAAAGTAGCATCGTATATAAATGTGGTCGCTAGCATCCCCGGCGTAAATAAAATTAAATTAACAATTGATATCGAAGCGCTTGGCGAAGAGTCTCGTTTTGAATATGTCGAAAATTGGAAGGCGGGCGCATGAGTTTACAGACACCAACTACGAAAGAAATTAGCGACAACATAATTGCGCAGCTCGAAGCGTCGCTCAACCAATCAATACCGCTATTGCCTAAAGCATTTCTAAGAGTACTAGCCAAAGCACTCGCGGGCGTTTTTATACTACTTTACAAATACGCGGGCTTTATGTTTTTACAGATTTTTGTGCAAACCGCAAGCTCAAAAGAAACAAATGTAAACGGGGTATTGTTGTCGCCTTTATTACAGTGGGGCCGATTAATAGGAATAGGCGACCCAGTGGCCGCGACGAAAGCCGAATTATTAATTGATGTGTTTGTACAAAATCAAACTGGAACACTACCCTCGGGCACGCAGCTAATTAATAGCGACAACGGTGTAACTTACATTACAATCGGCGCTGTTAATTTAAACGCGTCCACGGTGCAGGCAACAATAAGAGCGTCGGCCGACCAGCAAGGCGGGGGCGGTTCAGGTGCGATAGGGAACCTACAGGTGGGCGACATTGTAAGTTTCGCCAACCCTTTAGCGAATGTTAGCCGGAACGCCGAAGTCGACGCACAGACCGTTACAGGCGCGAACGCCGAGTCTACGGAGGCATACCGCCAACGTATTGTTGATAAGTTTCAAAAACGCCCACAAGGTGGCGCTTATGCGGATTATGAAGGTTGGGGCGAGGAAGTCGTCGGGATAATAAACGTTTACCCATATACCGGAGACCCCGGAGAGGTAGATTTATATTCAGAAGCGACGGTCGCTAGTTCTGGGTCAGCCGACGGCGTACCCACAGCGGCGCAATTAACAGCCGTTCTTAATTCTGTGGAGTTAGATCAAAACGACAAGGCAACTAGACGCCCTGTAAACGCGTTTGTTAACAGTTACGCAATAACCCGCACAGGTTTCGACGTTGTAGTTGATGGTATAGTCGTTGATGACTTAGCGGCGGTTGAAGCGGCGGTAATATTAGCAGTAACACAATATTTTTTAGCCAGAGAGCCTTACATCATTGGCTTGGGCATACCTCCTAGGCGAGACCGAATAACTCAGGGTGCGGTAATAAGCATAGTTGACAACATTGTGAGCGCCTCGGGTGGTGTGTTTGATACCGTTACCGTCGAGGAAAGCGGAACGATAGTTACAATCTATGAATTAGGTATCGGGGAAAAAGCGAAAGCGGCCAGCATAGGGTTTATATAATGTCTTTAAGAATGTTTCAGCATTTATTACCAACTGCCAGAGCGTGGCGATTAACAGTTGATAAAAAATTAAGACGGTTTTTTGAAGGATTAACCGGCCTGATTTCTCAAATAAAGCAGCATTTAGATCTGGTTTGGCTGGATATATATCCACAAACCACTCGCGAATTAGATTCTTGGGAAAATCAGTGGGGGTTGCCTAGCACCACGTTAACTACGCAAGAACGGCGCGACCGATTAGATGGCGCTTGGAAAGCACTAGGAGGTCAGTCCCCATCCTATATACAAATCTCCTTAAGAGACGCGGGGTTTAATGTATACGTCCACGAATGGTGGCGAGCTATTTATGTGTACAGTACAGAATGCGGTGAGCCTTCAGCAGAATGCGGTGAGCCTTCAGCAGAATGCGGCGGAATCATAGGCACTTTAGATCCTATTACACCCGTGCCAAGGGACCCGTCGGAGTTTCTCAAAGACGATGGAAGTCCCTATGGGTATTTCCTTAACTGCGGAGGTTCTGTTGCTATAAGCGGCGGTAGTTTAGCGATATGCGGTGCAGCCAACGGGATATCAGGTGGACTGTTAGTAAATAAACCTGCTAAGATAGTTTATCAAATACCAACTAACCCAGAGCAATGGCCCTATGTGATGTATATAGGGGCACAGATATACGGTCGCCGAGCTTCTATACCCGTTGCTAGGCGTGAAGAATTCGAAGCGTTGTGCTTAAAATTATGCCCAGCGCAACAATGGATTGGGCTCATTGTGGAGTATAATTAAAAATGGCTTTAAATATTAACAACACTTACTCAAATAGTACTCCTTCAGATACAAGTTATCCGTTTGGCTCTGCTAAAAACGAAACTTCACCGGGTGATTTAGACGGGACACCTCTTGAAAAAGCGGGGTTTGATGATCTCTACGGATTAATGCAATCTTTACTAGTCGCTGCAGGCATTACACCCAACGGAAACCCAGACACTGTATTGAGTCCTCAGTATTTAGCGTCAGTATTTAATTTAAGATGGTATGCACGAGTAGATTTTTCGGTCGGCACTAAAGTTGTGGGTTCCAATGGGGTGACATATGTTTGCAAGCAAGCAAACGGGCCAGCAAGCACAATACAGGACCCAGTTACAGAAGGCTCCCCACGCGCTAAATGGCTAACCGAAGCATCCAGTATGTTTGATTTGCTTAACCCTGTCGGCTCTCTTTACTTTTCGCATAATTCCAGCAGCCCAGCGGACCTTTATGGCGTAGGCACGTGGCTTCGAATTAAAGGACGATTTTTAGTTGGCTTAGATGAAGATGACTTTGACTTTGACGCGCCCGGGGAAAATGGTGGCTCTAAATCTCATACCCTTACGGACAACTTTGAAGTTGATGGCCACGCGCTGACTATTGCACAAATACCTGAACACAGTCACCAGTACGAAAAAAAGACCACTAACCAAAATGTAGGCAGCGGAGCATCTTATTTTTCTGGGGATACTTTTCAAAACACGGGCTTAACGGGGGGCGGAGAAGCGCACACTCACGGCCTATCGGGCGAGATACAGACGACTGATATTTTACCACCCTATCAAGTAGCATACTTTTGGAGAAGGACAGCATAATGGCTTTAAATATAGCGAATAGTTTCCCCGGTAAATCCACAACGCCTGATTCTAACTACCCGTTTGGCGGCGCTCGCAACGTAACAGAGCCGGGGGACGGTACGGGCACCCCCCTTGTAGCGGATATACTTAACGACATATTCGGCATGCAACAGTCTTTTTTAACTGCGGCGGGCGTTACGCCTAGCGGTCATCCCGACAGAGTGGGATCGTCTCAATATTTTTCTGCCTTAAAATCTTTAATAGATGCTTTCCCGGCTGCTGCTTCCCAAAGCACGGGTGCGGCCCTGATAGGCACTTCTAGCGGAAATAATTTACAACAGCAATTAGATGGTTTAATAGCGGGGCAAGTTGGCGGCATCATAGTGTTTGCAACTAAAGCTCTATTAGATAATTACTCTCCCGCAAATCCAGAAGAAGAAAACACTAGTTACAAAGTAACAAACGATCCAACTTCTAGCAACAACGGTTACTACTCTTGGGATAGCGGCACGTCTTACACAAAAGATGCCAGCTTGGTCGTCAATACGATTGATCCAAATAATACCAGTGATGCGGTAAGTGGTAGTGCAGTCGAAGAAAGAGTACAAAATTTTGCAAATATCGAGCTCATCCTGCCCGGAACTGTAATCCAAGGTGAAGCCGCAGTGGCTGATGGCGCTATTGAACAATTAGCCAATTACAATAGGTCAGATTTTGTTCCTGTAACTGCCGGGGATGTAGTCACTTATATTGCCGTGGCATCTCCTGGAACTCGGGTGCAAGGATTTAACGATCAGTTTGAATGGATTGAAGACCTCTACACGCCGCCTAGTAACAATTTTTCAATCAACGTAGAGCTTACGATCCCTTCCGATGTTGCTTACATAATTGCCTGCTCTCAAATCACTGCGCCCTCTTTCGAGTTAAAAGGTAATTTTAAGCCTTTAATAACAGATTATACTAGAGTTATAACGGATATTGCGACGGATATTGCGACGGATATTGCGTTGATTCCTACTAAAAAATCCATTATTACGATTCAAAACAAATTAGAAGGTAATGTTTTTCAAGGTGAAGCCACAGGGCAGAATGGCGCTATTTCACAAAATCCCGATTACGAAAGATCAGGCTTAATTCCTGTAACCGCAGGCGATGTGCTCACATATACAGGTGTAGCTTCTACAAGCAATCCTGTGATAGGTTATGACTTAGAAAATCAATGGGTGCAAGATATATACACACCTAATGGCGCAAGAGTCTTATCAACAGCTGTAGAAATAACAATACCTACCGGGGTAAATTTAATAGTTGCTTGCTCAGCTTATGACAACTCAGCTGGATCACAATTCCCAACCTCTCCATTGATTTTACTTGTTAATGGTGAGAACGTACTATATAGAAAAGGCATTGAACCCTTACTTGAAACAGTTGACAAAAGTCTTGAAAGTTTGACTCTGGCGTTTCAAAGATTCCAAGAGTATGTGATAAACAGGCATCCAAGTGATTTTAGAACAATGTGCTACAACATATATCAGGGAGGTAGAAGCGACACTGGCAGAGCTGCTGTTTTCACACATATTGCCAGAGTTTCACCTGATTTAATAAGCATACAAGAAGCAGGTGATATTGAGGTATTAAAACCCGACTTACAAACGTTAGGATTTAGGTATTTCTATGGTGATGGCGGCACGTTTGGTTTATTTTTTGCTTCCAAATATGAGATAGTGTACGCAACAACTCTAAGTAACGTACTGTATGGAAGAACCCCTCTATACACAGAGGTTTTAATTAATGGAAATCAAATTGGAATAGCTTCTGTTCACCTTGACAGTGGATGCACTGGTCTATGTCACGACCCAGACTTTGAGAACGTAGTACCCCAAGAGCCTGCGGCTCAAAGACGGTGTATCCAGATGTATCAAATAATGGATGCTTTGAATGGCAGGAAGCTAGAGAATCCTGACTTGGCTGGCTTCATAATTCAGGGGGACTACAATGCAATTGACAACGAGCTAAACGTAACATCGTATGACACACCGCTGGGGAGTGAAGTTTTGCCGGGGGGGCTATCCTATCCTTTAGCAAATGCACAGTTCCCTACAAAGCAATTTGAGTTTTATAACGGGGGAATTAACCTTGATACAAGCCCCGCCGTGGATGGCTCTATTTTTACTTGGTGGGGGCCTCCTGAGTCTCCAAACCCAGTATCAGGGAACTTTGAGCATCGTCTAGATTACATCTCATACACCGACAACTTAGTCTTCAGAGGCGCTGAAATTCTAAACAGCCAAGCGGATGCTTTGCTGCCAAATTCCGGGCTACAGAAATACGGTAATCCTTTATTGTCAAATGCCGGATATGTAGCCAGTGACCATCTTCCGGTTGTAATGGATCTGACTATTCTTTAAGGCCTTAAAAAATGAAAAAGCGCATAATTGACGAAATTATCAAGGTTGAGGGCGGATATGTTGACGACCCTAGCGATTCCGGCGGCGAGACGAACTTCGGTATAACTTTGGCCGTCGCTCGCGCCTACGGATACGAGGGCGCTATGCGTTCGCTGCCTCGTTATGTGGCTTTCAGTATCTACAAGACACAGTATTGGGACGCGGTCCAAGGTGATTGCTTACTTAAGTTATCCGAAGCGATAACCGAAGAGGTGGTCGACACGGGCGTTAATATGGGCGTCAACCGCGCTGGGCTATTTCTGCAGCGTTCGCTCAACGTGCTAAACAACCGCGAGGGCTTATATCCTGATCTTAAAGTTGACGGCGTCATAGGCCCTGCCACTTTACGCGCCTTAACTCGATACCTTGAGCAGCGCGACGAGAGCACACTTGTTAAGGCGCTTAATTGTTTGCAAGGCGCGTTCTACATCGAGCTAGCAGAACGGCGCGAGAAAGACGAGACGTTCGTTTATGGCTGGTTTAAGCATAGGGTGAAAATATGAAACTGTGGGATATAGTGAAAAAAGTAGGCAGCACCGCTTTACAAGTAGCGCTGCCCGGAACAGGCTCGCTTATTGTGGGCGCTGTAAACGAATTTTTACCGGACGACCAGAAATTACCTAACGGCGCAACCGGTCACGACATTAATAGCGCTATTTCTAGACTGCCAGCCGAGCAGCAAGCGTCTATTATGGAAAAAGAATTTGACGTCGAGATAACGCAAATACAGGAAAGCTACTCTACGGTGCGGGCCGCCTTAGAATCAGACGCTAAAAATCCACAAAGTACGCGGCCTTATATCGCTAAAGGTTCGTTCCATGTGGTTGCTTTCGTGCTAGTAGTAACGATATGTACTTGGACATACGGCGTTCTTACGTCAAATGACCTTATGGTCAAAACCATAGTGGAAGGCTGGCCGTTTATCCTCGCAATACTAGGGCCGCTTGTGACACTACTGTGGGCATATTTTGGCGTATTAAAGCAAGAACACAAAAATAAATTAGATGCCGCTAACGGCGCGTCGACACCTTCTGGCATTGCCGGTATACTTTCGATACTTACTAAAGGCAAATAACTGTGAGCAATGTAGTAAATGATATTAAGATAGCATGGGCCACAGTGATGGGCACCATAGGCTCTGGAATGGGGACCGCGCTTGACATGATCCCTAACGACATCGGAAAACTAGCCACGCTGCTAGGTATCGTGCTTTCTACGGTTTTAATTTACACACATTTTAGAAAAGGCCGCATCGAGTATCAAAAGACGCAATTAGAAATAATAATACTCAAAGAAAAAGAAGCGGAGCGGTTACTTGCCGCAATCCGCAAAAATAGTTAATCTTTAGCTTTTTTTTTAGATACAACGCCTAATGACTTGGGCGGTAATAGCATATACCCGTCGGCATCTTTAATTGTAATAGATGCTAAATGCGCTCTGGATTTTTTACTTAATTTTAAACCTACTCTCATTGTTAACCCTTCCTATATCGTTTACCACGCCAGCCACCGGCAGCGCGTATTGGCCAATCTGCGGCCCATGTTGGCATTGTTGCCATAATTCGCTCAAACTCTTCTATTGAGCCCGTTGCTTCTACTACTTCGCTTACAATTTCATCGTGAACGTGCAGGGCGATAGCATACCCGGCGCGCTCTACGTTCTTCATGGCGAAAGTTAATATGTCCCGAGCTATCGCTTGTACTACGTTCTCGCACAGCTTACCGCCGTACGTATCCATACGCATCCATCCCAGTGGGCCTTTCTTATAGTCCGAATTCCAGCCCATGTATGTGAGTTTTAAAACAGGTTTTCCCCACGGTGTCGTATCGGGATGTAGCCTTGGCTGATGATAGGATAATTTACGACCACTCAATAACTGGCAGTATAAAACGTCGTCTTTAACGCCATATGTTAAGCCGTTGTACGAATAGCACGTTCCGGGGTTTTGCACTGCAGCGGTTGCCGCGTCTTGTAGCCCGTACCAGAACTTAACTATCATCGGCGATTCTTTGCGCCACGCCTTAATTGACTCGCGGATCTCTTTTTCGCCTAAATGTTTATCCGCGCCAAATGCTAACCATGCGCCGTAACCGCCTTGATACCCCGAGGCTAATTCGGCCACTTTACCTATTTTTTTACGTAGCGGGTGATGGTCGCCAGTGTCTTTTTTATACCGGATCAAGTCTTCAAACGGCACGCCGGATATTTTAGCGGCCGACATTTCGTAAATTTTGCCATGTGTGCGGAAAACGTCTATACGCCATTGCTCGCCCGACAGCATTGCCAAGACCACAGCTTCTATAGCGGAATAGTCAGAGCAAATAAGGTCGCAACCGGGCGCAGCGGAAAACAAGCCCCGCAGGCAGCCAGAGACAGCCGCTATAGCGTCGCCAAAGTAATGCTCTACCAGTTTAAGATCTTTTGATGCTATGACTGTAAGCGCATCTTCAACGGCATCTATCCCCCACTCTGCGGGTTTTGCAAAACTGGCGGCCGAACGACACCAAGGGCATTCTTTTAAATGAGGCGAATAATGCAGCTCACAACGGCACAGCACAACCTCAGGCCCGCTGTTTGGCAGGTTCTGTGGTTGCGGTCCTCTGCCAGCAAAGCGCCCTGTACGGTCAGCGCCACAGAACGCGAAGAGGTCTCGTAGGCGTCCGTCGGCAGAGCGGCGACGGTCTATTGCGAACAGTTTTTTAACACTAGCTGCGCCTATTAATGCGCGTATTTCTAAGACACGGCGAGCATTGGTAGGCAAGTCGTCACGTTTTAAGGCATCTTCGACATGCTCAGCATCTACACTAGACATATGTACGCCATTAGCGCCGAGCCAGCCGATTATTTTTCCAATCTCTCCGGCGCTTTGAACAGTGCCGCACGTTATTGCTATTAATTCGGCTGTGTATTTCTCAAACGCTTGCTTAACTATAGCTAGGCAATTATTGAGGCCCTCAGGGTCAATGTGAACGCCTCTCAGGTTAATGCACTGGTCTAGCAACCATAACTCTAGCTCATCGGTGCTCAAGTCTGGTATAAGCGCAGAAACGGCAGATTCTGCTTTAATATCGCCTACGTTGTAGCTGTATAGTTTTGGTCCGTCGTCGTGGTCCTCTTCGGGTCGAATGCGCGTTCTTATGTCTTTTTTAGTTGGATTACGTGGCTTACAAAACTTATTAATTAAGCGTTTGCCATCGTCAATTTTTTGATCCGTCACTTCTAATACTTGAGCTAGTTTGCCAAGTTGACCCGGCAAAGAGAAGGCCCTCGCTTTGGCCATTGAATCACGCAAAAGCCAATACGGGAGCGCGGGCCATCCCATGCGAGCGTGACAGACATTAGACCATATGTGCCACTCAAACGCGCTGTTGTGGGCTTCAAGTAAGCCGAGTTTAGCTATGTGTTCAAATAGTTCAACAGGCGCAGGCATACACGGAAGCCACATTCTTGCGCCTTGGCCGTCTTTTAGGTCATACGCCAGGCTAAGCACTTCGGTCGATGGGTGCTCAGAGTATGCAGAAGCGCCGACCGCGCCCAATCCGTGCGGAGGTGACTTAGTTATCGATACCCATTTTTTAAGCTCAGGGTCCCATGTGTAGCCCGCCTCGCTGTATGTCTCGAAATCTAGGTCCGGGAGTACAGTTGAGAAACCGCAACCAGCGGGTAAGCGGTGTCCGGCTAACAGCGTCGAGGCGTTCATTAAAGGTTTTCTTTTTCAGAGTCTAGCGCCTGATTAGGACCGAATATAAAACGCATAGCGTAAAATGTGGCTTTAAGTTTGCGTATAAAACCCATGTTTCGAACCACGATGTAGGTTGCATTTTTAACGCCGCCGGGTGCTGCGCTTTTTACGCGGCCTTTTATCAGATCGTCATTGTGGGTTAATATTAGATCCCCGCGTAGATCTAGGATCTGCTTTCCGCCTCGTTTATAGAAATACATATGTCACCTTTAAATTAAAAAAGACCCGCCGAAGCGGGCCAAGGTCGGAGAAATTAAGCGCGTGGTAATGCTTGTATTTGCGCGGCGGTGTAGTTAAACGATAACAATTCCGCTTCGGTCCACGGAGTATTATTAGCGTCGAGATATTTCACCTCGGCTGGTGCTGGTGCTGGTGCTGGTGCTGGTGCTGGTCCCTTTAAGAAGTCCGGCGCGGGGGCAACGTTGCTAAGTGGAGCTTGTGCGGGACCTTGCGCTGGGCCCTGTGCGGGCGGCGCCATTGCGGGGCCTTGTGCTAGACCCTGAGCGGGCGGCGCCATTGCGGGGCCTTGTGCTAACGGTGCGGAACCGGCCAAAGGCGTAGCGCTTGCACCAGCGGGCAGTGCTGCAGCGGGTGACGCACCGAAAACAGCGTCGCCGCTCTGACCGATAACAATTTCTTCACCGTAGCCCACCAATTCAACCATAGTGTGGTTTAAAAATATGCCGGGCTGCTGTGTTGACCCGTTGCCCTTAACGCTGCCGTAAATGCGGATATAATAGCCACGCTTTAGCATAAGCGGATCGGTTATTAGCGTTTCACCGTTGGCGGTGTAGCACTTTGGAGCGAACCCGCCGCTAAAGCTCATGATCCAATTACCTGGGAAACCTTCTCGCTCGCACGGCTTTTTACCCTTTGTATTAGGCACTACGCTATCGCCGTCAATTATTTTAAACGCAAATTTCGGACTGATGCAATTTCCCGAAGCGTCAAAAAGTGACGGCGCAGACGCCCGTGCAACCCCATGTATAATGCCCCATGTTTCAGCCCAGCCCGGATCAGTTTTAGGAATAGCAATCCCCATATAAAAATCTACTCGGGGTTGCCCAGCGTTAGCGCCGAATTTAATAGTCAGGGGGTTTCCCTCGGCGTCTTTTGTTTGTGCTTCGAAGCAGTCGCCTTGTACTAAGCGACCAACGGGGGTTAGTATATTCGTAATTGATGTCATTTTTTAAATACCTGTTTTGCTTTGTTTCCATTATCCGGCACTATTGCTAGCCCGGTTCTAGGGTGTGTACTGTATGCCATAATGACGGCATCGTCAATACCTAGTTTTTTAGCCTGCGTTGGTGTTATTGCGTCAAGCGGTTTGCGAAGGTCAAAACTTAACATATCGCCTAGTGCTATAACTTCATTAATCGGCTTGTCCCATTTTTGTTTGCCTATTTTATCCTCTACGGACCATCCAAGCACTAGCGTTCCTTTGTGCAATAGCGCTTTAACTTGGGCTTCAAAACCAGATTCTAAATACTCAATCTGCTTACGCGCGCGTTTGACAATAGACAGTTGCAAACCAAGCGCTTCGGGCGTTAATTCAACAGGCATAGGCGCACTAACCGCTTCATACATGCCTAGTCCAGCTTTTAAAGCAGCTGGGCAAGCGTGGCGACCCGTGCAGTATTTGCAATGGCTGCCTGTGCGAAACTTAGCGTTAGGTCCCAGCGCTTCGTGAGCATTTGCGTTTAGCGTATTAAAATAAGCTCGTAAGTCGCTGGCGGTTATAACCCACTCGCGGATTGTCCCCTCACGGTGAAAGGCTCGCGGCTGGGCTATGCGAAGATGCACTGTCGTCTTTTGGTCAATGTGGCCATTAATATCGTGAGCATCAATAAGACCCGCCAAGTAATCAATACCCTGCCAGTTTTCGAACGCCTCGACGACCTCAAAACCATGCTTAAAATCCCACAAATAAAGTGCATTACCCAGTTCATGATAAATAGAACAATCGGGCGTGCCCCAGTTTACCTCGTGAACCTTTGGAATATCAACGCGCTGTTCTATGCGTAAGTGCTCTCCGCCAAGTACGCCCGTCTTGCGCATTACAGTAATAACGTCGTCAGCGTATTCTTTAGCAGAATCAAACATTTCTTCGGTAAATATCACGCCGTTAGATGCTGTAATACCGACCCAATCGCTTGCAGAATGATTTTGCACTCGGTTAGTTTTTGCGTCCGTTATTATCTGAGCGGCTATCTCATGCGCCGCCGTACCCTCGCGCGCCGCTTGCGACTCTTCTAAATCGGGATAAGTTTGCGACATTAGCACCCAACCCGTGCACCCGTCGGGTTTACCCCAGATATGCGCCGACGAGGGCGGTAAAATGGAATGTGACATATTATAACCCCAAATTATGCGCAACAGCGGGTATAAGGTCCGGGCGTGCGGCTAGTAAAGGTATTGATCCTAACCCAGCAGTATTGACCGCGGCGATCACTTGCTCAGACGTTAGACCCTTGGCCGTACAAGCCGACATTAGCGCCGCGAAGTTAGTTATTTCGGCGGGTGCTGTTGCTGGTGCTGTTGCTGGTGCTGGTGTTGCTGTTAGATGCGTTGGTGCTGCCTGTTCCACTACGGACGGACCAGAAACTAGTGGCGCCGAGCCCACAGCCATAGCCGCGCGTAATTCGGCTTCGACTTGTATAATAAAGTCAGGGTCAACATTACGCTTTTTCTTCCAGCCGTGAGGAGATTTAGCTAATTTGGTGCGTCCGGCTCCATGTATTCGGTAGTCCCATGGCAAGCCTTCCCCACATAATTCCACACCTGACACCGGCGCTGAGGATTCGATTGGGTCTGACTCAGAACCCGCAAATACTTCCGAAGCTTCTCGTTTTTCGGTTGTCGAACTCTTAGGGCTAGCAAATATTTCAGAAGCTTCTAGTTGGTTAGTTGTGGCCTCCTTTAGCTCTTCAGTTGTAAACATAGGTCTATCTTCTTTGCTTACATCCAAAGCCAAGCCGTGCAACATGTCTGACGCGCGGGTTAGTGCTGAGTGAGTTAACGGTATTGTTATACTAATTGATTGCATTGTTTTTTAATCCTGTTAGTTGTTGACACGGATAGATACTATAGCGTAATGTTATAGGCGTCAACAGCAAATAAAAAAAAAGGTTTTAAATGATCCCAGTACAATTACGCGTAGCGGTAGAGGTAGCAGTCGCCGGACGGTTAGACCATTTAAGGCCTTACCAAACGAAAGCTAAGTCGGATATTTATAATGGGTGGGCCAGCGGCGCGACTAATGTCCTTGCAGTGCTGCCGACGGGGGCCGGTAAAACGGTTTTATTTTCCGATATTATTCACGACCACAAGGGGGCAAGTTGTGCCATTGCTCACCGTCAAGAGTTAGTCAGTCAAATATCGCTAGCGCTAGCACGCGACAAAGTCCGCCATCGCATAATAGGCCCTAAATCTGTGGTTAAATTATGCGTTAATTTGCACATGATGGAATTAGGCGCTAGCTACTATGATCCTAATTCCAATTGTGCTGTAGCGGGCGTCGATACTTTGGTTCGTCGCACTAAAGAGCTAGGTGCTTGGCTGAACTCTGTTACTTTGTGCGTAATTGATGAATGTCATCACGTTGTGGCCACAAACAAATGGGGAACAGCGTTTGCTATGTTTCCGAACGCCAAGGGGCTGGGCGTCACTGCTACTCCCCTGCGCGCCGATGGCAAGGGGCTAGGGCGCCATGTAGACGGTTTATTTGACGTCATGGTAGAAGGGCCGGGCATGCGTGACCTAATAAACATGCACTACTTAACAGAATATCGCGTATTCGCCCCGCCATCGGATTTTGTGCGACCCGGATCGGACGCGGTAGGAACTTCTGGCGACTTCGGCCACGTAAAGCTTAAAGCGGCGGTACGTAAATCCCACATAGTTGGGGACGTTGTAGCGCATTATCTACGATTAGCGCCAAACAGATTAGGTGTAACCTTTACCGATAGTGTTGAAACCGCCATCGAAGTAGCCGCAAAATTTAACGCGGCGGGTGTTCCTGCGGCCGTTGTAAGCGCAAAAACGCCAGACTCTGAACGCATAGCGGTGTTGCAACGTTTTAAAAAACGCGAATTACTACAGCTCGTTAACGTGGATTTGTTCGGCGAGGGTTTTGATTTACCCGCTATAGAAGTGGTTAGCATGGCAAGGGCCACCGAGTCCTACGCTCTTTATGTTCAACAGTTCGGCCGTGCGTTGCGATTGTTGGAGGGGAAGTTTTTCGCGTTTATAATAGATCACGTTGGTAACGTACAGCGCCATGGGTTGCCTGACGCGCGTAGAAAATGGACATTAGATCGCCGAGAGAAAAAAGGAAAAAGCGCCGACAACGATAAAATACCAACGCGCACATGCTTAGGGATCGACGAAATAACCGGCGTGCTTTGCGCCGCAGTTTACGAGCGTGTATTTTCGGTATGCCCAGTTTGTGGATTTAAAACGCTGCCTTCTTCTCGTGCAGGTCCTGAACAAGTGGACGGCGATTTAATAGAATTAGATCCCGCAGCTTTGGCAATAATGCGCGGCGATGTTGAGAGAGTAGATGCTACTTTAGAAGAATTTAGAAAAGCGCTTAAAGATAAAGAAGTTTATCGACAGGAATTAGTCAGCAAGCACGTACCGCTGATTAATCAAATGGCCAACGTTAAAAGATTTGTCGCTAAACAAGAAATAGAGATACAAGACCACATCGACAGGTACCCAGCGCAAGTAGCACTAAGAGAATCAATGAGCTGGTGGGCGGGACATCAAAGGGCGGCGGGTCGTCCTGATAGCGAAAGCTTTAGGCGATTCTATTTTAAGTTTGGCGTCGATGTATTGACCGCTCAAACATTCAACGCCGGGGATGCTGCAGAGCTAACCGATAGGATTAACGAAGAAATGAAAATAGGATTTTAGCAAATGAAAATTAAAACTGTGATTTTATTAGAGTTTATTGTTGCAGCGGTAATTGGTGGACTCATAGCAATACTTATAATTAATATTTTATATCTAGTGGGGTGGCTATGACTTATTACGCAGGTATAAATTGCCAGTGCTACGCTAGTACTCAGGGTGATTGCTGCTGTAGCGATGTAGACTGGACACCAACGGAGGTTTATAGGCTAAGAGCCGAAAATATTCAACTAGGTGAGCAGGTCAAACAGCTAAGTTCTTTGATTTACAATGAAGCACTAGGCAAATTAGCTATGAATTACAGCGTTGATATTGAATACATGGCAGAAAAAACATACGAAATAACAGGCATAAATGCAGAGGGAGAAGTAAATGAAAAGAAGTGATTTTATAGATTATCTATTGCAGTTCGCGCCAGAAAATATCACAGAAAACGAAATGGACGTATTAGAACAATTTGCTTTTAAAATATTTGATGGCACTGAATTAAACGAATCATTTTCACTGCGCGAGAAATTAAACAAAACAGAGGCCAAGCGTGATTTAGAGCAGCAAGCTAAGGGAATAGATGAGTTATTAGCTTGTCGTGAGCTAGACGGATTCAGCCAAGGTGCGATAGATACAATTATTCTAATTGTTAATCGTTTACGCAAGCAAGCAAATGAGGTAGGGCGATGAATATCGAAATAGGCAAATCATATAACAATTGGACCGTTATCGCCCAGGCACAAACTGCAGGCAAGTTTGAATGTAAATGCAAATGCGGTACTAGGCGCGAAATCACAAAAGGCAATCTAGGAAAAGTTAAGGGCTGCGGCTGTGACCGAGAATATACCGGCAAACATTCAATCGGCGGTGAGCTTTACCGGGAACCTACAAAGCCGCAAACTAATAGATTCTTAAAAGTGGCCAACCTAAAAGCTAACAAGCCACTTGCCGCGGCTAAAAAGTTTGTAATCACATCTAGCCGGCATACATCATCTAAGCACGTCATGGACGCTGACGAGCTTAGAGTAAGAAATAAAAGAGCTAAAAACGAGGAGGCAAAAATTGCAAAATTAGAGCTTTCTGACCAAAACGACTATTTTAACCAAATTTTAAAGGATATCGTATGAGCACAAGTAGCGAATTTGAGTGGATACCGTGTAAGCACGCAATGCCCGAAGGTACGGGTCTATATTTAACATACTGGAGCGACGGTACCTTAGAAATATTTAAGTTTGACAATGAAAGTATCAAGGATGCAGGGTGGTATGCCCCATTAGGTGGCGCAATTATTACTCATTGGGAAGAACTTCCGAGTGTTCCGGTATGAACACCGAACGATTTTGTTATCATCAAGAAATTAATTATTTCTTTAAGAGTAAGTGGGTTGCTGTAAAAGAATTTACTTTTTACTACACTGACGGAACTATTGAACAGGTATTAATTACGCTCCCAGACCCGAGAGGAACGGTAAAATGAACTTAATACAATGGGCTATGAAATGGGGTGTTCCTCTTGCTGCGGTTGAGGACTTACGCCGAGAGTTAGGAATGGCTAAAACCGACCCAAAAGTACAACAAGGGCTAAGCGAAGGCGCTGTTCAAGTGCAGATACGTATAGAAGCAACACGTAAAGGGTGTCGTTTATGGCGCAACAACGTAGGCGCAACTTACACCCAAGACGGTAGTTTTTTACGCTATGGTTTAGCTAACGACTCTAAGCAAATGAACGATAAAGTTAAGTCTAGCGATTTGATAGGTCTAAGACCTCTCTTAATAACACAAAGTCACGTGGGGGGTGTAGTTGGGCAGTTTATAGCTCGCGAAGTAAAGCCATCCATGTGGTCGTATACAGGCACTAATAGAGAGTTGGCACAGCTTAATTTCTTAAATTTAGTCACGTCAATGGGCGGCGACGCGGCGTTTGCTAATAGTGAAGGTACTTTATGATATTGTTAGTTTGCGGCGGTCGTTTTTTTAATGACTATGAGGCGTTATGTGCCGCCATGCGTTTACTTCCGTTCTCACCTGAGATAATAATCGAAGGTGGAGCAAAAGGCGCGGACAGCTTAGCGCGCGGCTGGGCAACCGAAAATGGAGTGCATTACGCAGAGGTACCAGCTCTATGGACAAATTTTAATAAAGCGGCGGGCGGCCTTCGTAACTCCGCTATGCTTCTATTAAAACCAAATTATTGTTTGGCTATGCCTGGCAACAGTGGAACGCGAGACATGATAAATAAATGTTTAGAAAACAATGTAACTGTGTGGGAGCCTTACAAATGATTTACGTTACTTCTTTTAAAAACTCTAATAAGCAATGCACTGGGACCTCTACGGATTCGGGCTTTTCTACGCTTGACGATGTTGTATCTGCAATAGGCCCACCCGAAGTGCCGCGCTCAAAGAAAACGCTTATTTATGGTCAAGGTGAAGATAGGGTTATATTTAGTTGTTTTACATGGCATGTTGACGCGACCGTCAGTAACGGTTACTCTTCTGTTAATAATAACGAGGAAGTAAACAAATGAATCAACGTGACGAAGTCAAAAAAGTAGCGGTGTGTATGGTAAAGGGTAGCGGTTTAATTAACCTATCGCGCCGGCAATTATGTGAGCGAGCGGGTATACCTGACGGGTCTTTTCCGCATATTATGGGGTGCAATTTTTCAGATTTCGTTGAAGAGTTAAAACTCGAAAACATTCCAGAATTTTCGCATATAGTCAGTAAAACGCGTGCGAACCCGGCGCTTCGTAAAGACCACATACTGAATATAGCGGTGTTGCTTTCTAAAAATGTCGGATATACGCGTATAACGCGCGATAAAGTGGCAGAAGCTGCGGGCGTTTCTATGGGATTAGTAACTCGCTATTTTGGCACGATGGGGCAGCTAAAGACCGCTATTATGCGCAGGGCCATTAAACAATCTATCATTGAGGTGGTAGCGCAAGGTTTAGCGCAAGGAGATGAACATGCTAAAAAAGCAGATCCCGAATTAAAGGAAGCCGCTATAAAATTATTAGCCACAATATATTAGGGGCGTCATATGCAACATTTACCCGAAGCGCTGCAGCCCTTAGCAGCGTTTAAGCAGTTTTGTTTATACAAATTGGTACCGAATTTAGAAATACCCGGTAAAACGCACAAATATCCGTGTAATTTTGCGGGCGAAATTAAAGACGCGCACGACGAAAGTATTTGGAGGGACGCCGACACTGCAGTAAATACCGCTTTATTGTATGGTCCTGAATATGGTGTCGCTTTTGTGTTTACAGAAAATGACCCATTTTATTTCTTCGATATTGACGATTGTTTTTTACCTGAAAGTGGTGCGTGGTCGCCTATTGCCATAGAGTTAATGGGTCGTTTTTCCGGTGCTGCAGTAGAAGTATCACAATCTGGCCGTGGTTTGCACATATTCGGCACCGGTTCACCTACAACACCCCCAGATGAACGGCGTAAAAAAGCAAAAAACCCCGTCACAGGTGAGTCAACGGGCTTATTTGACCTTTATACTGAAAAACGATTTGTTGCGCTGACGGGTAAAAACATAATAGGCAGCGCTGCCGCTAAAGCTGACCAAGCCCAGTTAGACTATATAGCCGAATATTGGCTTAAAAAGACAGGCAGTGGATCAAAAGAATGGACCACCGAAGCCGTAGAAAGCTGGACAGGAACAGACGACGATCACGAGCTTATCGAGCGGGCTTTAAAAACGGGCAGCCCGAGTGCTGTTTTTGGTAAAAATTCTACTTTCAAAGACTTGTGGACTAATAACGAAGATTTACTTGGAGAATGCTACCCGGACGACCAAGGTCTTGGCAGAACTGATTTAAGCAGGGTGGACGCCGCACTCGCTCAGCACCTAGCTTTTTGGACGGGCAACAATTGCGAACGCATATTACGTCTCATGTGGTTATCAGATTTAGTACGCGATAAATGGATCGACCGCGAGGGCGATTATTTAGAAAGGACTATAACAAGGGCCGTATCCTTGCAAGACGTTGTTTACTCTGTTAAGCAAGTTGAGGACGTTATAGCCCAACAATTCGGAGCTGTGAAACTACGCGCGAACAGTCAGGCACAATGTGAATATGGGACTAATGTTAGAGCGCAAAAATTAGAAGAATGCCTAGGCGAAGTAGAATTAATAGAAATGTTTTGCAAAGTGCCTACCGCCAAATTTTGGTTAGATAATAAAGATAAAACAACCGAAGAATTGCGTAAGATATTGACGCCTGTTAATACCGCAGCTGCGCCACTTGCTCAGGCATTAACGGAGCCTAAAATACTATCAGGTTATCAATACCTTGGCGCTAATCAACAAATAGAATATTTCAAGGGTTGCGTCTACATTCAGGATATTCATAAAGTTTTTACACCTAACGGCGCGCTACTGAAATCCGAACAATTTAATGCCACATATGGCGGTTATACCTTCCAGTTGGACGATGGTGGAGACAAAGTAACGCGTAAGGCATGGGAAGCATTCACAGAGTCACAAATCGTCAGATATCCCAAAGCCGAGGCCATGGCATTTAGGCCACTTGAAGCACCTGGCGGATTACTTAAAGAAGACGGAAGGCTATTACTTAATGCTTATCTACCTATCGAAACTAATCGTCTTGAAGGCGATCCAGCGCCGTTTTTGCTACACCTTGCCAAAGTACTACCAAGTGAGGATGATCGCGGAATATTACTAGCATACATGGCTGCGTGCATACAGCACAAAGGGATTAAGTTTCAATGGGCGCCGTTAATACAAGGCGTTGAAGGTAACGGTAAAACGCTGTTTACGCGCTGTGTGGCCTTCGCTATCGGGGATAAATACACGCACTTACCACCGGCCAGCGAAATATCAGAAAAATTCAACGAATGGCTGTTTAATAAATTGTTCATAGGGATAGAGGACGTATACGTTCCCGATCATAAAAAAGAGATAATCGAAGTACTCAAACCGATGATAACAAACGACCGATTAGCTAAGCGCGCCATGCAAGTCGCGCAGGTAATGGGCGATAATTTTGCCAATTTCATACTAAATAGCAATTATAAAGATGGCATACGTAAGACAAGAAACGACCGTCGATTTGCGGTTTTCTATTGTGCCCAACAGTTAGACACGGACATCATACGCGACGGTATGGATGGGTCTTATTTTCCAGATATATACTCGTGGCTTAAAGCTGACGGTTACGCCATAGTGGCGAATTATCTAGCAAACTACGCTATTCCCGACGAATTAAACCCCGCCGGAGCATGCCATAGAGCACCGCAAACTTCTAGCACAGACGAAGCGATATTTGCATCCCTTGGCGGAGTAGAGCAGGAAATACTAGAAGCCGTGGAAGAAGGCCGCCCGGGGTTCGCCGGTGGCTGGGTGTCGTCGGTAGCTGTTGAACGCCTCCTATATTCAATTCACGCTACGCGAACAATTCCGCATAATAAGCGAAAGGATTTATTACAGTCACTTGGCTATGTGTGGCATCCAGCGCTAATTGATGGTCGGGTAAATAACCCTATACCAATGGATGATAATAAAAAGCCGCGGCTTTTTGTGCGCAAAGGTCACATAAACTGCAACATTCAAGGCGCTGCGGAAGTGGCTAGAGTCTATCAAGAAGCCCAAGGCGCCCATATAGTACCCACTGGTAACGCTGCGGATGTTTTCAAGGTAAAATGATATGTGCCAACTAAAAGCGAAGCGCTTACGACTTGGTGAAATTTAAACACCCTTAAAAACTAATTAACATTCTATGTTGACGGTGAGGTCAATAGGGCGTAAGGTTGACTCACTTAAGAAAAACACCTTGACGGAGTGAATAAAATGCACGAATTTGATAAATTAACACTTGCAGAGCTAGAAAAGTTTAAAATATTAAACGACCAAGCTATCGCCGAAGCGTATTTATTGCTCAGTAATTTAGAAACACACGAGCGCACAATTGAGTCATACATAGCTAAAAAACAGCCTTTTAACTGGCCGTGGCAAAAGCAAACGCCTACGACAAGCGGCCGTTATATGTGCAAAGAAATCGGCGCCCCATACGAAACAGCTAAATTTTGCATTATTACCGTCAGCCCACTAGGTGCCTTTAGGATTTCATTTAAGAATGACCACTTGGAGCGAAACCGCCCGCTTTTCTCAATAAGCAAACGTGAGTGGATAAAAATACCCGAACAAGGGGTTTTATAAATGTGGTATTGCAGTGAGAGGTTAGGCGTTTTAATTAGCAATGTCTTAGCACGGCACCCAGGCTGCAAAATACAGCGATGTGGTTTAAGCAGAGGAGTATGGTATGTCAAAGTGTAGCAAGTGGCGGGAGAGCGACGAATACGCTTGTTTATGTGGCCTGAGATGGGGTGTAAATGAATATGACCCTCATAAAACAGTGTTGCCTGAGGTCACAGCCGCTAAGATAAAAGCACGTAACGAACGCAACAGGAACTTAGAAGACAAAGCTAATCTTCGTAACCGACGATGTATCGAAGACCACATTGAGCGAAAGCGATTACGCGATGAGCTACAATAAATCCCTAAGCCCGCCTCGAAGCGGGTTTTTTAATGCTCTGCGCCGCTTGTAGCCGCTTGTAGCCGCTTGTAGCCGCTTGTAGCCGCTTGTAGCCGATTAGAGTGCAATTTTACCCAAAAGCACCCAAAACCACAAACCGTACGGGGTATTCCTACAGCCCCCGCCAACACTGGCTTTAACCCCCGACTAACCAAATACCCCGTACCGCCAAACCCCGTGCAGTCTGTGTGTGAGTATGTAGTGTCTCCTCGTAGCGGCCTCGTAGCGGCTAGCAGTGGTGCACTGCTATACTATACTATATATATATTCTCTTACTAAGTTATAAAGTAAGGGGTAATTGGTTAAAAGGGGGTAAAGGCCTTTGTTTTAGCGGCCTGTAGCCACCCCGAACGTTTTGGGTACGCGGGGTGTTCGGGGTATTTGTTCTGTGTGGTATTATAAGAAAAAGAGGAGTGGCAAAAAATGTTTGAAATTAATAGCAGTGACATCAAAAAGCTAGAAGCTGACCTTAAACAGTTTGCTGAACGCTCGCTTCCGTTTGCGACTAAAAAGACATTGAACGATGCGGCGTTTGCTGCCCGTGCTATATCACAATCGGACGTAAAAAGGTCTATGGTGCTACGTAATAAGTTTACATTGCAAAGCATACAAGTGCGCCAGGCTAAGACGCTGCGCATATCAAAACAAGAGTCGATTGTTGGCTCAACTGCAGGTTACATGGAGGACCAAGAGTTTGGCGCAACCGAAACTAAAACCGGAAAGGAAGGCGTTCAAATACCAACTTCATTCTCGGCAGGCCAAGGCCAAGACAGCCAGCCACGTACGCGATTACCGCGCAAAGCCAACACTATGCAGCAGATACAACTTTCAAAAGGCGGGAGAAAGACTTACAGCAAGAAACAACGTAATCTTGTGGCCATAAAAGAGGCGGCCGCATCAGGCAGGAAATATGTATTTTTGGACTTAGATAAATCTAAAGGCATATTTAAAGTTACTGGAGGGAAACGCCGACCTAAGATCAAGATGGTGCACGACATGAGTAATCCATCAATTATTATTCCAAAGAACCCTTGGCTACTGCCAGCATTTAACGAAGCCATACGAATGCAGCCCGCTTTCTATGCGGATGCGTTGCGATTCCAAGCGCGAAAGCAAGGCCTGTTCAAGTAGGCCGATTGCTCCGCTATGTAGCCGCCCGTAGCCGCCCCGCCCTCTCAGAAAAAAAAAAGGTACTGTGGGCCTGCCGGGTGGGGCCTGCGGTTTTGATTCCTCCG
>Ga0136588_1000050_pt1 | contig 41882 bp, 38 predicted proteins | sample AntRauMFilla1564_FD_104782 | JGI IMG/M metagenome (GOLD analysis project Ga0136588, IMG submission 104782) | Saline lake microbial communities from Rauer Islands, Antarctica - Metagenome Filla 1 #564 | ecosystem: Environmental > Aquatic > Non-marine Saline and Alkaline > Saline | place... | reverse complement strand
CGGCTAAGTTGGCAGTGAATTGTGGATAATACCGTTCGACCAGTTGATACAGTAATGTAGTCTACGGTCGGTGGCGTTTGTATTGTACCGTTTGCTGAATTGCCAGCACCACTGTCACCCTTGGTTGCGCTATACGGAGCAAAGAGTGGCAGAAGTAGATAGACTTATCGACTGGTCACAAGACGGTTTTTGCGTGTCAAAGAGGTTAGTTCTTTATGTCCGGTATCCGCCCAAAAGGGTCTAAAATGGATGTCTAGCGGGAAAAAATATCAAACTTATGTGGACTCCCCCTTGTCAACAACAAAATTCTTCCCTAAAGGAGTAAATGCGAACTTATGTACGAGTTCTAATTGAGCAGCTAACTCAACACGCACCAAGGTTTTGACATCAATATATCAGGCTGCGGAATATTGACCTTACGTGCTCGTAAAGCTTCAAACATTTTTGCTTTAAACACAGGCAACAAGGCCTTTACGGGGAATAGATCGCGATGTAGATTCGTTAAGAAAAGAAATCAACCCTGACGATTCCACGGTTATTGATCAGCCCTCTTATTTACAAGTGAGCGATGCCATAAAAGCTATGCAAACTATTTGGTCCGGCTAACGAAGTGAGCTATATGACACAGATTGACAGGTCAGTACCGCCGTTTGAATTGCCTATGACGACTGCTAGAACCTCCGGTTTGTTTATTCCGGTATTATGCACGCCCAGCAGTGTTTACCTCACTAATGGATAATAATTCAGACCGTCCCAACAGTAATGAAGTATTGATCCATTCACCTTGAAGTTTTACTCATTCATTCGTCAGTATCATTGTACTTTACTCCTTTTTAGATAGCGTGTTGCTGGCATTGCGACAAGCTACTTAATCAAGTACTGTAATTACGTTTTAGCTTTAGTATGAATAAAGATGCCTATTAGCCTGCACTGTTCGTTCACATTTGTGCCTAATACAATTCAGCATGTTACTTTTAGCATATAAACTTAAGTAAAATTAACGGGTGTAAAATTGAAGGAAAAAGCCTTTAACCATAATTCTAAGCAAAAACTAACGACCCTCGGCGTAAATGCTCTAGCGGATGCTTTGTTGCGTCTTGCGATTCATTCTCCAAACGCACAAGATCTTATTGACAATTTAGTCGCTGAACCCGAAGAAAACATTCAGCGATTTAACACTAAGCTTTCCAACATTAAAGGTTCAACTAACTATATCGATTATTAACACACGGCCTCTTTTGCTAAGAGCTTGAAGGGTTATTAAACGATGTGAAATCGGGAGTGTCAGACCCCTTTTTTGGCATTGAGTTATTACAGACATTCTATGGAGCTGATGCAGCTATCATTGAGAGGTGCGATGATTCCAGCGGCCATATTGATGCTGTGTTTCGTTATGACGCCAAAACATTATTCGTAGACTACGCCTCACGCTATGACGATAAAGACAAGATTGCGGATGTTATTCTTAAGCTAATAATCGAGGATAATTATGGTGTTCGCGAAACATTACTTGATGCCGCATTTTAGTGCTTACCCGAAACGTCAATTCGCTCAATGACTACTACTCTTCAAAAATCAGTAGACACAACCACAACCCACTTCCATAAATATAGTCAATTATTACTGATTGCCTCACTTGCACGTCAAATCAAAGATGCGACCCTATTTGAAAAGGCACGCATGGCGTCATGCGAAACACTTACGGGAAAAGAAATAGTAGAGATTGCGGCGTGTGCATGTTGAATGCGATAACCCTGAAGAAGCCCAGTCATGGCTACAAAAACTTCCCAGCGGCGATGTTTATCATGCATACGAAAGGCACAAACTGTTACAGGAAGTCTACCGTGAGCAAGGTAATCCAGAAAAGCTTGCTGAGCAGCTATTCAATAGACGCCCTGCAAGCACTCGTTGACGTTGTTAGGCAGAATAAGCGCGAAGCGCTCATTGCTGAATCAGTTGCCAATATTCAGTCCAGCAGCACATTTGAAGAGTCAGATGCTCAATACCTTGTAGACATTAGAAAAATAGATGAAGCCGAGGAATATCTACTAAAATACGCTGGCCAGTTTAATGGTCGTTTTTATACAGATTTACTCTGTCTTGCGCAGGCTTTGAAAAAAGAACATCGGTATTTGGCCGCCAGTTTGTTATTCCGTAGTGTGCTTATGTCTATTCTTGAGCGCGGTTACGCAAAGGCGTATCATCATGGCCTTGATTACTTGTATGAACTCGACGAACTGGCCTTAAGTATTGGCAACTTCACACCGTTTATTGAGCATGACATTTTTAAACAACAAATTATCAAAGCCCATTTTTGTAAACGAAACTTTTGGTCAAATTATAAGGCAAGCACATGAGACAACGATTTTATCTATTAAAAATACAGTTACTTGACATAGAGCCGTCTATTTGGCGACGTTTTGTAGTGCCAGCTACCGTTACACTTGACCGTTTGCACGACGTTATTCAGATTGTAATGGGATGGACCGACAGCCATTTGCATGATTTTACTATTGGGAATAAGCGATACACTGAATATCCTGAATTTAAGGAAGACGGTTTAGTTAGTGGCCAATATCAACTGAGAGATTTAGTGAAGCAAAAAGGCAGAAAGTTTTCTTATCTCTACGATTTTGGCGACAGCTGGGAGCATGAGATTATTCTTGAACAAAATGATTATATAAATCCAGAGTTGGATATAGCGTTTTTATGCCTAGAAGGCGAGCGGGCCTGCCCACCAGAAGATGTCGGTGGCGTACCAGGCTACTCTGAATTTTGCGACGCGCTGCTGGATCCAAATCATGAAGAGCATGCACGATTAAATCAGTGGAGTGGCGGCAATTACCACTTTGAGCAATTTGATGTAGCGATGGTTAACTTGGAATTAATGAAGTACTTACGATGGTCACGAGATAGGCATCAAAATTGTGGCTTGTCTTAATTGTCTCATCGGGTTTTTACAAATAGCGGTTTTCACTAAGCAGATTAAGTCAAAGTTATCGGTTAATTAGATTTGCGAATAGAACATAAACAATACTTTTTCTTGAAGAAACCAGTTTAAAGACTATAGTAAGGTCTCCAAGTAATTTATAAAGATAAAATTATGATACGATCAATACTAACCGAAAATTCTACAAGTATTTCTGAACTCAAAAAAAACCCTATGGGAGTAATTGATCAGGCAGATGGTTTTCCAGTGGCTGTATTAAACAGAAACCAGCCCGCTTTTTATTGCATCCCAGCAAAAGCTTACGAGGCTTTACTCGACAAACTTGAAGATATTGAACTTGCTGAAATAGTGAAGCAAAGGCTAGGTCAAGAGGAAGTCGAGGTCAACATTGAGGACCTATAGGCTTGTTTTTAAGCGTGATGCCGTCAAAGAGTGGCACAAACTTGATAACACTGTGCGTTTACAGTTCAAAAAAAAGCTGAAAGAGAGGCTTTTGAATCCTAGAATTGAATCAGCAAAATTGAGCAGATTGGATGACTTCTATAAAATCAAGTTGAAGAGCGCTGGTTATCGCTTGATTTATCAAGTTAGAGACACCGAACTTGTGGTATCTGTTGTCTCAGTTGGAAAACGCGACAGAAACGCAGTCTATAAGGCCGCAATAAAACGTATTTGATTTTGTATATTTAAAACGAACGCTTGGTTGTTCTTTCACAGAAATACCCTTAAGTAGCGATACAGCTCCCATCAATTAAGTTTTATTACTTGTTCATTATCAATGTAATAACCCACTGTTAAATTTAATAATGTGATTGCATCTATTCAATTAATTGTCTATTTAATGGAAAGTGGTGAGTGTAATCCACTAGATATCGAATGGTTCAAAGCTTGCTGTTAAAACAAGCTTCCCCCCTGTGTGTCATGATACTCCCCTACCATAATACTTTAAGTTAATATGTTTTATTAGCCTAGTTGAATAGAAAATGTTGTTTGTTGCGCTTACCATTAATTAGGTATATTAGTTTTAAATCTAACGATAATTATAGCTTTATTTTACATTTTAGCCACCTTGGCTTAGTTCATTTTAATTTTTAAATTTATTTAATTCAATAATTTAAAATTAATTTACGTTCAAGCAATAGTCTCCGACAAAAACTTATTAGTTTGAACTATAATTAATTATAATTCATCTTGTTCTAGCTTGAGTAGAATGTGATATTCTGTAAATTGGCAATAAATAACTTTTACATTTACTGAAACAGTAAATTAAATTGTAATTAACTTATGTAATTCCAAAACACTATTTAAATTTTTTAAGGTGAAGTTTATGCTTTTTGACAATTCCGATGTCACAGAATCTCCTATTCGTCAAAAAATTCGGGATTTCTATCGTATCGATGAAAGCGTTGCTGTAGAGCATATTTTACCGTTGGCAGAAGTTAACGATGATGCTGCAAGCAGAGCTTGGGAAAAAGCCCGTAAAATTTCCTTAAAAATACGTAGAGATGAATCGGGAAACGGTGCAGTAGATGCCTTACTGGCAGAATACACACTGTCTAGTGAAGAAGGTGTGGTGCTGATGTGCCTGGCTGAAGCCTTACTGCGTGTGCCAGATAAACGTACTCAAGATGCCCTAATTGGTGACAAAATATCTAAAGGGCAGTGGAGCAAGCATATAGGCAGCAGTGATTCACTATTCGTTAATGCCTCATCGTGGGGCTTAATAGTAACCGGCACCATGGTTGATTACGCTGATGAACGCGAAAAAGATAGCTTTGGTTTATTGAAGAAAGTTATCGGTCGTTTAGGTGAGCCTGTCATTCGCAAAGCAATGAACTACGCCATGAAAATTATGGGCGAGCAGTTTGTTATGGGTGAAACTATTCAAGCTGCAACTGAGTATGCCGCCACCATAGAGCGTAAGAATTTTGAGTATTCCTACGACATGCTTGGTGAGGGTGCGCGCACCATGAGTGATGCTGATAAGTATTTTAAAGCTTATCAAGTTGGTATAGATGCTATTGGGGCAGTTGCTCGTGCGTCGGGTAAGAACGATCCTCGCAGAGTTCCTGGCATTTCAGTTAAGCTTTCTGCTATCCATCCTCGTCACGAGTTTGCACAAAAAGAACGGATAATGACTGAAGCGGTGCCTAAACTTAAAGCGCTTTGTTTGCAGGCCAAAAGCTACAATATTGGCTTAACTATAGATGCGGAAGAATCCGAGCGATTAGATATATCCCTTGATATTATTGAGGCGGTATTTAGTGATGATGAGTTAGCCGGTTGGAATGGCTTTTCGATGGCCCTGCAAGCTTATCAAAAACGCGCTATTTTTATCGTTGACTGGCTACGTGAACTAACCTTGCGTGTTGACCGAAAGATGATGGTGCGCTTAGTGAAAGGTGCTTATTGGGATACTCAGATTAAAATCAGCCAAAAAGGCGGTTATAAACATTTTCCCGTATTCACTCGCAAGGCTTCTACTGATGTATCTTACCTCGCCTGTGCAAAAAAATTATTAGAATATAGAGATACTATCTATCCACAGTTTGCTACGCATAATGCTTACACTGTTACCACTATTCTTGAACTCGCAGGCAATGACAAAACAAGCTTTGAATTTCAATGTCTATACGGCATGGGTGGTTCTTTATATGAGCAAATTGTTAAAAATGAAAATATTCAATGTCGTGTTTACGCACCCGTTGGTCCTCATAAAGAGCTATTAGCCTATTTGGTTCGTCGTTTGTTAGAAAATGGCGCTAATTCTTCTTTTGTCAATGCCATTATTGATGAGTCACAACCGGTCGAATCTTTACTTGTCGATCCCGTTAAAAAAATGCAGCGTCTGAAAGACAAATATAATGGCCAGATAACCAAACCCATCGCACTATACCATGATGAACACGGTGTCGGTCGAGATAATTCTAAGGGCCTAGATTTGACAGATAGCAATACAGTAAGGTCTTTAAAAAAATCACTAGATCAATGGAATCAAGACAACTTGTTTTCTGAAAATGACATGCCAGAAGGGTCTATCGCCATTAGAAACCCAGCAAAGCATAGTGAAATTATTGGTTTTCAACGACATCACAGCAAGAATGAAATGCTCGCGATGATTGAAACGGCTCAACACGCATTTGCTTCATGGTCACAAACGCCTGTATCTGAACGCGCTGCCTTATTATGCCGTATAGCTGATGTTCTTGAACATCATATGGATGAGTTAATTGCCTTATGCATCAAGGAAGCAGGGAAAACGACTCAAGATGGTATTGATGAAGTCAGAGAGGCGGTTGACTTTTGTCGCTATTATGCACATCAAGCAATTGAACTTGCACAAGATGAACGTTTAGAAGCCCGTGGCGTGGTGTTATGTATCAGCCCATGGAACTTCCCATTAGCTATATTTATAGGACAAGTGGCGGCTGCGATTGCTACTGGTAATACGGTATTAGCGAAACCAGCTGAGCAAACAAGTTTAATTGCACTGCGCGCTATTGAACTAATGACTTCTGTTGGATTACCACATGGCGTTGTACAAGCAGTTATTGCACAGGGTAGTGATGTTGGTACTATTATTATTCCTAATGCACGTATTCAAACGGTTATGTTTACTGGTTCTATTAAAACAGCCACTATAATTTCGCAAACATTGGCTGATAGAGGTGGCGATCAAGTGCCCTTTATTGCTGAAACGGGGGGCCAAAACTGCATGATAGTTGACTCTACCGCCCTACCTGAGCAAGTCGTTGATGATGTTATTTCCTCAGGTTTTCAATCTGCAGGTCAACGTTGTTCTGCGCTTCGCGTGTTATTTTTACAAGAAGATATTGCTGATAATGTTATTACAATGCTTAAAGGCGCATTAGCAGAATTGCATGTGGGTAACCCTGAAAAACTGCGTACTGACGTAGGTCCAGTCATTGATCAAAAAGCGCTAGATTCACTCAATGCTCATAGTGACTATATGAAAACCCATGGTCAACTATTATACCAATGCGCTATTTCTGATGAGATAACAAATGAAATAGCAGAGAAAGAACATTTCTTTTTTGCGCCGCGACTTTATGAAATAGAGAATATTAGCGCGCTGAAGCAAGAAGTATTTGGCCCCTGTGTCCATATTGTTCGCTTTAAAGGCGATGAAATAGAAAAAGCCATTGATGATATTAACGGCACAGGTTTCGGCTTAACCATGGGTATACACACTCGCATAGAGCAGCGAGCCATAAATTTGGCGAAGTTATCACGAGCAGGTAATGTATATATAAATCGCAATATAATTGGCGCTATTGTGGGTGTGCAACCTTTTGGTGGTCGTGGTCTTTCAGGTACTGGGCCAAAAGCGGGTGGTCCATATTATTTACCCCGTTTAGTTAAAGAAAAAACAACGCCCGGTGCCAAGGAACTTAATGTATTACCACGGCAAGTAGAAGACTTAAACGGCGATACAAAAGCGCAAGCAGTATTATTTATGGATAGAGCTAGTGCGGCAGAAAAAATCTGGCGCTTGACCAAGTTAAATACCCGGATATCTCTTGTTAGCGAAGTGTTAGCAAAAATTGCCCGTATCGATATTATTGATAATTTAGCAGACGATTTAACTCTCACTTTAACGGCGGCGCGTTCACAATTAATTGATATTGAAAAACACTTGAATGAGCCAACGGTTTTACCAGGTCCAACAGGTGAATCTAATATTCTCTATTTAGAAAATCGTGGCAACATCATCTGTTTTGCTGACGAAAATGTTACTTTTCACTTTTGGTTGCTTTCTGTTGTAACGGCGTTGGCAACCGGTAATACAGTTATTACCGTGGTATCTGATTTATTTTATGATGAAGCGATAGCCTTTAGAGATAAGTTTGTTACAAGCGGCGAAAACGAAAATGTTTTTCAAGTGGCCCGCTTATGTCATTTAACAAGTTTGCTGTCACACCCTGCATTATCGGGTGTTGTTGTTGATAGTCATTGTGACCGTAAACATTATATCAGTGAGATGTTGGCTAAACGTCAAGGCGCAATTTTACCGGTGATCAGTTCAAAGTATTTTGATAATTTAACTCAGCGTTTATTAACAGAAAAAACAATTAGCATTAATACCACTGCTTCTGGTGGTAATACATCACTCATGACCTTAGATGAAAAAGATTAGCTATTCAGGGGTGAGCTTACGGTGAGACAATGCGACTTTCTAAATTCCATGTCATTCGTGGCCTAAACACAGCTGAGCCTAAGCACTCGGTCTATAATTAATCATAGAACGAGTGAATCTGCAGCCTCGTTATGCATTACTTAACGTTTGGAGTTTTTGTGACGGATAAGATAATTGTTCCGGTATCACTGCGCGTATTGAATAAAATAGCAAAGCACTATTTAGTGACTGTGATTAGTATCGTTTTATTTAATGTATGCTCTTTGTTTGCTTCAATAGTCCTAAAAGATTTTAATTGGTTAGCTGCATCCGGTGGTGTTACAACTATATTTGGTGTATTACTGACAGTTAGCCATTCAGTGCCAAAAAATGATGAAGAGGTTCAATATTATGTAGCTTCAATATTCCCAAAGTCCCGAGATGGGATAATGTCTGAGCTTCCAACAGCAAGAGGAGTTAATCTATCAATCCCTGAAGTTAGTGATGATGATGAAGCGCTAATGAAAAATACAGCCAAAAAAATCCTTAAAATTGAGTCCATCGGTGTAACGTTAACTATTATAGGTACTTTACTATGGGCATATTCTGGTTTTTTAACAAACTTTATATATCCGGTTAAATGTATAACAAGCTGTTAAGTAAGGACAAAAAATAATTTTGGTGGCTTACTGTTAAAAGGAAAACAAGCCAAGCCTTAGAGCGTTTGTAGCCGATGCGACTGCACCTTGTAATGATATTAGTGTTTTCATGAAAGATACTTTCATTGTTAATTTATAGAAATAGTGGTGATAATTGGTTTAGCCCAAAATGTCTTTCACAACTGCAGATAACGATGTTGCTTCTGGCGCTTCTTTACGCGCCAGCGCTGGAGTCTGGCGAGACCATGCGCCTGTTTGCGCCAGTTGTAACATGAAATGCGCGACGTCGGCCATTCGGGTACGGATCAAATCCTGAGGGATCACATCTTCGGTGACCACATAGTCGCCAGTAATTTCTCCCTCCATTAGCCAACCCGGACGCACCGCAGTCCAATTTATCGGCGATGCTCGCAGCTGCGTTTCCATTTCTGCCATATCATCTAGCACATTGTGAAGGGCAGCCATCATAGGAAGTTTGAAGTATACTGGACCACGATTTTTGGCCTCAACAAAGCTAGCAGAAATCACTATCAATCTATCCACCTTTGCCTCGCGCATCCCCGTAATTATGTTTGTCGTCCCTTGCGTATATAACGGCGGCGGATCCAATAAAACTTTAGGCGCTTTGCCCACGCCAAGACACGACAGCACCGCATCGCATCCCGAAAATGCGCCTGTTAGCTCATCTGTTAGCACATTGGCTTCGACCAATCTTATATTGCTTTGAAGCGCTGGCGCGTCTGACCAGTCTAATTCAATCGCAACAACATGGTGACCACCGTCCAGAGCCAATTTAACTAGATTTTGTCCAACCGCACCCTTGGCGCCCAAAATTGCAAGCTTCATCTGTTACTCCCGTTTTTTAGCTACTGATAAAAGAAATGTCACGCTTGAGACACGTAATAAGCATTGATTTGGTTGAATTTAATGTCATAAACTAAACGTTTGCTCAAAATCTTTATGCAATGCTCAATTAAGCTGCGTCAAAAACACACACCCTGATATTATTGCCTTGGTCTTGCCAGTCAGTTGTAAACTCTGATTTAACTTGCATTTGAAACATCCAGCAGCTTAAATGCGTAGAGTAAACCGGCTAAACTGGTGGCAAAGAAAAACCACAGCACTGCCAGTAGTGACCACCAAGCAATAGCGCTACTAACTGCGCCGACGATTAATAATAGCACGCCAATTACCGAGTTACTAACCGACACATAGTCGGTGCGTTTGTTACCCGACGCCATATCGAGCAAATAGGTTTTGCGGCCCACCCTAACACCAGCATGACCAATACTGAGCAGTAAAAACAGCAGCAAATAGACGACAAGCGTAACTTCTTGCAACATCATATGCAACACGGCCAATAAGCCACAGCCCAGTAATGCAAGACCAGCCGCAATAATAATAACGTTGCGGCTGCTGCGATCCGCGGCCTTGCCCCAAATAAAGGTACTAATCGCGCTGGCCAAGCTGGCGCTGGCTAAAAACCATCCAAGAGTTTGACCAGTGTTATGTTGTTGCTGGGCCAGCAAGACCAAAAAAGGCGTAACTAACGCCGAGCCCAACAGTAAAGCACGGCAAATTACAAACTGCCGAAAATGCAGGTCGGTTTTGAGCAGGCTTAAATTTTGCCATGCCTGCTGCAGCGCGTTAACACCACCGTCAGTTTCACCCGCCTTCTCCTGCACCTGGCTAAATAATGCCGCAGCACTAAACCACAACAATCCAGCGACAATCAGCAACACCAGATAAACCCACAAAATGTTTGGTTCCTGTGCCACCAGCCAAAATGACACCAGCAGAGTCAAAACGCCCGATACCGTGCCAGCAATGCCGATAAGCTGGCCACGTTGGCCTTTAGGGACTGTTTTGCCCTGCACATCTTTCATGGCAACTGAGCACAGACCACGCCCTAGGCTAAACAGTATGAGCAAACCAATGATAGCTGAGCCTGCAGCAGCGCCGCGCAAATGACTAACAGCAAATGCCATCGCCAGCACACAACTGCCCTGAATAATACTTCCGGTAATCCAAAAGGTTTTGCGGATCGCGTAGCGACGCACCCACGCACCAATTGCCAACTGCGGCAACATTGAACCTGATTCGCGAATAGGCACCAACAAAGCGACCATAGCAGGCGGCGCACCGACCACTGTCATCAACCAAGTTAACACCGTTTTGGGACTGGTAAGGGCATCCCCCAAGCTCAGCAATATCTGGCTAAATAGCACCACCATAAAGTTTTTGGGTACTTTAGTGCAGGCGCTATCTGGAATATCTTGGCAAGCACGGGCATCCTCTTCATTAATTAACAGTTGATATATTGTTTTAGCTGCCATTATTAATTCTCTTTGTTCTATCCAATAATGTCTACCTTAACCAACCACCAATCCTCCCGAAATTAACAATTTAAATACGGTAACAGTCGCTCGAATCGAAGTCCTTGTTAAACTTATTGTCAAGGTCGTCTGATCTAGCGGAATAGTATTTCTAACGTCTCTGGCTCAACAGCATTGGCAAACTACTTTGCATTTAGTGCCCGCGTCAAGCGAAAAACCAGAAGTATTAGCTAATTGACCATAGCAATGCAGCTCGAACACTTGGCACTCAAAGCGCTGTATCAAGAAGCATCATCAGCACAAACCCAATTATAAGCCCACCCGTTGCCCAACTTTCATGTCCGGCGCGATGGGATTCAGGAATGATTTCATGGCTGATTACAAACAGCATGGCACCCGCCGCAATCGCTAGTCCCCAAGGCAGAAGGTGAACCGAAAGGCCGATTAATGCAACGCCCAACACGGCCGCAATAGGCTCCACCAGACCAGAAAAAATACCAACGCCAAGGGCTACACCTTTACTGTAACCAACGCTAATCAAGGCCAAAGCCACCACAAAGCCTTCGGGAATATCCTGTATCGCAATACCCACCGCTAGGGCTTTTGCACCCACCAGATCCGGCCCGGCAAATGAAACACCAATCGCCATGCCTTCAGGAAAGTTGTGCAACACGATTGCTGTGACAAAAAGCCAGACCCGCTTGAGCTTTGTTGCCTGCTCGATATTGATTTCAGTTCGGGCGCCACCTTCAATGCCTTTCACAAAATGCTCATGGGGCACAAGCCGCTCAATCATCAGCAGACCCAGAGCGCCCAATATGATGCCACCGCCAACAATGCCCCCGGCCAGCCAGGAACCTGCACCCTGATCAGCGGCAGTATCCAATGCCGGTATGATCAACGAAAACGACGTTGCTGCCAGCATCACTCCAGCACCAAACCCCATTAACGTATCGATAAAGCGCTGCGAAAGCTGCCCCGTTAAAACCGCGGGAATAGTACCCAGCGCAGTTGCCGCGGCGGCAACCATACCACCCATCAGCGCGCCCGTCATATGCGGGTCATTCGCCACCAAACGCAAATATATGCCGGGCAACAGCGCGATGAAGCCACCGATAAGGATCGTCAGAACTACCCAATACCGCAATGCCATAAACTCACCTTATGTTAATAGTACCGCGACTATGAAGATAATAAGAATAAACCACATACCTGATCTATTCAACCGAGCCTGATTTTGCTGGGTTTTGCGCTCGAAAGTTGCTGTTATTTGCAAAGACACCCACTGACGAATCGGGTAAACTTGCAGTGCATCATCAACCAATAATACCGCACTTTTCGCCATTCTTCTTGCACCAAAACTCGGTCTTGAAGATCCCGGCTAAAAACCACGACATTCTCCCTAGACCTTATTCAGTCTGGGCTGGAAACATACGAATGATTTCGCCTTTGCATTCTCATACTATTAAATAATACGCACAAGCTACTTAACGACATGGCAAGCGCCGCAATAACCGGATGAACCCAGCCCCATACCGCTAATGGGATCAGCAGTACATTATAAGTCAAGGCCCAAAATAAGTTTTGATACATTAAAGTGCGCGCTTTTTGTGCCAACAAAAGTGTAGCAGGCACTCGATTTATACTATTCGGCAAATACACCGCCGCTGCCATGGCAGTGGCCGACGAGGCCCGACCCACGGCAATACCCAGTCGGGCACCCGCCAAAGCTAATCCATCGTTCAGTCCATCCCCGACAAAAGCCACGCGGGCACTCTTTTCTAATGTCTCAATAAATTGATGCTTTTGCTCTGGCGTATGCTCAAAAAACACTTTTTGTTTGTTAATACCCATACGCTCAGCTAAAGCATAACAGGACTGCTGCGTATCACCGCTTAGCAGATATACATCAAGACCTTGTTGATGTAGCGCAGTAACCGTTTCTACCGCCCCTTCTCGCACGGTTTCTTGGAAATTAATACTACCGGCATAACGTCCTTGGTTTGCAAGGTGCAACTGCATACCGTTATCGATAATTGTGGGCAGGCTTACCCCTTGTTGCCGCAACCAACTAGCACGCCCGGCCAAGGCAACTCCATTAGTGCTTTTCCACACAGTGCCCTCACCGGCCTTACTTTCTCGATGACCGTCGGTGACGGGTACCAGCGATTTTGCCACTGAAGCTTGCAGGCCTTTGGCAGTAGGGTGTAACGAATCATGCAAAATGTTCATAGCGAGTTGCAATAAATCGCTATTATTCCAACCCGGCGCAGGAAGCACAGTATGAATGCTTGGTTCGGCCGTGGTTAGTGTGCCCGTTTTATCAAACACCACAACATTGATGTCAGCCGCCGCTTCCAACGCAGCCGGGTCGCGTAGCACGATACCTTGCTGAAGCATGCCCGAATACCCCATAGTGATGACCATTGGAATAGCCAAACTTAACGCGCAGGGGCAACTGACAATGAGTACCGCTACACCAATACCAACTGCGACCATGATGGACTCGCCTTGCAAAGTGGCCAATACTACTGCCAATATAGCAGATACAACAATCACCGGTATAAGCCAACGCGCAATGCGATCGGTTAGCTGTTGCAACGCCATTTTTCGACTCAGCAAGCCGCTAATAGAATGAGATAAGCGGTCGATTCTCCGCTCACCGACCCCCGCCGTCACAATTAGCTGTAGCTCTCCTTCTAACAAGGTGCAGCCTGCCAAAAGTTCATTTCCAGGAATCATCGGCTGGGGAGCATGTTCACCAGTTAACAAAGACACATCTGCCTGTCCAGCACCGGATTTTACTACACCATCTAGTGCTAGCTTTTGACCTGCACTTAACACGATTATATTGCCAAGCGTTAGCGTGTTAGCTGCTTTTTTACTGATTTCGCCAGCTTCATTAAAAACGTTTACCGTTTCTGGTATGGTGTGAAAATAACCTTGTACAATATCCGATGCACGTCGACGTACACTACTGTCCATTAATCGCGCAATTAACTGAAAAGTAATGAGCATAACGGCCGCATCAAAATACACATGATGCTGACCCATTTTCAACTGCCATACCGAAACAATACAAGCCGCCACTACTGCTAGCGTAATTAGTGTGTCTAAGCCAGGCGCCGCCGCTAACAAAGTACGCAAACCCACGCGATAAAAATGACTCCCAGAATACAATACTACTGGAATAGCAAACAGGCCACTGGCCAGCGCCAGTGGCCACATATATTCATGCTCAACCGCACCAAACGGCGCAAGATATAATAAAATCGCGGGCATCATACTCCACATACCAAATACCACTGCCACCGCAAGGCGCATCTGCAGTAGCTTACGCGTCTTGTCGGCCTGCTCGGCACTGCGTTTGGGACAAATTGAAGTATGTAAGCTATACCCTAAGCGTTTCACTGCGCGTTCAAGTTGCAAAATATCGGGCTCAATCAGCTTCCAATGGATCATCGCGATGTCTGCCGAAAAATTCACTGTCGCCTCACTTACATTAGGCTGTTTATTTAACAATGCTTCTATTGCAATCGCGCAACTGCCACAACGCATACCTTCTATCATGAAGATCGCGCTATTTTTCTTTGCGTCACGCTCTGGTGCAGTATCATCATCAATGGCGTTACTAATGTTTGCGCTAGTATGCATATTAAGGCTTACCAAACTCTGCAATGAGCTCATCAGACGTCCAAGGGACACGTTCACCAAATCGTGTTTTATGTTCATCCACCATAATAGGGTCTATCCTATCTGCGTTATTACCCCATTCACTGCGGATATACGTTAATACCGCGGCAATTTCCGCGCTTGACAATTTACCGCGAAAATAAGGCATTACACCGTTGTAAGTATTGCCTGCTACGACAATTGGACCCTGTAAACCATCCTGTAAAATAGACACGAGAATTGCTGAGTCCGCAAGCACCCATTCACTGCCGGCTAGGGGGGGAAACGCACCAGGAATACCCTGTCCAGTTGCTTGATGACAGGCACTGCACTGGATGCTGTAGATTGCACCGCCATCAATAAGCGTTGCGACATTTTCGGAATTGATTGCCGGCTGGATTGCCACTGAGCGACTATCGCCACCCTGCATGGGTTTACCAATTTGCCAAGCGTAATAGCCCACGCCCCATATTATAAGGATGAGTATATAAACGAAGACAAGTTTGGGGACTTCGCGGACTCCTTCTTCTGGCTCGGGACCTTCGCGTTGGTGCGCGCGATATTTTTTTTCACTCATCACTTACTCCTCATCTATTTTAGCTTGTGGCAAGGTAGGTGCAGGATAAGTATGATCAAGTGACAACAAATACGCCACCAATGCCATGCCTTCTTCAGTGACTATCAGCTGCCCCGATCCGGGACCATAAGGAGGCGGCATATTCACAACCTTATCATTGGGGCCCGCTTTTTCAACGTGACGGAATAAAAAGCGATAAGGTGGCATTATGCTGCCTTTCATTACTGCTTGAGGGTTATATAAATGAATTAAATGCCAGTCTTCACTGGGCTGGCGCGCACCTATATTGAACAAATCGGGTCCCGTGCGCATAGTGCCCATTAAGTGTGGCCAATCATTCGCATAATCACCGGGTACCGAGGGTCGTCCCCAGCCGCGATCTTTATCACCCGAGGCAAAGCTAGGATCTCGCGGTTGCTGGCTATGGCAATACATACAGCCATTGGCAATATACGTTTGACGACCCATTAATTCTTGCTGCGTGTAGGGTTTTAGGCCGGGAGGGACGGCTTCTGCCGACATTTGTAAATACGGCATTACCACCAAGGTTAATGTGGCCAGCAGCAAAATAAACGCGGCTCCCATCATAATAGCAAGAACACGTGTCATTGCGATATCTCCTTAGTGCGAACACGAAATAGAGTGGGTCCTTGTGTCATCGCACCGCGACGTGACAACATAAAAATGAAATGCACTACAAATACAATATGACCCGCCACCATTAGGCCCCCTCCTAGCGAACGTGCCTGTAGATAGGGAATTGTCATTTGGACTATTTCTAAAAACGGTGTTTTAGCATCCAGTAGTGCAAGGCCCTGCAGCCAACCTGCCGTCGTCAGAGATACGAAGTATATTAAAATACCTATCGCTACTAACCAAAAATGCAGGCTGATCATTCGCCGCCACGGCCACTCTCTATCGGTTAGTCTCGGCATTATGAAATATATGGCACCAAACAAGATAAAACTTAAAAAGGCATACATACCCAAGTGGGCGTGAGCTATGGTGTAATGCGTGAAATGGGTAATAACGTTAACGCTACGCAATGCCATCAGTGAACCTTGCAACGAGGTTGCGGTATACATAAGCGCTCCTATCCATACAAAGCGCAAAGTAGGTGATTCTTTAATACGACCAAAATTGCCCCACATGGTACCGTGATGATTAATCGCGACGGTTATCACGGGAATTGACATCATGACGCTGTGTACGATAGACAGCGTCACAAGCCATGTTGGAATGGGCCCACCAATAAGATGATGAATGCCTACTTGACTGTAGAATAACGCCAACGACCAAAACCCAATCAATGATAATTTATAGGAAATAATTGGGCGCCCTAGTATTTTGGGAATTATATAGTAAGCAATACCAATGCCTAATGGGGTAACCCACAATCCCAGCACATTGTGCGCAAACCACCAATTAACAGTGGCACCCGTAGCACCCGGAAATACCTTAGGTACATTTGCAATGAAAAAAAGGAACGGAAACCAAACTAAGGCCGCCAAAAAGTACCAGCTTGACACATACAGGTGTTCTACCGTTCGCCGTGCACAGGTAAGTAGTAAAGGAACTGCGCACAGGGCACCGCCCAATACAAATAAAAAGTCAACTTGCCAAGGAAACTCCAACCATTCCTGGCCATCGGATAATCCAAAGTTGATTGCCCCCAAGCCCAAAATAACGCCAATATTCCAAATAATAGCGCCAGTGACCGCATAGGGAGTGCCACGCAAAGGCGTTTTAAATAGTCGTGGGACCAAAAACAGCACCGCTCCAATACCAGCCATTGATGACCAGCCATACACGACTGCATTCAAATGCATGGGCCGTATACGCCCAAATGTCCACCACTGGCTGTCTGCCATAAATTCTGGATAGTGCATTTTAATAGAGGCAAGTAGTCCGTAAAAAGAACCGATTAATAGCCAAAAAACGGCTGAAGAAAGCCAAATAAGAACCGCTGGCTTGGATGATTGGTCTTGCACCCAGCGAGCAGTAAAGGCTTCTTTTGCAGCTTCGCTGTCGCCTTCATACGCTGAAGTATCTTCTCGTGCTGGGTCTTCACTGTGGCCTTCTTCACCGGGTGTAAAAATAGTACGAGCCGCGTTTTGGCTATTGCTGAATTGATTAGTAGAAATAGACCAGATGAGTACCAGCAAACCCACGGTAGACAGTAAGAATGTGATAATAAGTAAAAGTGCTATGGTTGGTGTCATAGTGAACCTTATTTATTGTTATATCTGCACTTTTGAACGGAATATTCGAGAGAGCTTGTTTTTATTAAACCCTTTGTGTAACTAAGATGCAGCTAAGTAATATGATGACACAAATGAATTTCAGACGACCGCTGCGTAGTAAGCAATGGCAGGTATACTTTAGTTTAAGTAAATTAGCAGAGTTTTTAAATTTTATATGTACGCTAGCGCACATATAAAAATGGAGGCTACATGGCCGCACAAGGCGTGTTTAATCAGATATGCGTTATGCAAGGCACAGTCAAGTCGCTTTTTATGCTTGCAGATTAAGGGATAATTGGCTCATAGCGTGTTAGCGTAAGTATTTAAGCGATCTGTTTCCGTTTTCACCACGGCGTAGCATTCACAGCACAGGCTTTCAAGTTTGGTTCTGTCTTTTATCGTGATGTGCCCACGCTTGTAATCAATTACGCCTAGTTTTTGCAACTTTCCGGCGGCTTCAGTAACCCCCTCTCTTCTTACACCTAGCATATTTGCAATCAACTCTTGGGTCATCGTCAGATCATCCGTGGTCAGCCGGTCGAGTGACAATAGCAACCATCTACAAAGCTGTTGATCAATAGAATGATGGCGGTTGCATACCGCCGTTTGCGACATTTGTGCCATTAGTGACTGGGTATAACGTAACATTAAGGTACGCACCAAAAGTTCACTATTGAATTCGCTGCGTAGTAAAGCAGCAGGCAAGCTAAATGCATAGCCTGCACTTTGCACAACCGCTTGATTTGGCGTACTCTCACCCCCCATAAATACGGCAGTGCCGACTACACCCTCATTACCTACCACAGATATCTCTGCTGATGAGCCATTTTCCATAACCGATAGCAAGGACACAATACTATTAATCGGAAAATATACAGAAACAACATTCTGGCCCGATTCATATAAGACTTTACCTAAGGGCAATTTAACCAGCTTTAATTGCGGGAAAAGTCGAGCTTTGCTCTGCTCTGGAAACGCGCTTAGCAGTTTATTGTCGGTAGGTTTATTCATTAATTCCCTTTGTTGCATAAAATGTAAGCGAATTTTGGATGTGCTTTTTATAATAATAGCATAATAGGCATGCCTGTGGTACTAACAGCCTTTGGACAGTGCATTGTTTACAACGTTATTTGTTTAGCCCAAGTCATAACTTCAATAAAATTTACGTATTTAATTTTGGATAATTAGGTGTCTTTTGTAAGTGTTAATAGCCATGCGAAAACATTGACAAGACCGTTTTTCAAGGCCTGCTCTAGATAAAACTTGAATGTGTCCTCGTTTGTAAGTGATAAGACCCTCGTTTTGCAAAAAACCTGCCGCGATAGTAACCGCGCTGCGGCGTACGCCTAGCATTTTTGCTAAAAATTGATGGCTTAATTGGAGATCATTGCTTTGGGTGCGGTCTTGGGTCATTAATAGCCATTTTGCAAGGCGCTGCTTTACTTCATGAAAACTGTTGCAGGCGACGGTTTGAGACAGTTGTTGTATCAATACAAACAGATAGCGTTGGCTTAAGTCGCTCATCGTTTTACTACTATTCAAGCACTTAACAAACACGTCTGCATCCATTTGCAACGCGGTGCCCGTGCCCTGCACGATAGCCTTCATTGGTGCCTGCTTGCTGCCAAGGGCAAGCGTTGCGCCCAGCATGCCTTCAGTGCCAATTAAACCGATTTCTAAAAACTGCCCGTCGAAATTGTTAGCCAGAAGTGAAATAAAGCCTGTTATTGGAAAATAAACAAATTCTATTGTCTCATCGGCACAGCATAGCGTTTCTCCAAACACTAAATTTACAAGCTTACATTGCTCTAAAACCCTCTGTTTATCACAATGCGGTAAGTAACTTAATAATTGATTGCTTATTTGTGTGCCGCGTGTTTTCGTCAATAGCTTCTCCAAATTCAAGATGCTTCGCTTGATCAACTCAAGGTTTACTTTTCAGTGGTGTTTGGCTGACTTGCGTATGCTGCAAATACCTAAACAACTCACTGTCGGTCGACAATACCAATGTTGTATTTTGACCCAGCGTTTGTTCGAAAGCCTGTAAAGAGCGTGTAAAGGAATAAAATGCGACGGCTTGTTCATTTTGATTGTAAGCAGAAGCATAAATAGCCGCGGCCTTGGCGTCAGCTTTACCTCGTATTTCGACTACCTCACGATAAGCTTCCGACTGAATTTTGTCCAAATCACGTTCTCGGTTGCCTCTTATGCGCGCTGCCTCGCCTTTGCCTTCTGACAAAAATCGCTCTGCTATTTGACGACGTTCACTTATCATCCGCTCGTATATTTTTGGCCTTACACTCTCATTATAATTAATACGCTTGAAGCGAATATCCATAAGTTCAATACCAAACACTTTGACTTTTTCTGCCGCTGCATCAAATATATCTTGCTCCACTACTAAGCGACCCTTGGTAATAGGTACCAAGCTACCAATATTCTGTTCTTTTTCAGCTTGCGTGAGTGATGCGTCTCGCAAAGGTTGGCGATCTTTAGTTGTGCGAATAATTTCAATTAACTCGTGCGTGGCTACCGCATTTCTGGTCTCACTACCAAAAATATCATCCAGTCTGGATTGAGCGCTACGCTCATCACCCAAGCGTAAAAAGTATTGTAACGGGTCGATTACCTGCCAGCGTGCATAAAGACTCACCGAAATATATAACTTGTCTTTAGTTGGCATATCTGAGGGTGTGCCTTCCCATTCTAATACGCGCTTGTCTATAGAATTAACGTTTTGAATGAAGGGCACTTTGAGTTTAATGCCAGCATCTCTAATTGGGTCGCCTACCGGCTTGCCAAACTGCGTAATAACCACCTGCTCTACTTCATTTACGGTATACAAAGCGCTATATAATGTTATCACCCCAAGCGCTGCTAAAATGCTGCTGCCTACTACTAAATAAGATTTCATGGTTTTTGACCTTCTATTTGTTGGCCTGCTAATGGTTGATTTTTGTTCGGTGTTAAATTTAATAAAGGTAAAACCCCCATCGCTTGACTATCAATAATAATTTTCTCTTTAATGCTTGGCATCACCTCTGTCATTGTCTCTAAATATATTCGCCTGCGGGTTACCTGGGGCGCCTTTTGATACTCATCAAATAAGGCATTAAAGCGTAAGGCGTCACCTTGGGCTTCATTAATACGCTTAATGCGATAGCCGTCGGCTTCCCTTATGCGTTGGTCGCGCTCACCCTCAGCTAGCGGTATAATGCGGTTGTAATCTCGCCGCGCCTCGTTAATCAACTTCTCTTTTTCTTGCTGAGCTTGGTTGACTTCATTAAAAGAAGCCTGCACCGGTACTGGCGGGTTAATATTTTTTAGCTGTACTTGGTCAATACTTATTCCCATGACATATTGACTAGAAAGCGCCTGCATCTTACGTAAGGCTTCAACTTCAATTTCTTGCCTACCGATGGTGATCACTTCATCGACGGTTCTATCCCCGACTACTTCTCGCATAACGGATTCAGATACATAGCGTAAGGTGCCTGCAGGATCGCGCACCTCAAATAAGTAATTTTTAGGGTCGGCTATGCGATATTGAATCACCCATTCCACCAGCGCGGTGTTTAAATCACCCGTTACCATTTGTGTTTCCTGTAACTGGTTTTCTCTTGGTGAAATATTTGGCGCAAATGAACGGATATTATTGTTAGGGTTAATATTTTGATAAGGATCTTCAGCCCCTGGGGTAGAAAAACCAAACTCTTGCTTTAGCTGGCGCTTAATGGGCACTGTAGTAACATGGTCAACCCCTAAGGGTATTTTTACATGCAAGCCAGGTGGCAAGATTTCTTGAAACTTACCAAACCTTAATACCACCGCAACTGAATCGCTGGGCACTGTGTATACGGCGGTGTAGCCTGTAATAAGCAGCACTAACAAGACTGCAACTGTCAAGATAGTGCTAAATTTGCCACCCGGCAGCTTTTTATATTTTTGTAAGAGATTACTTGCAACTTTATCTATGTCGGGCGGGGTGTCTCTACCTTGGGATTTTTCGCTGTTTTCATTTTGAGTGGAAATGATGTTCTCCTTTTCAAAAAATTAACACTATGGCAACACTGTTGCGCTACATAAGTGCGTTAGGAACAATCAGAGCCTAGCGTGATTACATGGACAGGTCTGTGCGGTACAACACCTAGTGTTTTTTAACTGAAGTGTTGTGGTGGAATAATGGGGAGACTTCAATAAAGGATGTTCAGCAACTTTTACACAGTAAAGTAAGTAATATTGTGGGTAATTTCTAGCGTTCAGATGCAAATTTTAATGACTCAATGATTCAGATCAAATTGGCATGAACAATTAAGCCTAAGATAAGGCAGTCCTTAGACTAATCATCAAGTTATACGAAAATGGATACAAAAATGAGGGTTTCTCTTATTAACACAGAAATTCTGACCTCAATTGGCAACGCGTTTTTCAAACCCGCAATACAACGAGGTTATCACTATATTTAGCGATCAAAACACGCTAGAAAAAATGCTCGTAAACCACTTTATAGACTTATTTGTCGTTGCTTAAATGTCCGGCATGACTTAGAAGTTAAATTGAGACTTCACATAATTATGAAATATAGAAAGCATTTAAGTGATAGCCACTCAAAACATTCGCTAAAGCCGAGTTTACTCCCTATCGCGTAAAATGCGTCACCTACTCGACGTTAGCCGAAGCGCTCAGGCACTCTAGCGACGCGCAAAGCCGGGAAAAGGCCTATGCAAAAAAGCGTTGCCTGCATCGATACCGGCTCGATAATCATGCTGTAAATCAATATCGGAACTGCCTAATAACTTACTTTGAAGAGTATCTTTGGCAAAAATTTGAAGGATCTCTACGTCGCTTGGAGGATCTTTAATAAAGGCGAGCTCTTTGTTATAAGCTTGCTCATGCTGAACAAGGTAATCAATGCTTTTCGGGCAATGCCCAGACATGTATATCCATGACTTTAATTTCTGTATCCAAGCAGACTGAGAGTGAATATCTATATTCACTGTGCGAATAACGACAATTTTTCGCGCGCCACGGCGATAGGCTTCACTCACCGGCAAAGGCGCAGAAAGCCCGCCATCTAGGTAAACGTCGGCTTGAGGATAATCATCGATTATACCGCAATTAGCCGATCTGTTAGTTAACCTAGGAGTCAGTTTTACCCCTTGCTTATATAAAAAAGGTAATGCACTTGACGCTTTTAGCAGTTGGCGCCAGTGATCGCTATTGCCGTTTGGACGCAAAAAATAGCCCTGCCTGTTGCGTGAGTTTGTTGTGGTAATGAATAGCTCTCGTTGCCCCAATGATTTCGTTGCTGCCGTAAAATCCAAGGCAAACTTGCCTTCAATGGTTTTATCAAAGTACCAATCCAAATCGACAACATTACCCCCTGCTAAACCTCGACTCAATTGGAAAAAACGCTTACGCCGCGATAATCCGCCAATTGCCCGTTTAGCATAGCCTTTTTGATGAGATAAAAAACTGGTTATATTTTGCGAACCCGCAGACGTACCAATAAATAAATCAAAAGGGTCGTAATCATTCTCTAACCACGCATCTAAAACGCCCGCTGTGAATATTCCTCGCTGACCACCACCTTCAGCAACAAGCGCCATTTTACCGTGTGCGTCTTCACAAGAAAAAATGGATGGTCTTGATTCTAAAGCGTTCATAGTGTTTGTCCTTTGTCGAGCTGAAAGCAACTGCTATTGCAAATCAATTATGCCATTAGTAATATAAGTTGGTCTGTACGCTAGAGCACTTACGCCGTTTTAATACACCACAGCTTAAGAAAGTCACATCTGAGGCATTATTTCAAGCACTTGCACTAAGCACAGTTTTAGCGTAAATATATTCGCTAATATTGGCATTAGGTTTAGTTGCGGCATCCGTTTTAATAGCAGCATCAATACTGACGTCTACATCAATCACGTCGCTTGCATTTGTTATAAGCTGACGACCTGGTGCACTTTGTGCAGTAGCAAACTCAAGCATTAAAATAAGTGTTGTAAGCTTTATTAAATATTTTTATAAATGAGTATGATAAAAAGATATGAAGTTAATATATGCAGCAAGGCTTTACCTGTGTTGCCTACTACTGTGCGCAGCAGTAGCCGTAAATTCCCCCTCGTTGAGCGCAGCAAACACCGCTGAGTCAAACAAACAGGGAATAGAGGTAAGCACCTATGAAGCTGATGGGGCAACACATGTAGTGGTAAAAACTCTTGTTCAGTTTACCCCGCAGTACTTTTTAGCCTTAATGTCACATTCGAATGAAAATTGTTCGTGGATAGACAAATGTGTGTCGGTGACTATTTTTGATAATAAACATGCGGCAAAGAGAGTAATTCAAACCCACATCAATGCTCCGTGGCCATTTAAAGATCGTGACATGGTCGTCACAAGTCGCAGCGAATACGATGAGACAAGCAACACATTAACTATTTTCATAGAGGATGCCAGTAACGATATACCTCATCATCCAAATAGAATTCGGATGACAAACGTATACGGACAGTGGCAAATGAAGCCGTACAACGCGTTATTCGAGCTCAGCTATACTGGCATCGCTAGTCCCAATGGCAAAATACCACAGTCATTTGCTTTGCATTTTCTAAAAGAATCTACTCAACAAACGTTTGAAAACTTACAAGCGCTTGATCAAAAAAACTAAACAAATAAACCGTCAAAAAAAAATAAGAAATGTTTATATTAAAAATTATTTTGTTTCAAGCTGCACAAAAACTTGCCCATCAGGCAATTAAGCCCCTTGCATAATTGACACTGGCCGCTCTGGATTTAAAACTGAAACCATATTGCTTTTAATATTGAGGCTGTGTGATGCAGTCCGTCATAGCGCTGAACGCTTTGCTGGCTGAACAGGCTGTTGATGTTACTTTGGATATTGTTCATTCCGCGGCGTTCAAGGTCAAATGTGTAACTACTGCGGTAGCGTAACCCAGTAAAATTACCGGTGTCCATTTCAAATGGCCAGCAAAGGTATAGTATTCGCGAGATTGACCCATTAACGCTACACCCGCTGCAGATCCAATTGAGAGAAAACTACCTCCAATCCCTGCGGTAAGCGTTATAAGCAGGCACTGCCCGTGCGACATTTCAGGTATCATCGTCAGACGCTGTTCAATCACGACTTTAGTCTCATCTTAATAATGGGAAAGTTCAATCAAGGCTTTTTATGCTACATTAGCTAATTATGCACAAGCAGGGTATTTTAATGCGCTCAACCTCAATTGATGCCCTACGCGGTGTCGCGATTTTGGGTATTTTATTCATGAATATTCCCTTTCACGCAAATATGTTGCTTGGCTATGTCTCATTCGAACCTATGCTTACAAGCGATAAATTGATTACCCTGCTGTATAGCATATTTGCAGATGGCCGATTTAGAACCCTTTTTTGTTTGTTGTTTGGCGCAGGCTTGGCTATTCAATATGAATCCTGTATCACAAAAGGAATCAATACCACTGCCTTCTTAAAATCCAGGCTACATTGGCTAATGTTTTTTGGCCTTGTCCACGGTGTATTTATCTTCGGTGGAGACATCCTGATGCTATATAGCCTATCGGGTCTTCTTTTAATTAAGGGGCTGACATTAGACACTGAGGCGTTATTGCAAAAAGCACGTAAATTTTTAATTATTGGCTGCACAATAATATTACTGATAGCCGCAGCCATTCTTGTTTTTGCCGATATGAGTGAACAGGTGGTAAGAGGTTCACAAGAATACAATGAGTCTGTAGCGCGTTGGCAGGGCAATTATTGGTATCAAACGATAATTCACGCTGGTTTTTCTTTGGGAATAGTGATTGCATCCCCTTTGTTTATTTTGTGGCAAACACTTGGGCTTATGTATTTAGGTTGCTATCTCTACCGAGCAGGATTTTTTACACAAGGTTTTAGCCAACCTACGCTCATAAAAGTGGCTAGCCTTGCGCTTATTAGTACTGCCTTATGTGTTGCGCCCCAGATTTTAATGGACAATATCGCCTCTGAAATTATACCGTTATTATCGAGTCTCTCTGCAGTATTTATGGCTTTAGTGTACGCGCACGTTGTTGTTAAACTTTGTCAATCAAAGAGTACCGTTATGAATGCCTTAGCTGCTACAGGCAAAGTCGCCTTTAGCTTGTACATTATGCAATCTATCTTTATGGGGTTTTTACTGCGTTGGATAATGCCTGAGTTTAGTATTACCGCCAGTCATGTTGATTATTTGCTACTAGTGTTAATCTATGCAGTTATTCAGATATTGATGGCGACGTTTTATTTGCGCAAATATGAACAAGGACCTTTAGAGCTACTTTGGCGTAAGCTCTATAACAGAGGTTTTAAAAAGAAGCGTCAAGCCCAATTATGAGCTGAAGAATTTGATGCCAGTCAAGTAATTATATTCGCCCAAGCAATCACTCCTTTGGAGGGTATACAGGGATCATCTAGTAATCCCAAGTCATTGGAAAATAGTACGCTTTACCCACTTTTTCATCAAAGACAATGTACCAAAAGCTTTGTCAACGCATCACAACACCGCAAAAGGCGTGATTAGCCAAATATGCGTTATGCGCGAAATACATAAGTTTACACTCCAGCTTACACTAAACTTTATTGTACCTGTGCATTAACAATTTTTCATATAAATACTAGGCCTAAACAGATACCATAGCGATACTGTTTTACATATATCTATATGTATGAATTCTCATTTTTAGCCAATAGGTCGTGTTTGTGCGTTCATCTAAGTCTCCTGCCAATGAAGAACTTGGCTTTAATTTTCGTGTATTAAAAAAATTGTGGCCTTTTATAACTGAATTTAAGGGTCGAGTGTGGCTCGCCATAAGCTGCTTAATCGGGGCTAAAATAGCCAGTGTTATTCTTCCTTTCACCCTTAAACATATTGTAGACAACCTCAATTTAGAAACCCCTAGTGCGGCAATATTGGCTGTGGTTTTGTCGCTTATTATCGCTTATGGCGCACTGCGCTTAGCCAACGTGCTATTTGGTGAAATTAGAGATACGCTGTTTGGTCGTGTTACCGAGCGTGCCATGCGGCGTGTAGGCCTTAAAGTCTTTAACCACTTGCATAAGCTTGATTTGAACTTTCACTTATCGCGCCAGACAGGTGGCTTATCAAGAGACATTGAACGCGGCACCAGCGGCGTGAGTTTTTTAATGCGCTTTATGGTATTTAACATTGTCCCTACCCTGCTGGAAATATCTATGGTGGTAGGTATTTTGTTCTACAACTACGGCTTTACTTTTGCCGGAGTTATTGTGATAGCGGTAGTTACCTACGTTGGCTTTTCGGTTAAGGCGACCGACTGGCGCACTAAGTACGTAAAAGAGCTTAATCAGGCCGACAACACCTCTACTACGCGCGCCGTAGACAGCTTGCTTAACTTTGAAACGGTGAAATACTTCAACAACGAGAAGTACGAAGCAGACCGTTACGACACTGGCCTAGCGAATTGGGAAAACGCACGACGTAAAAATCGTTTATCGTTGTTTGCGCTAAACGGCGGCCAAGCGCTTATTATTGCTATTGCCATGACCAGCATGCTGGCGCTGGCCTCAATTGAAGTAAGCAGAGGCAATATGACCATAGGCGACTTTGTGCTGGTAAACGCGTTTACTATGCAAATATTTATGCCGCTTAACTTTTTAGGCTTTGTATACCGTGAAATCAGAGGTTCATTAACCAACATAGAAAACTTATTCACCCTGCTTGAACAAGCGCCTTTAATTGTAGATGCCGACAATGCTAATGAACTGGTGGTGACGCGCGGCGAAATCAGATTTGAAAATGTGTGCTTTTCGTATCAGCCCGAACGCATTATTATTGAAGACTTATCATTTACGATTAAGCCCGGTACTAAAGTGGCCGTGGTAGGGGAAAGTGGGGCTGGCAAATCAACCTTGGTGAAGCTTTTATTTCGCTTCTATGACCCTACCAAAGGTGCAATATACATTGACAACCAGCAAATTAGCGGTGTTACCCAAGATTCGTTACGCAAGCATATTGGCATTGTGCCACAAGACACGGTTTTGTTTAATGACACCCTATATGAAAATATTAAGTATGGCCGCCCCGATGCCACCGAAGCAGAAATAAATCAGGCAATAAAACTTGCGCATTTGCACGACTTTATTGCACGACTGCCCGACAAGGAGCAAACGCAGGTGGGCGAACGCGGTTTAAAGCTCAGCGGCGGCGAAAAACAAAGAGTGGCGATAGCCCGGACTATTTTAAAACGCCCGCCTATTATGGTCTTTGATGAGGCTACGTCCTCTTTAGACTCACAGTCTGAGCAAGCTATTTTAGGTGCTCTGCAGGAAATATCAAAAGGCCACACAAGCTTTGTGGTCGCTCACAGACTATCGACTATTATGGATGCAGACAACATTTTAGTCATGTCGCAGGGGCGTATTCATGAACAAGGGAGCCATGACGAACTGCTGGCTAAAAATGGCTTTTATAAACGTTTATGGACGGCGCAGCAGCAAAAGTTGAGCACACACGAACAGCTCTTGCTTGATCATCAGGCCAGCTTAAGCACCTAGCCACAATAAGCTAAGCGAACCCGTGCATAAAAAAAGGAAGTAAGCGATAAAGTTTTAATACACCTTATCACTGACTTCCTTTTTAAATAGCTAGCTTATTTCTTAAGATGATCAGCCACTAAAAACGCCATCTCAAGTACTTGATCTGCATTTAAGCGCGGATCGCACTGAGTTTTATAGGCCTGAGCTAAGTCGGCATCGCTAATTTGGTATGCACCGCCGGTACATTCGGTGACATGTTGTCCCGTCATTTCTAAATGGATCCCGCCAGCGTGAGTGCCTTCGGCTTTATGCGCATCAAAAAACTGCTTTATTTCGCTCAAAATAGCATCAAAATTACGCGTTTTATACCCGCTAGAGGCTTTAATGGTATTGCCATGCATTGGATCTGAACTCCACACAACGTGGCGACCTTCTTGCTTTACGCGGCGCAGTAAACGCGGTAAGTTTTTACCTAACTTGCCAGCGCCCATGCGCGTGATTAACGTTAAACGACCCGGGATGTTGTTAGGATTTAGCGCGTCAATAAGCTTTATTAGCTCATCTTCTTGCATAGTAGGTCCTATTTTCACGCCAATAGGATTGTTTATACCGCTAAAAAATTCCACATGAGCATGGTCTAGCTGGCGCGTTCGCTCGCCTATCCATAGCATGTGGGCTGAGCAGTTATAAGGCTTACCGGTTAGCGTATCGATCCGCGTAAGCGCCTGTTCATAGTTCAATAACAAGGCTTCGTGCGAGGTATACAAGCTAGTTTCATGTAGGGCTGCGTTTGACTCCTTATTAATACCAATGACGTCCATGAAAGAAAGCGTGTCTTGAATACGATCTGCAATGTCTTGATAGCGCTCTTTCAAGGGATTATTTTCTAAAAAGGCCATGTTCCAGCGGTTAACTTGATGCAGGTCGGCAAGGCCGCCTTGTGCAAACGCGCGTAATAAGTTAAGCGTAGATGCGCTTCTAAAGTAAGCATCTAGCAATCGATTAGGATCAGGCTCTCGCGCTTGGGCAGTAAACGCCATGCCATTTATAATATCGCCGCGATAACTAGGCAGCTCAACCCCGTTTATTACTTCGGTGTCGGTCGAGCGAGGCTTGGCATACTGGCCCGCCATTCTAGCGACTTTAGTCACCGGACATCTACCAGCAAAGGTAAGCACAATGGCCATTTGCAGAATGACTTTAAAGGTGTCGCGGATCTTCGGCGCATTAAAATCATCAAACGATTCTGCGCAGTCGCCGCCCTGCAGTAAAAACCCTTTGCCCTGCGATACGTCGCCTAGCTGCTTATATAACTGACGGGTTTCTTCGGCGAAAACTAAGGGCGGGTAACTTGCTAATTTCTGCTCTACGTCTTTAACTAATGCTTTATCTTGATAATTCGGTTGCTGTAGTATTGGCTTGCTGCGCCAACTATCCATACTCCACTGACTCACGATTATTTATTCCTTCATAGGGTAGATTTATGCCAAAGCGCGGGTAAACACACTGCTAGGCTATTGGTAATATACTAAAAAGCACTAAATAGTATCACATTCATTCATTAAATGGATTGATTAGGCGCGCTTACAATATATTTTTGAGTGTTATGCTCGTTAACAATTTGCACAAAGCTATGATCGAAAATTGTTTGTAAATTATCTAAGCGCATCACCTCGTTTGTAAGGCCCTGAAATACAAGTTGCTGTTCTTTTAACAGGCCTATGTGACTTGCATACTGCTGGCTAAGATTAAGATCATGACTGGTCATAATAACCGTATTGCCCATTTCACACACGTTCTGCAGTAATGACAATATTGCGCACTGATACTTTACATCAAGGTGGCTTATAGGCTCATCTAGCAGAATAAGGCCTTCGCCTTTTACTATAGCGGACCAAATTTGGCATAAATTACGCGCAATATGGAAACGTTGCTGCTGCCCACCTGAGAGGGTAGAAAGTGGTTTATGCAATAAAGATGCAATGTGTAAGTGCTCTTCTATTTTTCTGGGTATATGCGTACTATTTGTATAAAAATGCAGTAATTGAAACAGCGGAATATCAAACTCACTTTGCTGTTGTTGATGCAAGAAACAGCGGATTGTGGCCAGTTGCGCTAAAGAATGTTCAGCCAGCGGAATGTCGCCTAGCGTCAACACGCCATGTGTGGGTGTTTCGATGCCAGATAGAAGTAAAAGCAAGCTGGATTTGCCGGCCCCGTTTGGACCAAGTAGATGCCAGCACTGACCTTTATTAATGCACATACTGACTGTTTTAACTCGCGCCTGCAAAGTCACGTTTTTAAGCTCATACGACGAGCCAATAGTAGAATTTATTAACACATTAGCTGCCTATTTCTTCCTGCATATTTGCATTGTTTTCGAAATGTTTTATGCCACCCTAGGCTAAACTAGATGAATTTGAAGAGGTTTCGTCAGCAAAATTGCCTTTATCTATAAGCGCTACCTTAAGTCCCTTGCGTGCAAGACTAGTCGGTGACACAGCGCCATTTATGCCCGCACCTAAGATAAATGCGTCAAATCCATGTTTAGCTAGTTTTTTAATATTTGTTTGCCGCTGTAGCATTTAAAGTGGTACCTCGTTAATTTGTATAATAGTAATCATTTCGTTTAGTATAGTATCGAAGATTCTACATGCAACTTATAAGAGTATAAAATGAAGGATTAGTGTTGCGCGCTAACCACAATATCTAGCTTCGTGCTATAAAAGATTAATTAACTAATGAGACGCTAAAAATTCAGTCCTAAAAATAGAATAATAAAATGAGATTAAGATATGAGTAATACTGGCATATTATCAATAGATCAAGGCACCACCTCGAGCCGCGCCATTGTGTTTGCGCTAAATGGCCATCAAATTGCCAATGCTCAGCAAGAGTTTACCCAGCATTATCCCGCCAATGGTTGGGTGGAACACGACGTTGAGGAAATTTGGTCTACTACCCTAGACAGTTGTAAAACCGTGATTGCTCAGGCCACTAATAAAGGCGTTGATATTGCCTGTATTGGTATCACTAATCAGCGTGAAACCACTGTAGTGTGGAACAAAGACACTGGCAAAGCTATACACCCTGCTATTGTTTGGCAAGACCGACGAACCGCTGGGTATTGCGATTCGATAAAAGACCAAGAAGGCATGGTTAATTCAAAAACAGGCTTGCTCTTAGACCCTTATTTTTCGGCTAGCAAAATAAAATGGATCTTAGATGAAGTACAAGGTGCGCGGCGTTTAGCTATTAAAGGCAAGCTTGCTTTTGGTACCATCGATAGCTTTTTAATTTGGCGTTTAACCAATGGTAAAGCTCACGTCACCGACGCTACTAACGCTAGTAGAACTAACTTATTCAACATTCATACTCAACAATGGGATGAAGATTTACTTACATTATTTGATATTCCACCTTGTATACTGCCTGAAGTGCTCGACTGCGCAGCTGAGTTTGGTACCTGCGACCCAAGTATATTAGGCAAAGACTATCGTATAACCGGCGTGGCGGGCGACCAGCAGGCAGCGCTTGTTGGCCAGTCGTGCTTTTCTCCGGGGGATTTAAAAAGTACCTATGGCACAGGCTGCTTTGCTTTACTAAACACCGGTGACACGCCCGTTTCGTCAAGCCACAAATTACTCACCACCGTAGGATACAGACTTAATGGCAAAACAACATATGCGCTAGAAGGCTCTATTTTTACAGCTGGCGCTAATATTCAGTGGCTGCGCGACGGCATTGGCGTGCTGCAACATGCTAAACAAAGCCAAGTATTGGCAGAGTCACTCGACTACGATCACGGCGTGTTTTTAGTGCCAGGCTTTGCTGGACTAGGCGCACCGCACTGGAATCCAAATGCAAGAGCAAGTCTTTTTGGAATGACACGAGCAACCGGCCCCGCTCACTTCGCGCGCGCTGCTCTTGAAGCGGTATGTTACCAATCCCACGAACTACAAACCGCCATGAGAAAAGACGGCGTGAGCTCAAATAACGTCTGGGTAGACGGCGGCATGGTGGCCAATGATTGGCTCTGCCAATTCTTATGTGACATATTACAAGTAGAAGTGCAACGACCCAAAATAATGGAGTCGACCGCTTTAGGCGCCGCATTCTTAGCAGGACTGCAAGCAGGCATCTATGAGTCTTTAGACGAGATTAGTGCTGTAAAAACCGTCGATAGAGTATTCATCCCAGAGCTAGGCGATAAAACCCGTCAACGCTTGCTGAAAAAGTGGGCACTGGCGGTTAAAGCAACTCTGGCCTTTGCTGAATAAGCCCATTAGTTTTTCTTCCCAAACAGCACATAAATAAACATTGGGGCACCTATGCTTGCGGTTAGCATAGACAACGGCACCGAGGTAGTAAAGGCGTATTCGTTTATAAGCGCGCACAGCGTAATTACGATAGCACCTAGCAAACCCGAATATAAAAACACCTGTGAATTGTCGTAGCCGTGAAGCCTTCGCACCGCGTGGGGTACAAGCAGGCCTAAAAAGGCAATAGAGCCGGCAATTGACACGCTCAAGCCCACCAGCAGCGCTACTAAAATGAATACTTTAGTCTGTAAGGCTTTCGCCTTTACGCCTGCCGTAAGCGCAGCATGTTCTCCTAAATATAACGCATTTAGCTTAGGTGCACTTTTTGCCAACATGAACAGTCCAAATGCCATAATAGGCAGCACCAAGCTTAAGCTTTTATAATTGGTATACTGAAGTGACCCCATAAGCCAGAAGGTTAAACTTTGTAGAGCTTGGGGCGGTGCAACTAAGTAAATCCAGCCGACTAGCGCACTGAACGTGGTTGAGATAGCAATACCTGCTAAAATGAAACTTGACACACTATGACCAATTTTTTTAGCCACCGCGTATATTAGCGCCCCTGATAAACAAGCCCCTAAGAAACACAAGGCAGGTAATAAGTAAATACTGTGAGTATAAAGAGTTTGGTTTGGTATAACGCCCAAGCTACTAACAAACACCAAAAATAGCGCCGCCATCAAGCTAGCACCACTTGAAATACCAATAATACCAGGGTCTGCTAAGGGGTTGTTAAGATTAACTTGAAGCGCAGCCGACGCCACTGAGATTGAGGTGCCTACCGCAATGGCCGTTAGCAATATGGGCAATTTAATGTGGAATACGATATACCACTCAAGCTGCGTGTTGCCAGTGACTAAGGCGGGCACCAAGTACAAGGCTGCGACTATTACCAGCGCTAAGCTATACTTTAACCATGCAGGCAAAGACTATACTTCTTAACTTTATGCTGATGCTCTTCGGGGGATTTACGCTTTAATTCTTTAACATTAGACTTGCCCATGGCAATAATGTAGTCAAATTTCCCAAAATCTTCTTCACTCACCCGGCGACACTTCAACGAGCTTAGGGCATAATTACGCCGCTGAGCAAGCTGCTGAGAACGCTTGTCTGGTAACGCCCCGTTGCGGAAACCGGCGGTACCAGCAGAGTCAAGGTGCACGTTAAAACCCTGGCGCTTGGCTTTGTCGCCGAACATACCTTCGGCGGTAGGAAAACGACAAATATTACCCAAACAAACGAATAAAACCGAGACAGTAGAGTGAAGCACTAAAAAGATCCGTCTATGCAATAATTAATGACCAAAAGTATACTAGAGATCACCATGGCTTGCATTAGTCTGCATATTGTTATTTTTTTGTCGTTTTTCTTTTACACGCTTTTCGTTAACGTGTTTATCGTGAACGTTGTCGACCGCGTTGCCCATATAAACGCCTTAATTGAGCGCTTGAAAAAGTAGTGTAAAGCTACATATATACTATAGCGGTAAAGATGGTAAGCCTGGTTAATATAAATCATTATTTGGAGAGTTTAGTTTCATGAATGTATTAATGCTAAGTAGTTCACGCTTTGGTGAATATGATTATTTAGCCTACGCCGAGTCGTGGATAAACGAGCATTTAGGCGCTGTAAAAAATGTTCTTTTTATTCCATATGCGGGGGTAACCATGGGCTGGGACGCCTATACTGTTGCAGTACAAAGCGCGCTTCAGCATTTGAAGGTGACTGGCATTCACGAAAGTGATAATCCTAAAATGGCGATTCAAAATGCCGAGGCAATATTAGTGGGCGGTGGTAATACCTTCAACCTGCTGCACTTGCTGTATGAGCATGACTTAATTGACGCCATAAAACACAAGGTTGAACAAGGTACGCCTTATATAGGCTGGAGCGCAGGCAGTAATATTTGTGGCTTGAGCATTCGTACCACAAACGATATGCCCATTATTGAACCAAAGTCGTTTGACGCCCTACACTTTGTAAATGCGCAGTTAAATCCTCATTATACCGACTATGTTGCGCCTAACTTTCATGGTGAAACGCGTGACCAGCGTTTAGCTGAATTTTGTACACTACAACCAACAGTGCCGGTGTTAGCTATTCGCGAGGGCAGTGCCCTGCTTATTAGAGATAACAAATTAAGGCTGCTTGGTGAGCTAAATGGCTTTGTGTTTGCTTCACAAGAAAAAATTTCGTTCGATAACACGCAGGACTTAACGGAATACCTTTAAAAATGAGTCTATCAGCTTAGTACATTGTCAACATAAATGGCTATATAATCTGCACTATAGGGTAAATATTGAACACACCAAAGCATAAGCAAATCACTAACCAGAGCGCAAAAACCACATCAATGTCTAATATAGAGTTTGATAAGCGTCATATTTGGCATCCTTATACCTCATCTAATAATCCTTTACCTTGCTATGAGGTGGTAGGCGCAAGTGGCGTGCATATTGAGCTTAGCACAGGCGAAAAAATAGTAGACGGCATGTCTTCTTGGTGGGGTGCTATTCATGGCTATAATCACCCCGTATTAAACCAAGCCGCTAAAAATCAGCTCGATAAATTTTCTCATGTCATGTTTGGCGGACTTACCCATCAGCCTGCGGTCGACTTATGTAAAACCCTTATTGATATTACACCGCTAGGTTTGAATCGCGTATTTTTGGCCGACTCAGACTCGGTGGCGGTTGAAGTGGCGATTAAAATGGCCATGCAGTACTGGGCCTGTCAGGGTCGTGAAACTAAGAATAAGGTATTAGCTTTGCGAAATGGCTATCATGGCGATACTTTTGCCGCAATGTCGGTGTCGGACCCTATAAGCAACATGCATTCTTTATTTAAAAATAGCCTTATAGAACACTATTTTGCGCCTGCACCACAAACTCAATTTAATCAACGTTGGAACCCAGATGAGATAGCGCCGCTGCGCGATATTTTAGATGAACACCACGCCAGCATCGCCGCGCTTATTTTAGAGCCTATTGTGCAAGGCTCTGGCGGCATGCGCTTTTATCACCCAGAGTATTTAAAAGCCTGTCGTCAGCTGTGTGACCAGTACGACGTCTTGCTAATTTGCGATGAAACAGCCACAGGCTTTGGGCGCACAGGCAAATTATTTGCCTGTGATCACGTTGACGTTACACCTGACATTATGTGTTTGGGCAGCGCCATTACTGGCGGCTATATGGCGCTAGCAGCAACCTTATGTACTAACGATGTTGCCCAAGGTGTGTGTGAAGGAAGTCCCGGAGTATTTATGCATGGGCCTACCTGTATGGGCAATCCATTAGCCTGCGCAGTTGCAAATGCGAGCATCGCGTTTTTGTTAAACGCTGATTGGGAATTACGTGTAAACAACATATTTGAGCAACTTAGCGAAGAGTTGATGCCGCTTAAACAGCACATCGCCGTGTATGACGTGCGGACATTAGGTGCAATCGGTGTGGTTGAAATGAAGCAAGCAGTAGATGTTGCCGCCATTCAAAAAGTATGTATACAGCATGGTGCTTGGATAAGGCCGTTTGGCAAACTTGTGTATCTTATACCGCCATTTATATGCAGCAAAACGGATGTTACCACCCTCACAAATGCGCTTAAAAAAGGCATTGAAGCGGCTTGTTAACAACGTCGGTACCTTTTGAAGTGAATTCGCTTCACAATGCGCTATGTTTCGCTGAGTTGGGACGCATCATTTCTATTCGGCATTTTTATTCAGCATATTGTTTATACGGTAGTGTCAACAACGATTGAGTACAGTATACTATTAGTAATAAGGAGAACGGCAACTATATTACGCAAAGCGTTTGTTGCTTATATAACTTACCTTGTCTTTCGGCAAAAAAATCAATAGCTTGAGTAAATCTATGGAGAATAATATGAGTAAAGCCCCAGTTGCCGACGTACTGGCTGGTAAATTTGAGGTTGGCAGTATTATCAGCGTACAGGGATGGGTGCGTACCAAACGTGATTCTAAAGCCGGTCTTTCTTTTATTGCCGTGCACGACGGCAGTTGTTTTGACCCCGTACAAGTAGTCGCACTAAATAGCCTTAGTAATTATGAAGACATCCTTAAACTCACCACAGGCTGCTCGCTTGTTGCCACGGGTATTGTTAAGCAGTCTGAAGGTAAAGGCCAAGCAATAGAAATTGAAGCAAGTGACATGCAAATAGTCGGTTGGGTAGAAAATCCAGACACCTATCCTATGGCCGCCAAGCGCCACAGTATTGAGTATTTGCGCGAACACGCCCATCTGCGCGCGCGCACCAACCTTATCGGCGCGGTTACACGGGTCAGAAACTCTCTGTCTCAAGCAGTGCACCGCTTCTTTCACGAGCGTGGCTATATGTGGATAAGCACACCCATTCTAACCGCTTCTGACACCGAAGGCGCGGGAGAAATGTTTAGAGTCTCCACGCTCGACATGCAAAACCTACCCTTAACCGACAAAGGCCAAGTAGACTACAGCCAAGACTTCTTTGGCAAAGAAACCTTTTTAACCGTGTCGGGCCAGTTAAACGTTGAAACCTACTGCACCGCCATGTCAAAAGTATACACCTTCGGACCTACTTTCAGAGCTGAGAATTCTAACACCAGCCGTCATTTAGCTGAATTTTGGATGATAGAGCCAGAAGTGGCTTTTGCCGATTTAGCCACTGTTGCCCAATTAGCCGAAGATTTACTAAAGTATGTGGTAAACGCGGTGCTTGAAGAGCGCGCTGATGACATGGCCTTTTTCCAGCAGCGGGTCGACAAAGACGTACTAAAGCGCTTAACCGCTCTGACTTCTTCTGAATTTGTGCGCATGGACTATACGCATGCCATTGAAATACTGCAAAACTGCGGCAAAAAATTCGAATACCCAGTGCAGTGGGGCGTCGATTTGCAATCTGAGCATGAACGCTACTTGGCCGAGGAACATGTTGGCGCACCTATTATTATGCAAAACTACCCGAAAGACATTAAAGCCTTTTACATGCGCATAAACGATGACGGTAAAACAGTTGCTGCGATGGACGTCTTAGCACCCGGCATTGGTGAAATTATTGGTGGCTCGCAGCGTGAAGAACGCCTTGATGTATTTGATCAGCGCCTTAAAGAAATGAATTTAAATGCCGATGATTATGCATGGTACAGAGATTTACGCCGCTACGGCACCGTGCCTCATGCTGGCTTTGGTTTAGGCTTTGAACGTTTGGTGGCCTATGTTACTGGCGTACAAAACGTGCGCGATGTCATTCCTTTTCCAAGAACGCCAGGTAATGCAAATTATTGATTAGCGCTCGTAGTTAGCTGCTTATTGCAGATACTCTTGGTTTATAACGCGAGTAAACAACTAAAGAAGCTTAGCCAAGAGGCGTAGATAATTCCTACGCCTTTTTCATAAATAAAACATACCTTTTGAAATAATAAATATTTCGTTACATTTGGCACATAAATTAGACACACATTACGCGTACACTAAATATTGGTATCAAAATTATCTTATTATGCGCTACAGGAAAAATAAAAATGAAATCCGTGTTGATAAAAATAGCAGTCCTTCTTGCCATGTTAGCCATTGGCTTGGGTATTATGGGCCTGATTCATGTAGTAGCCGAAGAAACTGAGGAGAAGAAACCGGTAGATAGCCGACCTGTCGTGAGCGTAGAATTCTTGGAGCCCATAGACCACCAGGTTGAAATAACCAGTTTTGGCGAACTGATGCCGCTAGAGAGCACTCAGCTTTCTGCGCAAGTAAGCGGCGAAGTGCTCAGCTGGAACAAGAACTTTATAGCCGGCGGCGTGGTAAAACGCAATGAGGTTTTATTCACCATAGAGCCCGATACATACGCAGCAGCCGTGCTGCAAGCTGAAGCGCAAATTTCCTTGGCGCAAGCCACACTCACCGAAGAACTCGCCCGCCAGCAGGTAGCAAAAAGTGAAGCGCGCAGTTTGCAGCAAAGCCAAGTAAGCGATCTTTACCTACGCAAGCCCCAAGTTATGAGCGCCCAAGCTCAGTTAAAATCGGCACAAGCCTCTTTATCCATCGCCAAACGCAACTTAGCCAAGACACAAGTACGTGCACCCTACGACGCCCTCATCATTTCTAGAGACATCGGCACCGGCCAGTTTGTGAGCGCCGGCACGCAGGTTGCGCATCTTAATAATATTGAAACCGCCGAAGTAATTATTCCCATTGCAGGTTTTGACAGTGCGTTTATTCAAGACGATTTAAAAAACACTTCAGCCACCATAAGTACGCAGGGTCGCAGCAGTATAATTCGTGAAGGTATGGTGAACCGTAATTTAGGCGTGGTTGATCAAAACACTCGCATGCAGCACTTAGTGATCCGCATAGAGGACCCTTACGGCTTAGAAAATAATTTACCCAGCATTAAATTTGGCACCTATGTTCAAGTACGCTTTGCTGGAAAAACCTTGAAAGACGTATTTAAAGTGCCTCAGTCTTTGGTCAATAAACGTAAAATTTGGCTGGTAGACAGCAATAACAAGCTAGAATCTCATAGCGTAGAAGTTATCCGCGAAGAAGGCACATTTTTCTTTATAAGCAGCGGTGTAAACGAGCGCGACCGCTTAGTTAAAAACTTACCTGAATACCCGCAAAACGGGATGGAAGTAAAAATAATCGAAGTCCCAAGCGCGCTAAATGCCAGCCGTGTGTTACATAATGGCAGCTTTGACCCTGCCACAACGGCACAATAAGGGGCACTAATATGAATTCAAACACGCCATTACCTCAAGCGGATTATTCTAAAACGGGCGGTGGCATAATAGGCTACTTTGCACGAAACCCTGTCGCGGCAAACCTAATGATGCTGATGATCATTTTGCTAGGTACTTTCAGCTACTTCACTATTCAAAAACAGATGTTTCCGAGTATTGAAATTAATTATATAAATGCCTTTATCAGCTACCCGGGCGCTTCTCCAAAAGAGATAGAAGAATCTATCACCATAAAGATTGAAGAAGCCACTAAAGATTTAACCGAAATTAAAAAGAGCGTTGGCCGTTCCTTTCGCGGCGGTGGCCGCGTTACCATGGAAATTAATCCAGATGAAAACCTGCCTGACGTGCTCAACAAAATACAGGCCAGAATAGACGGCATTGCCACTTTTCCTGCGGCTATGGAGCCTATCACAGTTTCGCAAGTACAGTTTGAGCAACCCGTTATGGAACTGTCTCTTGTTGGCGATATTCCCCTTACTGATTTAAAACCCTTAGCCAAGCAAGTAGAAAACGAATTACTCGCGCTAGCCAACGTGCAACTCGCCAGCGCAAACACCCCGGCAGATGAAATTGCAATAGAAATTCAACCCGAGATGCTGCGTAAATACGATTTGAGCATTAGCGATATAACGCAGGCAATAGCGCGCTATTCAGCCAATTATTCAGCCGGGCAAATAAATACAGATTCGGGCACTATTGCGGTACGGGTAGAAAATCAATTCTACAATGGCGAAGAATTTGCCGATATTCCAGTAAAAATAGGCGCTAATGGCGCCCGAGTATTACTCAAAGACGTGGCCACTATTTACGATGGTTTTGAAGAAGGTGAGCGCTACTTCAAATTTAATGGCATGAACGCAATGTCTATTCAGGTAAATGCTACGCGCTCGCAAAACATAATCCCGGTGGCAAATTCGGTCCAAGCGTATATTGAGGCGCGCAATAAAACATTGCCCAACGGCGTGGAAATAAAAGTCGTCGTGGATTTCACCTATTACTTAAACGGTCGTTTAGACATGATGCTAAACAACTTAACCCAAGGTGCTTTTTTAGTCTTTATTATGCTGGCGATTTTCTTGCGCTTTAAGCTGGCTTTTTGGGTCATGATTGGCCTACCTGTTTGCTTTTTAGGCGCTATGGCCCTAATGCCGATGATAGGTGTCACTATCAATATTTTATCACTTTTTGCCTTTATTATGGTACTTGGAATAGTGGTAGACGATGCCATTGTAATAGGTGAAAGCGCCTACACCGAAATAGAAAGTAAAGGTAACAGCGTCCACAACGTTATTATGGGCGCTAGGCGCGTTGCCACACCCGCAACGTTTGGGGTACTTACCACCATGGCGGTATTTGTGCCGGTGCTGTTTAGCTCAGGCCCTTCCGCTGACTTTTTCTACAATATTTCAGCGGTAGTGATTTTATGCTTGGCTTTTTCGTTAGTAGAGTCAAAACTCATTTTGCCTGCGCACATCGCCTCCTCAAACTTCAAACCCCTACCTGAAAATAGTTGGCGCACAAGGTTTAATAAGCGATTTTTCGGTTTTATAAACGGTCCCTATAAAAACTTTGTAAAATATTGCACTGAATATCGCTGGTTCACACTGGTATTTTTCATGCTTATGTTGGCGATTGCTTATCAGTTAATTGCCACAAACGTAGTGCGCGTGGTGCCCGAGCCTAGCGTACCTCACGATTTTCCCAGTATTAGTATTGAAATGAGTGAAACTATTTCAGATACCGAGACCATTGAAGCACTACAGACCATAGAGCGGGTTATTTTAGAGGTGGAAGCAGAAATAATTGAAGAGTTCGGCAGTCCTATGGTGCGCGACCTCATGGTATATAATCAGGGCCGCAACGAAGGCCAAATACTGGCGCCGCTGGTAGATGAAGATCTTCGTCACTTTAACACCTTTGAGCTGGCGCGCAGATGGCGCGAGCGTATTCCCGAGATTTCTGGCATGAAGTCGTTCACGATTCAAGATGATTTAAACGGCGGCGGTGATGGCGGCGAGTTTGGCTATTTAATATTTGGCTCCGACATCGCGACATTAAACGAAGCCGGCCGCTATCTTATTCAAAAATTGCAGGGTCAAAGAGGCGTGTTTGACGTTAGCTCAACCATCGATCCCGACAGTAAAGAAGTACAAATGTCGCTTAAAGCTGTGGCCTACGATTTAGGCTTAAATTTATCCACCATTGCAAGTCAAGTAGGTGCCAGTTTTTACGGTGGCGAAGCCCAACGCGTGCTGCGAAACGGCGAAGAAGTGCGCGTAATGGTGCGCTATCCTAAGCTCACCAGAGAGCGCTTTGCCGATTTAAAATATACGGTTATACGCACCCCCACAGGCCAAAAAGTAATGTTGGGCGATGTAGTTGCGCTAAGTGAAGCACCGGGCATTAGCTATATTCGACGCGAAGGTGGTTTTAGAAGCGTGTATGTATGGGGCTCTATAGATGAAGAAGTGATTGAACCTAGTGAAGTCGTTGACAACATAAAGGAAAACTTGCTGCCCGATATGCAAAAAGCTTTTCCCAGCGTAAAAACCGAGCTTGGCGGCAAAATAGAAGAGCTACAAAGCCAAAATTTAGAACAAATAAAGTTTTTCGTCACAGGATTAGCGTTTGTCTATTTACTGCTGGCCATCCCTTTAAAAAGCTACGCCCAACCGCTTATTATTATGTCGGTTATTCCCTTT
>Ga0136588_1000049_pt1 | contig 42118 bp, 44 predicted proteins | sample AntRauMFilla1564_FD_104782 | JGI IMG/M metagenome (GOLD analysis project Ga0136588, IMG submission 104782) | Saline lake microbial communities from Rauer Islands, Antarctica - Metagenome Filla 1 #564 | ecosystem: Environmental > Aquatic > Non-marine Saline and Alkaline > Saline | place... | reverse complement strand
CTATTATTAAAAGACACAAGCGGACCTTGATTAACTTCCAAGAGGGGTTCTTGATTCCGTTTGTTCAGAAGGCTGCATGGAGATACATGCAGTTTGCACCAGAGAAATTCCCAGTATCGGATTATGATTTTGTTGTATCATCCTCGTTAGGAATTATGGCGCGTGAGTACGAAGTTGGACAAATGACGCAACTCTTACAAACCATGTCGCCGGAAAGCCCTATCTATGGAACCGTGCTAGAAAGCATTATAGACAACATGAATCTTTCCAACCGAGAAAAGATTATCGGGCTTATCCGACAAGCCTCTCAGCCGAATGAACAGGAACAAGCCTCTGCTAACGCAGAACAGCAACGCTTGCAGGAAGTTCACGAAGCACAGATGGGGGTGTTCCGAGCGCAAGCGAAGGAGTTCCTGTCACGGGCGAATAAGTACAACGAAGAAGCAAGACTCATGCCGCTGAAACTTCAGATAGAAATGCTTGAAGCTGCTGCGGATATTAACAATGAAGCGGGTGACGAGTTCGAGAAAGTATTCCGAACGGGTCAAGCCGAGTTTGATAAAAAGATGAAGGTAGCCGATTTTGCTTTGCGGGAACGTGAAGCCAAGGACAAGCTAGCCTTACAGACACCTACAAAGGAAAATGTCAATGGTAGTTAGTAAAGTAGATTTTAACAATGCGCTTACCCAGATCAACGAAAGCTATGCTAAGATGATCACGGATATTAAGGCTTTGCAAGATCGTGTTACCCAACTGGAAGAATCAAAGAGCCCTTCTAAAGCCGCAGTTTCTGCGTCTGTGAAAGAGAAGGCCGCCTAATGTTTAACCCGAGCGAAAATCTAGTCGATGAAGAGGCAGTTCGTAAACTAGAACTTCTTCAAGAACTATTTCAAACACCGGGGTGGGAGGTGATCCGTTCTCTTGCTAGTGAAACGCGCACGGCAGTAACTGATATCCGTAACATAAATACCGAAGCGCAGTTGCACTATGCAAAAGGTCGTGCCCAGCAACTTGATGAAATACTGGGCATGGCAGAGTTTGTTAAAGGACAGCTTTCTTAACGGAGACAAAAATGCTGTTTGATTTTAAATGCCCTTGCGGGCAGAAGATAGAACACTGGGTAAAAAGCGACATTCGTCAAGTGCCTTGCGCATGCGGCAAAGAAGCTACCCGAGTGACAAACGGGGGAATGCCAGTCCTAGAAGGTATCTCCGGGGATTTCCCCGGGGCTGCAATTAAGTGGGCTAAGCACCATGAACAGGCTGCAAGAAGGCAGTCAGATTAACTCCATAATACTTTGTACGGAGCTACAATATGACCAAGGAAACAAGTGGCGAAGAACTCGACCAGTCGCTAATTTATGTGTTGGCCAACTCAGAGCAAGACACTCTGGACCCAAATGTAAACCCTGAAGGTACAGATGAGGAAACCTCTACGTCTAAAGAGGAACTTCCTGAGAAGTACCGAGGCAAGTCCGCTGCGGACATCATCAAGATGCACCAAGAAGCAGAACGCCTCGTAGGGAAGCAAGGCAATGAAGTCGGAGAGCTTCGGAGGATTGTGGATGACCTCATCCACGCCACTAGAGATTCCAAGCCTGCACTACAGGAAACCGAGATAGACTTTTTCTCGGACCCAAAGGAAGCAACGCTCAGCACAGTACAGAAAGCCCTTGCAAATGATCCTACTTTGCAATCCATGCGACAAGATGCAGAAGCCAGCAAGAAAGAACGGTCTGCTCAAGCTCTTCTCAAGCGTCATCCTGACGCAGGTGAGATTAGCCAAGACCCCCAGTTTGGTGAATGGATTCTCAAGTCAAAAGTGCGGACCAATATGTTTCAAACGGCGCATCAAAACTTTGACAACGAGGTCGCAGGAGAACTCTTTGATCTTTGGAAGGATCGTAAACAAGTGGCAACAGAAACAGTAGTAAATGCTCAAGCGAACCGCACAGCAAGCGTTAAGAGCGCGAGCACCGGCGGTGGGCGTAACGCATCCGAAGTCCGAGGTAGACCCATTCTATCAAGGGAACGTCTTATTGACCTAAAAATTAAAAATCCAGATCGGTACTATGCTCAGATGCAAATGATAACTGAAGCGTACCGAGAAGGCCGTGTTAAGTAAGGAGATAATTACTTATGGCTACTTCTACATACCCCGCGACTGGTGGATTCGTAGACAACACTTCCGCAGCAACATTTATTCCGGAAATGTGGTCAGACGAGATCCGAGCCGCATTTAAACAAAACCTTGTCATGGCGAACCACGTTAAGCGTATGTCCATGGTAGGTAAGAAAGGCGACACTATCCACGTTCCTGCCCCTGTTCGGGGATCTGCGAACGCTAAGGTGGAGAACCAAGCAGTCACCGTACAGAACAACACTGAAGGCGAAGTTGTTATTGTTGTTGACCGGCACTTTGAATTCTCTCGTCTTATCGAAGATATCACTAAGACTCAGGCTCTTGACTCGCTCCGTCAGTTCTACACTGATGACGCAGGTTACGGTTTGGCTAGACAGCTCGACACCGATCTGATGACCCTCGGTACTGGTTTGGGTAACGGCACTTACGCCGCTGCTCCTACTGCTGCTAGCTGGGTGCACAATCGGACCTTCTTCAGCGATGCTACTACTGGCAAGACTGCGTACGCACAGGATACTGTGGCCCCGGCTGACGTATTTACTGACGCGTTCCTTCGTGGTTGTATTCAGGAACTGGACGATGCGGATGTTCCGATGGATAATCGGGTCCTTATTGTACCGCCTTCTCTGAAGAATCGTATGTTGGGTATTGATCGGTTCAACAGCACCGATTTTGTTAATCAGAAAGGTGTTGCTACTGGGCAGTTTGGTGAAATATATGGTATCCCCATTTATGTATCCACCAACACTCCGGTGATCGAGACTGCGGCTAACAACACCGCATCTACGGTAGACATTCGTGCAGCTCTGTTGTTCCACAAGGATGCGTTTATCCTTGCTGAGCAGATGGCTGTTCGGTCTCAGGTTCAGGATAAGTTGGAATGGCTCGGTACTCTCTTTGTCGCAGATACGATCTACGGCATTAAGAACTACCGTCCGGAAGCCGGTCTTGTCATGGCTCTGCCGAACATCGTGTAATACTTTGGCCTTCCCCTTCGGGGGAGGGCCATCTTATATATCAGAGGATATATCAGATGGCCACAGTTATAAAACCTGCTCGCTCTTATGCAGAGGAATGGACTCCTAACACTTTGATTCTTGATGAAGCAGAGATAGCGGTCAATGCCCCCTTGCATAAGATTTGGATGCGGGATAACAATTTCAAAATGGTAGAAGTCGGTGGGTTGTACCACGGCAGAGACCTCCCCAGATCAGACCCTGCGGTAGTAGGGAAGTTCTGGAACAATGATGGTGTTCTTACAGTGAGTGCAGGTTAATGCCCCAAGTCGGAAGATATACCCGGATAGTCGTATACAAAAGTGAAACAGCTAACGAGGTACCTTCCGCAACTAGGTTGGGGGTAGGGGAACTCGCTATCAATATCGCTGATGCCAAGATCTACACCAAGAACACGGCTGAAGAAATCATTGATCTGTCAGGCGGGAATTCCCACACTCACGTAGCCGGGGATATTACCAACTTCGATAGTTCAGTATTCACTTCAGCACAGGCGTCTCTTCGCCCTAGCATATACATTGATGACAGCACAGCGTATACCCTTCAAGCAAGCAGGGAAAGCGGGGTGATTCTTTTCACCAATGCCGCAGCGATTACCGTGACAGTTCCTAACAATTCAACTGTTCCCCTCCCGGCAGGTTACATAGTGCACTTGCACCAGAAGGCAGCAGGGCAGATAACAGTAGTCGGGGCTGCTGATGTTGTGGTATCTTCGGCTATTAGTTTGAAGACACGAGTACGACATTCTTCTTTGTCGTTAATCAAAGTAGATGCTGTAAATGACTGGCAGGTTATTGGAGATCAGGAGATCCCTGTATGAGTTGGGGTTTATTCGTGCATAATTGGAGGTCAAGTATCCCCCCTCCGATACGCAACACGCTGACTGACGGCGAGTTGGAGACGTTATTCATAGACCTAGACAGGACATTTAACGCTGCCCAGCTTATGCGTGGACTCGTTACTTCAGACGGAAATGGCAAGCTTGCTTTTGTTGCTAATGCGAGAATGGACGGAGTCAATGACGCGGCTGCGATTTGGACATCAGATGATTACGGGGTTACGTGGACAGAGAATATATGGTCTACCCTAATGGTCACCCCGCTGTCTCCCGCTGCCCCTCTTGATAGCGATTCTTATATTACCGAGATAGATAGGAACCCGACGACGGGCAGGCTTTACATGTGCGTCATAGACTTAAACACTGTTGGGAACAGGCTTCGGTACGATTACTTTAGTGATGATTTTGCGAGGACATGGACGCAGTACTTGTTCACCACCCCTCTACCCGTTAGCCAGTCTATCCGAACGCTTGGGCTTACACTGCACGTTGGTGCCGACGATGTGATCTTCGGAGGAGGAAGGAACCGACCAACTATTTCGGGCTTTAACGATACAATGTATGCAGTAAAAGCTGGAACTCCGGGAGCCACATCAGGGTTTGGGACAGACGAGGGACCAGCAACCACGTACGACGCGGTGAAGCTTGGCGGAACTTATTACGTTCGCACAGTAGTCGGGTCGAACGTACAGATAGATGAAGTAAACGGAACTGCAACTACAGTTATTGCACACAACAACCCCGTAACAAGCAATTTCTTCAATACATTAAATTGGAGTGAAACAGACGGGGTGAGAGCCTTTTTACGCAGTACAACTAACACCACATCAAACGGAATTGCAGTGTTAGTTGAGGGCCACGACTTTACTAATGTGCTCCCGTCGATACAACTTACATTCCCATCAGTAGCAGTTATAGGGGATATAGGCTTTCACCCTGATGCGGGTTGGGTGGCTGTTGGCTACACAACAGTGCCGAGTACCAATAGCAAGATCTTTGTGCACTACTCCGCTGACGGTATTACGTGGAGCACGACGCCTCTTGAGTGGCGGGTGCCAGCAATATACGGCAGCAACTTTGCTTTCGGTGGCAGGATGGAAGTTACTTACATAGGGAACGATGAATGGGCCTTGGCTTTCAGAACAAACAGGCTTGATTTATTCTCAACAGTCTGGCTAGATAGACCCGCTTTGATGAAGTTTACGTGCAATGCACTATAATATTTTTTATAACTAGGAGCCACACATGGCAACATTTACTAAATTTAACTCGTTTGTAGAGGCGGTCGCTGAGAAGCTCCACGACCTTGGCTCGGACCAGCTTGTTGTGGCTTTGAGTAACACTGCCCCAGTAGCGACAAACACTCAGCTATCTAACCTTACGCAGATTGCGTACACTAACCTATCTACCCGTAACGTAGTTACAAGCACTTCGGCCCAGACCGCTGGTACGTATAAGCTTACCTGCGCTGACCTAACGCTTACCGCAACCGGGGCAGTTGCCGGGTTCCGGTATGTTACTCTTTACAATGACACATCAGCCAACGATCTACTGATTGGTTTCTGGGACTACGGACAAACGGTAGTGATGGCTAACGCCGAAACTTTTGTTGTAGACTTTAACCAAACCGATGGCGTCTTAACAATAGCATAAGGGAATTGTATGTGGTTTTTTGTACTCGTATTACTCTTTGGGTCTGCTGTAAGCAACGCAGCATTAGATTTTCAGTTCGTTGATGGCGGTGACGTTGGGATAGAGGATGTACTTATTCAGCATGTTGCCAACTACGGGGCTGCGACAAACGGTGCATCCCCACGATTGTGGTCCTCCTTGGGGTGGCACGATGCTACTGGAAGCTACGTGTATGCAGGATTTCACGTTGTGAATCGTTTGAACTCACCGGGAGGTTACATCTTTCGTAAGAACGCAGATGGCACGTACACTGACGCGACGCCTGCGCCAAGCCCTGAAGGATACTTCACGCCAGCAGGCTCCCAACCTACGCTGATGGATATCAACAACGATGGCCTGATTGACATGATCAGCAACGACGATGAATGCACGAGGTGCACAACTATTCTTCGTAATGCAGATGGCTCGTGGACATACAGTCCACAGTACACTTTGAAAGTAGCAACTCGTAATGAGGTGCGAGATATTGATGGGGATGGCCGTCTGGATATAGTGACACCCACTATGGATATTCTTAACCGCGAGGAAGGTTTTTATATTGTTTCAGTCTCCCTCGCCGATCGCCTTGCCCCAGTAAATAACACAGAGGTCCAAGCGCGGGCAGAAGCAAGCTACGCGAGTGACAATCTGGGTACGAGATTCTTCAACATCCATGTCTACGAGATCGGCGGCGATCAGATTGTATCGTGGAAAGGTGGCTACGGTAGTCCCGGTCTGGCGTGGACTATGATCGTCAGAAATGGCGAGATAGTTTTTGATGAGATTGGCAGCCCTACGATTCCGAAACTGATCGACGGTGAACCGGGGTTTATCTTTGACAACGGTACTTATCAAAATGTGAATGGGCTTTATCGACGATCCCAAAATGGCGAATACCAGAAACGTATAATCCCAATGGAGCGGTGGTCGATGGGCTTTAACATCGGCGCTGGTGGCTACGAGTGGGTCATCCACCCCGTAGATCTGGATAGTGATGGTGACGACGATCTTGTTGTTGATGGCCAGTTGTTTCCGACTGGCTGGATAATGGAGCAGTTGCCAGATGGATCGTTTGTTACGAGATACACGATTGCTACTGCAAATGGACACCCGCTGGGCGTAGGAGATATAGACGGTGACGGAGATATCGACGTTACGAATACCAACCAAGGTGACTTGACTGTGGGCACTCGGAGCAACAATCAAAACAGTACAGACTTTGGGATCTGGATCAACCAGTCCAGCACTACCCCTTCGCCTGTGCCTAACCCCGATCCTGTACAGCCAGTCGATCCTTTCATTGCAGTAAACGTGGCACTCGATGCAGCTCTGGGTGCAGTCTTTGATGCCCAGACATGCGCCGTGCAGATGCAAGCGGTGTGTACCCAAGAGGCCATTGACGCTGCACAGGCCGCTTTGATAACTGCGGAGCAGTCGCTATGAGTGACACCATCACACTGCCAGATATGGTACTGATCGCTAACGATCAGCCCGTGTCGGCGCATCGCTCAGAGGTTGAGCTATACATAGCAGCCGGTAATCTGGGCAATGGCAAATATACGATAGTTCGCCCTGATGGTCAGATAGTGATTGATCGTTTGGTGGTTGAAAATCCAGAACCGCAGCCTGAACCGGAGCCGGAGCCAGATCCCGAGCCAGATCCCGAGCCGCTACCTGTAACTGTAGTGGGGATGATTCCACTTCCTGATCACGACCCGGAAAGCGTGAACTGGAAAGCATGGGTAGCCACCGTAGCGAATCGCGGCGGCAAGGCAAACGAGCATGCGCTTATTGGCGCAGTGACCGGAAATTCGTGGCACTGCGACATGGCAATAGCCTTGGCGCAAAAGGTGGTAGAGGACGACACCGTTGCGGGCAATCAGTACCTGACTTCCGGCCGGTTGTTCTCTGAAGTTTTTGAGACGCTTTCATGGTGTGAGGTTCCAGCGCAGCAAGCAGATGAGTGGGCCGCATGGGGACGCTCACATCTTGGAGCGACGGACGGCAGCGAGGGTGACCGGGGATCAAAGATCTGGTGGAAGAACCGCTGGTCGCGTAACAACCCGGCGAACAATTACTACCATTCGTTTATCGTGGCCACTACGGTTTACGCTATCGCGACCAATGACACCGAGTGGCTGGACTGGTTGAAGACAGATCGTCTGAAGCTGCTGTTTGATTACTACAACAGGACCCCAGACGGGGGCAGCCGGGAAGGTACGGGTTACGGTGAGAGCCACCGGGAAGTGTTCCGTATCGCAAAGATGTGGAGGGATTACGACGGCACAGAAGTTATACCTCAGTCATTCATTGACGGATCTATTCGCTTCTGGGTACATGCCATCTGCCCCGGATCAAATGCTATTGCACCTATCGGAGATCAGACACGGTCCAAGGGCAGGGTCGATGGATATCATTGTGACATCTTCGACAACGCACTGCAACTAGCCAAGGCTCCGGACGCTATCGCATTGGCTAAGTGGCAGATCGGGCAGTTTATGAAGCAGGGCCTGTGCTTCTCTAGCCATGTATTTCGTAAGCTTGTCTTGCGGGATTACCCTGAAGAAGCTATGCCAGAGAACGTCCCCCTCCTGTACGATGCACAAGGCGCGGGTGTTCTGTTTGCCCGGACTAGCTGGGAAGCAGACGCTACCTTTGTGTTCTTCTTAGCAGGCATACACGACGAGGCACACCAGCACGACGACCAAGGCGCGTTTGCTGTCTGGGCCGATGGCATGTGGCAGACGGTCAACGACAGCGTGTGGACCCGCAACGGCATTGCGCAAGGTGTTGAATTCCAGAATGTTGTGCGATTCCCCAATGGCACAAATCTACGGGACAGAGAGGGCAAGCTTACGTTCGCCTTCGATAACCGAGTACTGTCAATCAACATGGATCTAACACAGGTTGTTGGTCAGCTATGGAGACGATATGTAGAGTGGGGTATGTCCGAAAAAGAACTACGTATTGTGGACATATTCGACAATGATCTGGCTGAATTCGGATTTGAAGTACCCAGCGAAGACGACGAACGCGAGCAGTCAATAAGCAAGGCAACCGCCGACACCCTACAAACGGAGACCGGCTTCACAACAATAGTAAGGTGGTAATCCATGGCTGATACGATTCGCATACTGGGGCAAACGGCGGGGGATGACTATGCAACCGTGGCAGCAATGGAAGCTGCCATACCTGCAAATATCGTCACCCACGGTGGCGACAACTGGGTTGTCAGGGTCCGGGCAGACGCTAACTATGAAGGGTTTAGTTTCCCTCAAGTAACGACTGACGCCACGCACCAGCTTATCTTTGAGGCTTTCCCCGGAAGCGAAGTAGACGGGGCTGGTGTCGGGGCAGGGTTTGAAAATGCCACCGGCGGTTTTAGCGGATTCATGGGTAGCGTTATTACATCCGCAAACACTGCTCACATACAGTATGTTGGTTTGAAGATCATTGCTTTGGGAACCTCTCAGTCTGCTATCTGGCTGCAAGAGTGCTCTAACAAGATTTTCAAAGATTGCTTTGTAAAATCCGATCTGTTCGTCGGTATTGAAGTGGCCAACGGCGGGGCCTGTGAAATTGAATTTATTAACACCATCATTGCTGATTGCGGATCGGATGGAACAAGCTACGGCAACACATCTGCATCTGCTGATATCCGATATGACCGTTGCACGGTAGTAAACAGCACCGGCCAAGGATTCGATGACCGTGGATTTGGAACAGCAGGTGCTCTATACGGCAGGAACCTCTTCTCGTTCGGCAACAGCGGATTAGACTTCGCTGTCAAGTTGGACGCGTCGGATTACGACTTCCTTGCTTCGGAAGATACGTCAGCCACCGCCGAAGATAACGGCAACGGTTTTAATGGTCGCACAACAGCAGACTTTGTAAACTACGCAGGTGGTAACTACAGCCTTGCAGTAGGATCAAGCCTACGCACTGCGGGTGTTGGGGGCGTGCCAATCGGTGCGATCCTGCCAGCAGTAGCACCGCCCGCAGCATTGACTCTTACGGCAGAGACTGGTACGTATGCTCTAGCGGGCATAGCATCGGACTTGCTAGCCAATCGTAGGATAGTTTCAGACAGAGGAACCTTTGTTCTTAGTGGACAAGATGCAACCCTACTGTACGCAGTGCCGGGTGGGTTTACCCTTGCGGCAGATGCTGGTGCTTTTGTACTGGCAGGGCAGGCAGCGGATCTGCTCTTCAACCGTAGAGTAGTTGCGAACAGAGGGACCTTCGTTCTTGGAGGACAGGATGTAACCTTCCTGCTCTCTTCCCCGGGCCAGTTCACAATCATAGCGGACCCCGGTGTCTTTGCCCTGACGGGACGGGATGCGGAGTTCCGATTTAATCGTCGCATGCTCCTAGATGCAGGGGTGTTTACCCTTGGCGGACAAGATGTATTGTTCCAGTACGGGGTGTCGTTTACCCTTGCGGCAGAGACTGGTTCGTTTGCACTAACCGGCATTGACCTGTCGTTCCTTCGCTCCTATGTCATGGATATGGGAAGAGGATTGTTTACCTTAAACGGAAGGTCTGTAATATTTCCTTTCAACATTCAAGTCCAACCGGACGGGGTGACTCTTATTAAACTGAAACGTAGGCACGTAGATGCAACGGCCCCTACCCTGAGCGACTTGTCGGAAGGGGAAATGGCGGTCAATACATACACCGGCAAGATGTACATGCGAGACAATTCGAGCAATATCATACTGCTCGGAGGGTTGCAAGATGGGATAGGTCTTCCCACTACAGACCCAGCAGTTGTCGGTGTGTTTTGGAACGACAGCGGAGTAGTCCGCATTAGCGAGGGGCCGTAATGATACAGATTATTCAAGACATTGTAAACGGGGTTACTGCCCTTCCGTCAAACCCCGGGTTTGAAATGCAGTTCGGAGACGACAGCGTCAAGGGTTCGGGCAACCTACGGGGTACGCCCCAGCCTACATACAACCGGGCAGAGATACAACAGGCTGCGGCTGCTATCCGTTCGACAGGACAGCGTCTTCAGGAGGGTAACAAGTTCTATGATACAGGCAACCCTGAGCTGAACAAAGAGCTATACGGTCCTGATATTTCTCGGAACCTAGCGGGGGGCGATCCGGGTTTCCGTACCCCGCGACAGTTCGACACCGACTTCGGGGACTACCTAGGTTCCTTTACGAAGAACCTTGTGAAGCAGATCGCCCTGAGTGCAGCCACGGGTGGCGCTGGTCTTTTCAATACATTAGGTGCGATTGGGCAGGGTGCCCAAGGCGTAAGGTCCGCAGCGGAAGCGGCGAATACCATATATAATCTCAGTACGGACACCGTTGGTGACGCCGAACGAAGGGCACCGAGGGACAACAGCTCTATCACAAACACAATCTTCGGGAATGAGTTCGGAGACTTCGGTCCTATCTTCGATGCTCGTGGCCCGGGCGGGTTGCTGGATATGGTGACAGTAGACCGACCTGCTGCTCCGAGTATGAACCCTAACCCCGGCGGCTCCCCGGGTTCACCTGCCAACGAGGGTAGTGCTGGTGGGCAGCCGGGTGGTACTCTGTCTGAAAGCACAGGACCCGCCCCACCTGAGCTACTGCCGGGGGGTTCCGGCGATCAGGCAATGGGCGAGGAAGAGGATCGTTGGATATGGGACGGCACTGTTCTTGTCAGTGAGAGTACCGGGGAACGAAGACAAGTCTCTAATCCTAGCAGGCTTGAGGTAGGGCGTGTTTACAACGGAGACGCTGAGCCGATCGGGGACGATCCGATGGAAGACCTATACGCTGGTATTGGGGGGCTGACCGAAGAGGATGAAACGAATGCTCTTGTGAACCCTATACTTGGCGCTATCCCTACCATGAACGGCATGGGTGCGGGTGGTACACAGGCTGGCGCTGGTGGTCTGGGTGGGAGCCAAGTGGGTAACCAGACTGGGCAGTTCCCTAGCCCCGGTGCCCAAGCAGGTATCATCGGCAACCAGACAGGTATGCAGCCCGGCATCCCTGCAATGAACGGCATGGGGCCGGACGGAACACAGGCTGGTGCAGGCTCCGGAAGCGGGGTAGGCACAGGCAGTGGCTCCGGGAACGGCTCCGGAGACGGCTCCGGTATGCAGAACGCCCTTGCTCAAAGCGGCTTTGGTGGTATTGCCGGAGGGGGCGGAAGCTCAGACTTATTCCCTTACAGTCAGATCGCTCCGTCTCAAGCTGCTGAGCTACGGGGTCTTATGGATTACGTAGCGTCCCTGAGAGGGCAATGATGAACTACTTACAATTGATTAACCATGTGCTCCGCCGACTCAGAGAAGAAGAAGTATCTTCTGTCTATGAGAACCGGCAGAGTTCAGTTGTGGCTGACTTCTTGAATGACTCGAAGCGGTTAGTCGAAGATTCTTTTGACTGGCACCCCTTGCGTAAGGACATTCCTTTCTCTACGGTTGCCACGTTTAACAACTACAGTCTCCCGGGTTCCCAGAACCGGGCTAAGATCCTTGACGTAAGGGACACGACGAACAACGCTTGGCTACGACGGGTATCCTCTGAGTACATACGAAGGCATGAACTGATTGCTAACGTAGGGGTCACTCGGCCTACGTACTACGCCAGTGAGGGCAACGACGACAATGGTGATAACATCATCAAGCTGTGGCCAACTCCCGATGGTGCGTATATCCTACGGGCGTACGTGGTACAGCGAACCCCTGATCTTGTTGCAGAAGGTGATCGGATTCTTGTACCTTCGCAGCCGATCATTATGATGGCGTACGCTATGTCCGCTGAAGAGCGAGGCGATGTAAAAGGGGAGGCATTGGAAAGCCTTTATGGAAGAGCGAAGCGATCTCTGGGCGATGCGATTATGCACGATGCAGGGAAAGCCCCTGAAGAAATGCAATGGTACCCTGAATGACACAAGCTAATGTGAACGTAGCCGCCCCCGGATTCCTCGGTATTAACACGGAGGATTCTCCTACTAACCTACCGTTGTCTTGGTGTGCTGTAGCGGACAACTCAGTCATTGATGCGAATGGCCGTATAGCCTCTCGTAAAGGGTACCGTATCCTGACAGCATCCTCTACTCCATTAGGTACGGCTGCCATCACTAACATCCACGAGGCAAGGTACGCAGATGGAACTGTGCAGAGATTCTGCACTGCTAATAATAAGATCTTCACCTTCTCAACAGCAGGTGTTCTAACAGACATTACTCCGGCTGCTGCCACCATCACTGCGGATGACTGGCACATCTGCACACTGAATGACGACACGTTCTTCTTTCAGCGTGGCCATGAGGCAATAGTATATGATAACTCCGTGGGTTCGGCTGTTGAAATCAGCGACCACGCGAGTGTACTAGGCACTCCACCCCAAGGCGATATCGCTATGTCGGCCTACGGCAGGGTGTGGGTTGCTGGTGTACAGGGTTCGCGGGCTATCGTATACTGGTCTGACCTTTTAATAGGAGCGGCATGGTCAGGTGGTACGTCAGGGTCTTTGGACTTGACGAACATCTGGCCGACAGGCAACGATCAAGTTGTCGCTATAGCAGCACATAACCAGAAACTGTTGATCTTTGGTTCGCAGAGTATTTTGGTGTTCGGGTCTCAGAATGCTGACGGCAGGCTCTCTGACCCGGCAGCCGATTTACTATTTGAAGATGGTATCGTAGATATTGGGTGCGTCTCGAAGAGAGGCTGGACAGTAGTAGGATCGGATCTGTGGTTTATTGACTACACCGGACTGCGCTCACTGGGCCGGACGATACAAGAGAAGTCTCTCCCGATAGGTGATATCAGTCGTAACATCAATACGATATTCCGTAACCAAGCACGTACAGCGGACACTAACTCCCGACTGTTCTACTCACCTGATGACGCCATGGTCCTTGCGATGTTCACTAATCAGCGAGTGATCTGGTGTTTCGATACGAGGCAGAAGCTGGAAGATGGGTCCGCACGAGTGACTCGTTGGGTGTCCCTGCCATTTGTTTCTGTTGCCCGATCCTTGAACGGCACAGTATGGTGGGGAGACGCAAGAGGGATCAGTGAATACGCCGGGTACATAGACGCGGCATTGTCAGATGGGACAGGGGGCCGGTCCTTCCGGATGCGTTACTACCAGCACCCTCAGAACTTCGGGCAAGACTACGCTACGCACTTGAAGGTACCCAAGGAAGTAGACTTTGTAATAGGAGGGGGTCTGGGTCAAAGGGCAGTATGCCACTGGGGATACGGGTACACTAACCGCTACCTCAACCAGTCATTCACCTTGGACTCTACCACCCCGGACTTCTATAACATAGACGAGTTCAACATCACCACAGCGGACGACCCGGATGACCCTACTGAGTACGGCTCTGGTGGTGTAATCGGGGAGTACACTATCCCCCTGTCCGGCAGCGGGGAGCGCCTTAGCATTGGACTAGAGGCGAACGTACGAGGCGAGAAGCTTTCGATACAAGAGATAAACATACAGACTAAGATAGGGAGAATGCTGTAATGGCTGACTATCAGAAATCGACTGACTTCGCTTCCAAAGATCTCCTGCCCACAGGAGACCCTAACAAGGTAGTTGTCGGTGCAGAGATTGACCAAGAGTTTGAAGACATTGAGACTGCCATCATCACGAAGGCGGACATACATAATGAAACGCACACAGGCGATCACACCTTTACTGCTAATGTGGATATCACAGGAACGCTGGTGGCGGGTCTCATTGACGGAGGTACGTTCTAATGGCTAATTGGACTTCTGCCCTGATCTCAGGGGCGGGGCTATGGAATCAGCTCGACAGATTCGACGACCTCGGTAGCTACGTAGAAGGAGAACTCGGGGAGCAGGCAGCTTCTGCGATTGACGGCAGTAGATTCACACCCTTTACCGTATCTGGATTCGGGGGCAGCGCCACAGCAGGGCCGGGAGGGATTCAATCCAACCAAGACCCAGCTTCTCTGAACCAGTCCAATATGTTACAGGGACAAGCTAACCAGTTCTTTAACAGCGCATCAGCGGATCAGTCAGGCCGTGAGCAAGGTATCTTCGACAGCATACGTGCGATGCAACAGCCCGGGGAACAGCGTCAGATGATGGGGATGGAGTCCCGTGCTCAAGGGCAAGGACGACTCGGTATCTCTGGTGCTAACTACGGGGGTGGTACTCCTGAAATGCTTGCGATGCAGCAGGCTATTGCCGAGAACAGGAACAACGCAGCTTTTGAGTCTATGAACATGGCACGTTCACAGCAGATGCAAGATGCAAATATAGGAAGTCAGTTCCAGAATAATTCATATCTGCCTCAAGCGCAGATGATGAACATGATGAATCAGGGTATGCAAGGCGCACAGATGAACCAAGCAGGCCAGCTCGCGGGGATGAACCTGTCCTCTCAGCTCAGGCTGGGTCAAGTACAGAGCCAAGTAAACAGTGAGAAGATCAGGGCAGAACTGATGGGTGGTTTGTTTAATACTATCGGCGGGGCCTTCAACAGCAACAACTCTGATCCTCTTGGGGATATCGGAGCACGGTTCGGCGGCTGGTTAAAAGACAACATTTTTGGTTAAGGAGGGCTTATGGCTATTCAAGGTGGTTTGTTTCAACTGGCGCAGACTATGGGTATGCCTTCCCAACTCAGCGCACAACAACGGGGTATCTTTGATGTAATGGGGACGGCGTTAGCACCGCAGTCAGCTAGGGTTAACTCGGGGGACCCCGCATCTTTTCGGACGGCTGCCGAAAGTGCTATAGAAAAGGGGGATATGGCTCAGGCCAATCAGCTTATGCAGATGGGGCAGCAGACAGAGCAGCGTCAGGCCCAAGGGCGTGAGCAGAACATTCGTAAAGCCTACGCCCAGATGTCAGCATCCGGGAGGGGGGAGCAGTTCGAGGCGGCCTTGGTACAGGGAGGTGAGGGGGATCTTCTTGCTAAGATTCTGAAAGAGCAGAGGCAGGCTACCCTTGATACCCTAACGTACGGTTCTGCTGTTGATGCCGACCGGGTCAAGGAAATGCGGAACTCTTACTTCTCTGCCGAGACGGAAGAAGGTAAGGATCTGGTACTAGAAACCATGAAGAAGTCCGGTTACGGGGAGGCTGCGAAGGACATTCGACAAGCCGAAGCAACTCAGAAAATCAAAGACTTTGATACGGAACTCAGGCGTGGTACCGAACAGTACAACGACAAGATAGCGCAGGCCAAGACAATTCCTGTACCCACTACCCAACAGGGCCGGGATCGCTTGAAGGCGGAACTCGGTAAACGGGACCCGGATCTTCTGGCTGTGTATGAAGAACAGGAACTGAAGATACTGAACGCCAGAGTGCAGCTTCAAAAGGCACAGGAGAAGGCAGGCACTTCTGAGGCATTCCCCGAGAAGTTCTTTAGCGACTTGCCGATGAGCCATCAGTCATACCGTTCTCTGTACAGCGTCGCACCTGCTGAGGCAAACAAGGCGGCCTTGAAAGCGTACGAAGCGTCCCTTCGTTCTGCCGAGGGTAAATCGGCTGCGGCTTCTCAAGCCATTCCTTACCTTCCGTCGGCTATGTACACGCAGTTACAGAACCTGTTCGATGAAGTTAATCATGTAGATGGGTTCTTTATGGATAGCACAAATGTAGACGAAACCACCAAGCAGAGGGTTGTGCAAGAAGCTTGGAGGTCGATGGTAAGAGAGGGGGTAGCCCCCGATGAGGCTATGAGGAGAGCTATCGGAAACGACGATATGATGTTACTTATTAAGGCAGGTCTGTAATGAAGATATCCGAATCACAATTCAATGCCCTTGCTGAACTCAGGGGCTGGAACCCTGAGCAAAGGAAGAAGGCAAGGGATGTGCTCGGAGGGGGTGGGAGTGCCTCCGAAACAATTCGGGGATTTGCTGGTATCCCGGCGGAGGCCATGACACTTGGTATATTGGGTGACGAGGCACGAGCAGCAGGCCGAGCAGGTATTGCTGTGGCCGCTGACGCACTCACCGGCAAGGACCTTGCTGGGTCTTTCGGAGAGGAGTTCAAGCTTGCTCTGGCAGACGAGCGTCGGGTAGAGCAGCAAGTGTACAAGGACTTTCCTGTTACCGCAACAGCGGCGCAGATCGCCTTCGGGTTGGTCCCTTCTATGAAGGTAGCTCAGGCTGCTGGGGTAGGTAAGTCATTCGCAGGAGGCGCAGCACGACAAGGCGGGGCTGCTTCTGTCGAGGGTGCAGTGTACGGGGCAGCCGAGGGCGAGGGTCTCGAAGACAGGGTAAGTGATGCTGCGAAGTTCGGTGCTATCTCAGGGGCCATAGCAGGCCCTCTGGGGGGCATTGCGGGTAGGTCTGTCGGAGCTATAGCTAACGAGAAAGCTGCGACTGACGCGGCTCTCAGGGGCCTTGAGGCGGCTCGTGTGAGACTGGCCACTAGCGAGGAGCCGGAGGTATTCAAAGATATCGTTGACGGCGCTAAGAGGAGAATGGATGTCAAGGCTCTTCGGCACCTGAACATGACAGGTGACGAGTTGACCGGGGAGGCTTTCGAGAGAGCCTTTAAGGAGACGGCTAATGACATGGGGCTACCTCTTCGGAGACTGCGCCAAGCTCAGGAGAAAACCGGGGAGGGCCTGAACTATCTTGGGGTACTCCCCGAGGATTTCATACAAGAGGTCGAGAGGTTCGTCCCCGGAAAGATGTCGGCTGCTAAGAAAGGCTGGGCCAAGAGGCAGTGGCAAGACAAGATAACACCTATCGTTAAAAAGGCCGAGCAGGTAGTAGGCCCTGAGTTTGCTGGTCAGATGCAGTCCTATGCTACCAAGGTGGCTAAGAACAATGACCGTATCACCACTTTGTATAATGACAAGGCAGTCCAAGCATTCCAACGTGTCATTAAGAATGACCTTACAGGAAGTATAAGGCAGTCCCTGTTGAATATGTCGAACGTAAACTTGGAGGAAGCTGACCGTCTTCCGTGGATGCAGAAGCTTGCAAAAGATCTTAGGACCGCTGACCCAACTGCTCTTGAGGGTTTTGTTAAACTCAGGAGTGCGGTATACGCCCAGCAAATTGAGAACTCTAAGAACGTGAACTCGCACATGCTTCTTGACTCGATGTATATCCCCGCTAATTTCAAGTCAGAAGCGAGTGGCATCACGAGCAACACTGCCAGCCGAGGGTCTCGGGAGACTAACGCTATGGCGCAAAAGCGTGGCGTAGTAACCGGAGAACAAGCAATGATGTTCGAGAACCCGTCGATTGTTATTGACGACTGGTTACGGGTAGCAGGTGCTAACTCACTAATGATGTCGCACTTCAACCTCCGTAACCTCGGTGCTGTCACTAAGTTAAAAGCAGCGGCGGCGGGTAAGCCGTACGATATGTCGAAAAAGGCACTGAAGAAGGAAATCAAGGGGGCGCAGAAAGAGCAAGCTGCCGGTCTGCATATGTTTGATGAGCTGGCAACAAGTCTCAAGATGAAGGGGGCACATAAGGATACCGCTAGGCATGCTTCTGAGCTGATGCGTAGCCTTGTAGTGAATGGCGGGATAGCCCCGTCTACTACAATCTCTAACTTCAGGAAGGCTGCATACATCGGGGCTATCGGTAATCCGTACGCGGCTGTACTGAGCCTCGGCGACGTGTTCAACTCTGCGATAAACTTCGGTGCCCTCAACACTATGCGGGCGCTGCCGATGGCTTTCCGCAAAGAGGGGTCTACTGTGACGGTAGCTGATGTGGGCCTTATGCACCAGTCCACGGGGGAGTTCCTCCGGGATGGGGTAGGCTTGTGGCAGGACCGATTCAACAAGGTATCGGAAGGTGCCTTTAAGGTATCGGGGTTCCGTATGATAGACCAGTTCGGAAAGAACACATCTATGAACGCGGCCATGTTGCAGAACAAACAGCTAGCGAACAAGGGTTACGCTGCCTTCGAAAAGCGATGGCGTGGGGTGTTCAAGAGGGAAGAGATACCTGCCCTTTACAGGGATGTACTGGCAGGCAACAAGAGTCCGGGCTTCACACAGATGGCGGCTGCTGAGCTTTCCAAGATGCAGCCTACTGACCTTGCGTCTCTGCCTCAGTGGTACCTAGACAACCCGAACGCCAGAGTGCTGTACATGCTCCGGACCTTTGCACTTAAACAGCTACAACAAATGGAGACTCTTGTCTATCGACAGTGGGAGGCGGGTAACAAGAAGGAAGCAACAAAGAACGCCCTTGCATACCTAGCAGTTGTGGGTGGCGGTAACGCTGCTATCCAAGAAGGACGGCAGGCAATCAAGGGAGACCAACCAACAGTGGATGGGATAGGCATGCGGTGGGTAGATCACATGCTCGGCGCTACTTCGGCTAATGCCCTGTCCTTGTACAATGTCAATCGTTCACGGGCTGAAGACAACCCCGTTTTTATGGCATCAGGTCTGGTTCCTCCGATAGGGTTAGTGTTTGCCCCGTTAGTGGACCTGATGCAAATAGCAGAAGCGGATTCAATCGACTTGAAGGAAGCCATAAAGGAGAGTGAAACATTTGGGTGGCTGCCCTTTGGTCGGCTTGTTCAAGACTGGATGAAAGATGGAGACTAATAAAACTATGCAAGAGGGTGACGACAGCCGAATATGGGAGAAGTATTACCATATTGATGCGCAGGTAAAGGCGCAGGACGTAACGCTCTCCATGCTTACAGCAGGCGTAAGCAGAATTGAACATCACTTACTTAATAAACCATCGGTTAATTTTCTAGGTTGGATATCGGCGGCGCTTGTCGTCCTCGGGATGTTCTCTGCTACCATGTGGGGCCTCGTAGAGTACGTTGAGCTACGACTCAGGCCCATCGAAGTTGCAGCCGGGATAGATCAAGCAGCTATTCTCGCGCTCGAAGAGTACCGATTCACAGACAACTTCAAAGGAGGTCTTATCACACAATACTTTATAAAGAACGATCAGGAGTTATCAAGGCACGAGGCGGAGGTACATGCACTCCGCTCTCGATTAGATAGTCTGGAAAAACAAAGAGGATCTTGACACAAAAAAAACCCGGCCACTATGGACCGGGTGAGTTACATCTACGAAAGCGTTGCATCGTGGGCGTGGTTACACACCACAGATACCCCCGCCGCAAGCAGCATCCCCATTTTCTTCGAACACCAGCCCCGCGTTGTTCTTGGCTTCGGCGTAAGAGCACACGGTCAGGGGCTGTCCTCCTCGGCTTCCATCAGGATACGCCGTAAATCCCCGTAGTCTCGGGGCATACTTCGCTAGCGTTGTAGCAAATTCTTTTACTCGTGATTCATTATTCTTTTCTGTACCCCACGAAGGCAGGTTGATCGTACTTGAGATCGCCATGTCTACGTAGTCCTGCACATCTGCTTGGAACGCCACTCGCTGTTCAAAGTTATCAACTAAGGACATGCTAGTTTCGATGCTCTCGGGATCAACACCTGTTGTGTTGATGATGTCTTCTGCGGTTGCGTCCACCACGTACTCGTACTTCCACTCTGATCCGCCAACCAAATACCTACGCTTGTAAGCAACAGCAAACAGAGGCTCGATGCCGGTAGTAGTACCTGCCAAGATCCCAATGGTTCCCGTTGGTGCAATAGCACGGTAAGCCACAGGCCGACTAATGCTAAGGCGATCACATTGTATATTAGCAGCACGTTCTGATTCCTCTTCGTATACCGTCAGCCAATGCCGGAGTTCCCGGTTCATGTTGTAGGAGTAACCCCTACGAAGCAGCCACTCGTGGATGCCCATCAGTCCAAGACCAAGTCGTCGGTTCTTACTCCGGACTTCTTCAACTTTCGCGTACGGCAACTCAGCCCTTACGGTACCGCATACAAGAAAAGCTGACGCGAGTCGGACAATGTCACGAAACTCATCAATGGTATCCACAGCTCCCATATTGATACTGCCAAGATTACACACGTCACTATCATCTTCTGATGTTACCTCTGTACAAGCGTTACGTAGTGTTTCATTCTCTTTGTCGCCGAAGTTAAAGCTGAAGCCCGGCTCTCCGTTCATCATCGCCTGCCTACAGTTAGCCACAAATATCTCGGGCAGATGACCGTTCCTTACTTGGTCGAGGAAGGCGTTGTCGTAGTTAAGGCTGATGTTGGTTTGGTCGAGGGGAGCTGAATTATTATAGTTGCTCTTCTTCGCATCCGCGTACGTGAGTCCGCTAACAATCTCTTGGTCGCCCCAGTTCTTCTGTGAGAGGAAGTCATTCGCATCCCCGTGCTGCCAGTTAAGTGAAGCGTAGATGGCGGATCGTCGAGACCCGCCCTGCATTACGTTACGTCCTACCTCGTTGATGGAGTGCATGAGGGGGAGGGGGCCTGATGCTGTACCCCCTGTTCGTCTGAGGGACGAACCAGCAGGTCGGAAAACACTATAATCGACGCCAATACCGCCACCTGCCATAAGACAATCAGACGCACGTTTTGTCAAATTTCCCCATTCTTCACGGGTATCTTGCTCTCCTTTGAGTAGGTAACAATTATTGTAGAAGCTGGCCTCCCTGCCAGCGTAGTATATGTACCTGCCACCGGGCAGGAACTGGAACGACGCAATCATCTTCTCCATCGCTTCCACATCGCTGCGGGGTACTAGGTCATACATGACCTCGTGAGCGAGTAGCTCAGCTTTCTCTGCCCATGTTTGGGTCGGTGTGTTTGCGTACTTGTGGCGGAAGATACTCTCGCCAAAAGAGTTTCTGAACTCTGTCAAATAAATTTCCTTATAGTTAGGGAAGGCTCTCTTCTAATTCCGTTTGGAGTAGGGCGAGTGCTCGCCAAGCTGCCTTCGTGGTGTGTGATATCCCGTCTGTATCCATGGTTCCCCGCTGCATCAGATGACGAACGAGGCAGTCAGCGTGATCGTTGGACTTCGGTTTGTCCCAGTGCAGGGGGGTACCCGGGTGGTGCTGCTCATTCCCCACTCGACTGCACTCCGCGATAGCAGATACAGCGAGGGGGAAGTAGTCCAGTACCCCGGTACAAACTGGCATGCTCTTTCTTGTTCGGGGGTCGTCAGGTAACATAGATTCCTATGATGCGTTTGTTAGTAGAGTGTTTGCTCGTGACCGGGCTATCACTGTCTTACGGCTACGGCTCCATGCCCCGCAGCTCTTACAGTGATATCGTTGATACTTCCCTGTCTGTGTGAACGAGAAGCCACGCTTCTCAATGTGAGTGCTGCCGCACTTAGCGCACTGCTGTACTTCAGCTTCGGAGTACACCCCTACGTTGGGGTGAGTCTGCATCCAAGGACGCAGCTTCAAGTACACTTCCTCAAGCAGTCGGACATCTTGGATGTTGTACTTCAGCATCTTACGGAAAGACGACTTCTTGCCTCGCATGCACTCATCCCAGAGGGCGAAGCCCCCTGTCTCTGCCTTACTACCAAGCCCAAGGAACTCGGCAATAAAGTTCAGCCTGTTGCTTGTGATCTTAAAGTACTTCTTTGCCTCCGCAAGTGTGTCGATCTGTTTGTAGGGGGACGGCGGCAGCATACCTGCCTTGAGGAACCGGGTGTTGATCTTCGGTACGTCGAACCGCCGTCCGTTGTGAGCGATGACAACGTCTGCCTCGTCAAGTAATTCCCAGAGGGATTGCAGCAATGCTGTGTCTGTCTTAACATCATGCAGGTGTGCACTGTCGTACAGCACTGTCCTCTTGTCCAGCCATTTAGCGGACCACGTTAAGATACGCCAGTCGTCGATAAGCCGGACGGGTTGAATGTCCTCTTTCCACAGCCCCCATATGTAGGCAACCATGGGGGCGGTCTCGATATCCAGTAGTAGGACCTTCACTATGCGGAACCTCCCCGTACCATGAGGTGAAGGTTAGCCATTACAGTTGGTCGATCAGGGAGCAATACATTCAGAAGGTACCCGGAAAGTAACGAGACACCTTTGGCTGATGTCATGCCGTCCTTGGAGTGCTCGTCATATATAGTCCAGAGAGTAATGGATTGGTTGCGGACACGGAGATCTTTATCTTCTACGTCCTTGAATGTAGTATACCCTTTGTAGTTCTCAGGCTCTGAGCCATCATGTTCTTGGATGGGATCTCCTACGTCGTTTCCGACGTACAATTTTTCCGTATGTGGGGTGTAGCGGGTTGTTTGAATAATCGGTTCTCCAATATCTTAATAGGTTTTGAAGGAACAGACTGGGGTCGTTGCCCCTGCTTCGAGCGCCTGCCCAGTGCAGTATCCTTCCTTCAGCCCCGTTACAGGAGCGGTGCAAAACCCGTCGTATGTGGCCTGTTACGTGACAGTGATCGAGAGCCGCTTCGTCAGGCAAGAGTTCCTCATGGCAGAGAGGGCACTTACCCTTCTGCTTCTTGAGGAGTGCGTCTCGGTAGGTCTTTATGTCACGGCTCAGGAGCTTGGTAGTTTCCAAATGTTGTACTCTCCTGACCAGTCAAGATCACGGACCATCCAGAGTAGCTGCCCTTGCTCAAGCAGCACCTCGTCATCAAGGCCCTTGCTGTGGTATGTGGACCGGACGGCCTCGTACATTTCGTCCGGCGTTAGGTTCTCTAGTATATCGAATGCTTTCTTAGGACCTATGCCGGGACAGCCGGGGATGTTATCGACCGTGTCCCCTGTCAGCATCTGTACCCAGAATAAAGTAAGACCTTCTGCTCGAAGTTTGTTATTCTCCCAGTACATTCGACCTTCTTCTGTGACTAGGTGTCGGTGCCTCTCGCGTTGCTGTCCGCACTCCCAGCCGTAGTGATAGCCCGGTACCATCAACAAGTCCTTGTCCCGGGTACATATCACTGTGCGCTCTGGCTCCCCTTGTCGGACAGCCTCTGTCTGAGCCATAGCCATGCAGTCGTCTGCCTCGACACCGTCTGATACCGAGTGCTGATAGGCGTTCTTCATATAGGCTGTGATATTATTGAAGTGATACGGCTTCTCTGATTTCCGGTTACCCTTGTAGACCTTGGTCTTAGCGATCTTGTGTCGGAAGTTGTTCGCCCCCGTGAGATACAGCACGGGGTGGGTAGCCCCTGCTGCCGCTGTTATCTGTTCGATACGTTCGTTGAGAGTAGTCTCTACATAGTCGAATGACAGAGGGCCATCCGTGCCCTCCGCCATTGATCCTATCTCGTATCGAAGTACATCCGCGTCAATTAGCGCAAGTACTTTCACAACGGAAAGCTGTCGCCTTCGTCCTCTTCCTCCTCGGTATCAACAGTTGCCTTGCCTACGGTGCCATCCCGGAGTGCCGAGGCAAGACCGGACTTAGGATAGTCCAAGCCTTCCTTGATAATCTTCTGAATCCATTCAGGGAGACTGTGGAACACTTCAACATCAGGGTTGGACAGGTCGAGGATGCTCGGCTCGTTGACCAGTGCAGCTACGGTCATACCCTTGATAGGGGGAGACACACTTCCGATGTTGTTGTACGTCACACCGTTGCGCTCGTTGTTTACGATAGCAACAAGGCATGGCTTGCCGAGTAGCTTAGAGAAGTCACCTTTGAACTTCTGAGCTGGGTCAAGTGCAAGGTACCGAAGGGTACTCTTAGCTTTCTCTGCCTTGAGATTGTACAAGGGGATACGTTCTGACACCCAGCGGGGCCGGTCAGTGTCTGGCTCTCCGTCTTCTCCGGGCATGAACTCTGTAACGAGTTCGTAGGTCAGCATGATCTCTTGGATAGGGGCCTTCTCTGTTCCCTGATAGGGACGTTGCTTCTGGATACCGAGGTCCATTATCTGTACCAGCCGTGCGAGATAGTTCTCGGGGTCAAGAGCTGGGGGACGAGGAGAAGAGCCGCCTGTTGCATTGGCTGCGTTCAATGACATATTGTAATCCTGTATTTTAGTGGGGTTTTTGATTGTAAGCTGACGCCTTTCTTGAGTCTCATTCGGACCCTCTCCACATACGAAACCTCCGGACGATGGGGTAAAGGAACCGAACGGCTAGGTACACATAGGTTCGGCGAAGGGTTCTGGTGTTGGAGTCTTTAAGGATTTGCCTGAAGTAACGATCAACCTTTTTGCGGTACGATTTCGGCAGAAGACCCAGCTCCATGAGTTCATAGAACGCATCGTGAGCAAGGCTAGCATACACTATATCCGGGGTATCCCATGCGCCGCTGCCAAAATCCCATACATAGCCCTTGCGCAATAAAAGAAAGCCGTCCGGGAGTAGCTCGATAAAGTCAGTAGAAGCGCCCTGCGATTCTATCGGCGTAGAGAATGAAAACGGTTTGACAAGCTCTCCTGTCCCAGTCTTCCAGTGAACAAAGTACTGTGGGTACGGGTGACTTGGCTTTACCTCAACTTGTGCCATAGTAATCCTGTATTTTAGTGGGTTTCCGACCAGTTATTTCCGATCTGGTACTCGCCCTTATGGGGGCAAGAGATTTTTAAGTACTCTCCTGCATAAGTTATAGCTGCGCAGGCAAGCTTAGCGTACGCCTCGGCTAGGTCCTCTCGCACTTCTGCTTGTATTTCATCATGGATATTAGCAACGAAGCCGTACTCTACACCGTGCTTCCATCCATGATCGTCTAGCCATCCTGACAGGAACACCAAGGCGTACTGCATTAGCAGTGCTTCGTCGGACTGTAACATATACACGAGCAAGCAATGCTTGGCCTCAATGTATACTGGTCGCCCGTCTAAGCCTATGATGTATCCGTTGTACGGCTCGACTCCGTACCTTCCTTTCCTCTTCTGGGCTGTGCTGAGCCACTCTTTTTCTAAGTCATTGAGTAGTCTTTCTAATCCTGGGGATACTGAAAGAAGCCCTTTCCGTATCCGTTCACCGTAAGAGGGTTCAACATTTCCTGTGGCTGCGAGCTTACTATCGGACGCCCCGAAAAGAAAGGCATAGTTGAGATTCTTACATACTTTGTATGGGAATAGGGTTCCTGTAGTTCGGAGTAGGGAGTCTTGATTGAGGTAGTGTATAGAAGTTTTATCTTCCTTGGTCCCGTCAACCAGAGCTTTTGTAAAGTTGTCGTCTTTAACACGGGCGGCGAGCATTCTGTTTTGACAACCGGCACTATCGACACCAACGATTTTGAACCCGGGTTTAGCACGATAACACGCCCGCATTCGCTTGCCAAAGAACGCTTCTTCTCCCGGTACGTTAACAATACCCGTATGAGTGAGCCTTCCGGTACTAGCCACACCGCTGATCCTTTGGGAGATTCTACTATCATTACGTAGAAGTTTTTTCCATCCGGTAAGTTGAGATTTCCTATGTCTACACTGCACCCGTCTGGCGATGACTTGCCCAACCCGTCCTTCGACACCTGAAAAAGCTTCGTTATGGTTGAGTTTCGGAGAGGTTCTGGCTCCTGTGGGACCGGTATTCCATTGCTCGGGGACCCATCCTTGGGACAAGAGGAAGTCTTTAGTTTCCGTGTTACTGTTGAGATCGACACGGCGAAATTCTACCTTACTAAAAGGGCCACACACACTGACAGAACTGTCAGCACCGTAAGTATCCTCAAGATACTGCTGAACGTAGGCTTGAAGTCGTCCCACCTTCGTGAAAGGTTTTTTGTAGTACTCATAGTTACCTCTGACTTTTTTAGGGGGGATACACTTGAGGGGTAGCAGTGGCACAACGACTCGGTCGATGCTCGTCATCCACTTGGTTAGCATAGCGATGCTGCGATCCATATGCGCTTCATCTACCAGCCAACCGTACTGCTCCTGCTTGTGCAGTATCCCAAAGAGTTTGAATGTATTTTTGTGAGCTGCTTTCCACTGTTGCCCCTGTCCCTCTCGCATCAGTTCCTTTAGGATCTCTGCTTGTATGAGGACATCTTCTGTACAGCGGTGCAGCATTTCCGGAGAGTACCTAGACCAGTCATCGTGGTGCGGTTTGTGACGACCTAATCGTATGCCCCATGACTCTACTGAGTGCGGTCCTTTAGTGGACCCGGGGGGCGGCTTGCGGTGCGGTCTTTGTAGGCGAGACATTAGCAGAGTGTCTACTATGTTGCCTCGGTAGGTGTACCCCAGTACCTTTTCCATGAGGGGCAAGTCGTAACCTATCCCGTTGTGCATGACAAGTGATTCTACTTTGTCAAGGAACGCGGGGATAAGATGTACTTTGTGCGGGGGGAACTTGTATACCTCTTGCGTATCTAGGTTCTTGAAGACACCGCACCAGATGACAGTAGCTTCATCCAGTAATCCGTCTGCTTCTAAGTCCCCTACTACTCTACGCATAGCGGTCCCGTACTTCGTTGTAGTATAGCTGGATACACTTGCGGACTGTGTGTATGTTCACATCCAGATCATGCGCTACCTCCTTGCCTCGATGACCGAGGATGACAAACATTTGGAGAATGCTACGTGCGGGTTCTCTCATTGCCGAGATCTCGGCGACGAGAGATTGAACTACCTGCTCTTTGTATACCTCGTCCGTCAGGTCTTCGACTACTCGGTCTTGATCGACCGTCATACCATGCCGCCTCTCGTTACTCATGAAGTCCTTGAAGCTACGGTTGAGTATCGTATTGAACCACTGCGGCATGGGCCTGTCTTCTGTGTACGTGTCGATGTAACGTAAAGCTTTTGCGAAGGCATCATGTACAATGTCCTCCGCGTTGTGCAGACCGTTCGACCTACGACTGTAGGTTTTGATAAGCCGGTCTGCGTGAGTAGAATAGTACTCTGTTAGTGCTACTATCTTTGATGTGCTCATTATCGTATCTCGTTGAAGAGTCCAGTCTTGCGGTCCCAGTACAGCGGTACATCCACTGACATGCCGAACTCTCTATCTTCTAGGATGCGTAGTGTGCGTAGGTTCTTCTCGGTGTCCGGAAGATCAGGGTCTTTGTTACCCTCGATGCCTATCATGTAGTTACACGACCGCATCATCGCACGACTACCTGCAAATTGAGTGCTCATAACCTTGCCCCCTCTCTCGTGAGGGGTACCATCCGGGGCTTTAAGGTGACAGAAGATATAAGCAGTGAAGTTCATGTCCTTGGCCATCGCGGATATCTCTGCCGCTATCAGGGTCAGGTGCTCGTTTGCTGCGGAGGCGGACATAGTGTTGGTGAAACAAGTAATGGGGTCGATCATAACATCCTTTACCCCATCCACTGTGACAACGTGCTGGATATCTCCTTTCAGATCTTCCCACCTACCGAACTGGTAGATGTCTTGGAAGATCGCCTTGTCCCCTACCTGTAGATCTGCCGCATCAAATGCCGCATCATCGAATGGTATGTTAGGGTCATGGAAGATACGTCCAGCTACCTTGCCGAGTATCATCTTGTAGCTCTTGGATAGAGCTTCCTCCGGTTTAATCATGTACACTGGGAGGTCATGCTCTACTATGATGTGACTTGCAATAGCGTTGACGATCTCGCTCTTGCCCATCTTAACACCGGCACCTATGTAGATGGTCTCGCCTCGCCTGATGCCACGGGTTGCCTCTGTCATGCCTAGCCAAGGCCATGACAGGCCGGGCTGAGGTACCTTGCGGGCTGCCTCTCGTAAGCTGCTGCCGTATACAATACGGGAGTTCTTAGGTTTGGCTGCCTTGAATACTACCGCTGCCTTGCATGCCTTAGAAGCCCCCTCTATGAGGCATTGGTTAGCGTCCTTGCAAGGTAGGGTGGCAACCTTAACGTCGCTCATGAAGCGGGACACAGCCTCTGCTGCATCCTGCCCGGGCTTGTCTTGATCGAACACGAGGACCACCTCCTCGAAGTACTTCCGTATCAATGAAAGGTTCGAGGTTATCTGCTTAACAGCACCCGATGCACCGTTTGATAACGATACCACCGCATGCTCTATGTCAGCATAGGCTGTGCCAAAGTTTGCATCCTTTAGGATTTGATACAAGGCCACCGCATCGAACTCTCCCTCTGTAATGTACAGAACACGAGAGCCTGACTTGATGGCTTGCTGCCACCCGAAGAACTGTGAACCCTTGATTGTGCCGACAGCCCACATCTTCTTAACAGACAGGACCCGGGCCTTCCACCCTGACAGCCCGGTGTCTGTGCCATACGGGAAGTACACAAGGGTAGGTGTGACACCGTCCTCTTGTGAGAGTTCCATACGGACTCCGAACCTACGGAGGCTGCTCTCTTTTAATTTACGCTCCGGCAAACTAACGCACGGATATTTTATAAGGGAGCGCACATGCTCCTTTACTTGTTGCGGGTCACTTGGAGTAAACTTGGGAGGCTTCTCCTCCCCGTATGGATTCTCTTCGTACGTTGCACATGCAAAACAGAACCCGTTAAAGGTACCGTCTGAGCTGGCAAAGACTTGGAGTCCGTCGCGTGAACCGCAAGTGTGGGGTAGTTTTTCTACACACTCACCCATTAACTCTTCCCTATTTTTAAAGGTTGTATATAGTATACCTCTCTAAATTATAAATTGATAATAGCGTTTGTATACTTCTCGACACTTGACCCTTCGAGGTTTGGTGCGCAGTTCACCTCAAGGATATAAGCTTTGTTCTCCTTCCCTCGGTACAGCAAATCAACCGCACCGAAGTGCAGACCTAGAGCAAGCACAGCCGAAAGAGCTGTCTGCAACAATACCGGAGGCACATCCGGATTGTTCTTCTGGAATATAAATCCATTGAGGTGATTGCGGATTTTCCAGTTGATCGTATCGACAGGTAGTTCTGGGTTACGTACCTTTCTCTGAACAAGGATGCACTCGTCTCCGAATACGTGGACCCTCCACTCGGAGGACGAATTGAGGTACTTGGTGTACAGCGGAGCATCTACTATCTCCGCCTCTGTTTCGGCAAGAACAATACCCCGTCCGCCACTGGCACGGAGAAGGGTACGGCACACTACTGCTTTGCCCTTGCGTGACCAACCCCTTGCCTCTTCGATGCTCTGAGTAAAAGGTACGTGAGGGAGTTGGCATCTCTCCCACATACGAAAGCTAAGGAGTTTGTTAGACGCCATCTGTACATTGTCAGGGTAGTTAATAATCTGGCAAGTGTATCCGACGCTGGGGGGTAGAACGGACCCTCCCCAGTTTATTACTGTCTTGGCGGGACTTCCCCTGAATCGGGAGCCGTCTACCCTAATGCCGTGGATCTCGGGGTTCTTAGCGATCTCCCGTACACTGTGCAATCCTTTCTTGTATCCTATGATGTATTTCATAGCTCTTCCTGTACATCGTAAGTAGGAGAAAGGTTGTCGCCTTCCAAGTGTGGGCTATGGTACGGCCGCCCGGCGTTATATTGCGCGATAGCCGCATCCATTCTTTCCTGTATTATATTGTTCTCTCGGGCAGCCGATTCTTCCTCTCTCCTATGCCTTTCTTTCTCTCGTAACCACTCCGCAATGCGTTTTTCTGTTTGCCTATTGGCAGACACTTGCGCCGTGAGTGTTGAATCTATTATACCTGACTGAGCGGGACTCGGTTTAACTACCAAGCCCCTGTTTGTTTTTTTGCAGTAGGTACCTCCTCCATCCGCCGCTCCATGTACCTCTTGTAATGCTTAGTTAGCATGTTGACTTCGTCTAGGTTCGCATAATATCTGGTGCGATTCTCTATTAGGGTCAGCATTCTGTCCTCTTCCGGAAACCCCCGAAGTCCGTGCGCAACCAACGCTTTGGTGGCTTTCCAGTAATCTATATCCCAGTCGGAGGTAGCATACGCTATGATTTGAGCTTGACGTACCCCCTCGTACATAGACTGTGGGTCATACGGGATAGTCATCCGCTCCCCGAACACATCATCATGTATCGTGGCAGTACCCCGCTGCGAGAAAGCCTGCATCAGGCTAATAGGGTCACTGAATGACATAGCCCAAGCCTCGACGAGTAACAGAAGATCAACCCACTCTAGTAGCAGAGCCGGGTCAGTCGTGCTCCGCATGGATCGGAACTCAAGGCTGCCGTACCTTGAGAGGGCTGTCGTATTGAGGGCAGCGTAACGTACCTCGTCGTTACGGAGTGACCTAAAATCCCGAGCATGAATAGCCGCGACTAGGCTGTCGATCAACGCCTCTGCGTCTCGTGTGCGGAGGCAGAACAGATTGCCCACGCGTATGTCCCCGCAGAAATCAATCAAGGAATCCTCGAAGATCATAAACGCACAGATAAAATTGAACACCTGAGCCGGGGTTCGTTCCTGCATGTTCAGGTGCACATGCACACCTGCCCTACCTGTGTCCTTAACTTCGACATTGCATTCTTTTATCCGATCCTCCACCTCCCGCAAGTACCCGGGTAATACAGAACGGTCCACGGGCCTAGTAAGAACCAGCTCTATCGACTGGCCTCGGAGACTGCCGTCCGGTACGGAAGTCCACCCCGGGATGCCAATGAGAGGGAGGACCGAGTCGGCTTCTATCTCAATCTCCATCCCTATCTTGCCTACTGTTTTCTTTGTGCGCATGGCTTCCCGCATAACCATGGGGGCGATCAATCTGTTGCTATTCATAGTACTGCTCCGAGTTCTTGTTCAAGATACTGATAGTTGTCCGTCAGGACAGGGCGACCTTTCACGATGGTACCTACTGATTGGCCACGATGGGCCAAGACTTCTGACGCAAGACCTTCGTCCCGTACGATACAGAACCGTCGGCTGAAGGCGCGTTGCCCTCCGTTCTTTCTGACGTAGGATAATGCGTTCTCAAACGAGGGGTACTCATTGAGGACGCACTTACTGAGACCCACAGATTGAATGAAGTCATCCCTTGTCATCGCCATTTCCGGACCTTTGATCCGGATGTTGCTCGCGCTGAGACCTTGTTTGTACTTACGCTCGGGGGATCGCCGCACGTACCAACTCTTGTATACTCCGTTCACATAGCCCAATGGCACGGGTCGTATGTTGAGGTCCACGCTCGGTAGACGCACTACGATAGGTTTGCGTGACCGTGTGTCTTTCCCGAAGAGGAAGATAGATCTCTCATTCGCAATTTCCAAAACGAAAAAGGGCCTCGTTTTGTAACTGATTAGCGACTTCTCTAGCCGCATAGAGAGGTCTTCGGGGATGAAGTGCAATCCTGTCCTTGGGTCTGCGTACATTACGATAGCTCCGGTGTAGGGATTCTTGCGCTGGCTATGATTCTTTGGGCAGTAACGATGTCACTGTTGTTGATTATGCTTTGGATGTCACCGTACTCGTCGCACAAGTCCCTTTCTTGTAGGGATGCTAGGGCAAGGACACTGTTTTTGTATGCCCATGTTATAAGTCTGTCGTCCGACAGCCATCGGTTTGAGAGCACTCGGTACTCTAGTCCGTAGGACTTGGGGCGGTATGCGCCCGCTTTACCGTACATGGATCGACGCTCCACGGCTGCGTCATACAACAAGGATGGGAGACCGAGGTAGAAGTCCATCTGCTTTACTATGCGCTCGCAGATATTTATGTGATCTTCCGTGATAGCCACCCCGTCTGCCCAGCCCAAATGGATATGCCCAGCGCCGGTGCGGATGGGCAAGGTACTGTCAGGCTTTATGTTTTCCTGACTGTTCCATGCGTTATAGTCCGGGTCACAGCCCAGTAGCAACGCGGCGAGAGGTTGCTGGGCCATGTACTCCGGCGAAAACCGGGCTACCGGGTCAGCCACTACCTCGTACCCCGGTGTCATCGCCCGCAGTTGGGCCATGACTGATTTTATGTTGAAAAGAAAGCTATCCGCACTGTCGGCGGGGTCTATGTTGAACTCCAAGGCCATTCCGTCTACCTGCACAGCCCCGTAGTTTACCTTGTGAGGGTTCTCTTTGTCTCCGGGGACCATACCGAAGGCAGAGAAGTACTGCCCCCCTTTCATTGCGAACATTTCGGGATCTGCACCTACTGTGATTTTCATGTCTTTCTTCCTTGTTGTTGGGGGGTTTCCATTTCAATAAAACAATCTTCGCACACTGGATCGTCCCCGAACCATGCGAGTTTCTGATGCTGGAACAAACTACTAGAGCATAATCCGCAGCCGTGCTTAGTGAGCCTAGCGAATTCGTTTGGGGTCAGGTCTCTCTTCGAATGGTCCAAGGGGAATACGATTACCTCCGACTCCGGCTTGAATACAACAGTTTTGTGGTCCAAGATCATATGGCCTCGGTAGTTATCCGAGGCGAGATTTTGGTAGAAAGGGTGAAGGTACGAGTCCACCATGCCTTCTAAGACACCCTTGCGATTGCACATAGCAGCGGCTTTGTTCGTCGGCATGGTGCACACCACATTATCCGCGAACTGGTTGGCTGTCAATCCGATAAGTTTAGAGAGGGCAACGCCTTTCTCATAAGACGCGTTAATGTACCGAACAGCGTGGAAGGGTATGGTCTCGCCCACCGCGCACTTGAAACGCTTTTCGACTGCCGATATCTTCTCCCGTGCTTTTCCGGGAAACACGACGGCTTTTGCAGGCGCTACCTCCGGAGCGGGGAGCTTTTTTGTGGATTCCCTCCAATTATACTGGGATGGGTAGTCCGAGGTGTATCCGTCTAGCTCGATCTCATGCCGGGTTCGATTCCTAGTACCGATACCGACGCCAATGTGACCGTTGTTTGGCCAGTAAGTCGGGGTAGGAACTTCCGTCTTGATCTCTTTTACCTTACAGTTGCTAAGATCGGCTTTGCCTTCCGGCAGCTCCCATGTTAATAGCTTTCCCGGTTTCAGTTCCATTGTGTTTCGGGCGAGCTTTATGTTATTCCGGGAAGCACACCCGCGAATCATCCACGGCTCTGACCCCCAGTACATAGTCTTTCCCCCCTCTCCCATGATGTAGTGCAACGGCCTTTCATTGTTTCGCATCATGTTGAGGGTGTGGTCCCGCCCGTCATACCAAGTGACGGCCCATGCGCCAGTCAGGGTGGCAAAGGTTTCTTCCACCCCCCTTTTGGCTATGTTATAGAACAAACAGTCACTATCCACCTCGAACTCTTTGCTGTCCTTCAACAGACGCCAGTTAATCAAAGTGCCATTGTGCATTCCTATAACATCGTCATGCTCGAAGGGATGGGCGTTGCCCGATGTCACGCTGCCGGTCGTGGCGTGTCGGTTGTGGCCCATTAAGAGAATGTTATTGCTTAGGAATACATCCTTAAACGACTTCAGTTGCAAGGCATCTGATGGGGGTGAGACGGACTTAGCCCATGTGTACCCCCTCTGTTTGTCAGCAGAGGCCACACCTGTACTGTGTGAGCCTCTTAGAACGTCTACCGTTAGCATATCTTTAAACATTCTTTCCTTGGGGATGTCTACGTCCCCGGCAATTCCTACTAATCCGCACATTGGATGTACCTCTTGACCAGTTCCACGAAATATGTCCTGCTTTCTGTTTTCCTTGACGCCATTTCTGGGTGCCATTGAACACAGAGGCCGTCTAGCTCGTCGTACCACACAGCCTCTATATCCTCACCCCGACCGGGGTGGGTCACAATCAGCCTGTCCCCATTAAAGTACTCTATCCGGGTAGCTTCAGAGGCTACCGAAAGTATCTCTGCGCTGTCGCTGGGCCGCATCATCTGGTGGTGCAGGCTGTTTACCGTAAAGGTTTTCCCCGTTTCGATATCAACAACGGTGTGGTCTACCAGACCACCGTGATTGTTGACATCTTGGTACATGCTCCCGCCTGCAAGCACGTTCAGTAGCTGCCCGCCTCGGCAGATTCCCACAAGGGGTTTCCCGAGGTTTCGTGCCTTTCGCATGTACTCGATTTCCATTTCATCTGTTTTAAGGTTGGCGTATGTCCTGAAATGACGCTGTTGACCGTACAATGAGGGATCAATGTCTTGGCCCCCGGGAAAAATGACAAAATCACAATCTTCGATAGCCGTGATCGTCCATCCTTCCTGATGTGCCATGTCTCGGCAGCCGCCGCTATTGCGATAGATATTAACTTTCATACTGTTTTCCTTCTAGGTTGTGGTCTATGACCAGTTCGACTAAGGTATCGCATAAATCATCCAGTGTCTCCCATCCGAAGCACGTTTTTTCAACGCTCGCCCCCCATGGGTCCCTTGTTAGGAAGATGGTTTCACAAGGCATTTCTACTCCCGCTAAGATCCTTGACAATCTTGGCCCGAAATCTTCGGCATTGTTGATAAAAGCTGATGACGTTGAAGCGTACCCATGCCGGTAGGAGGCGGAGTACCTTTCCGTATTCCTGGGAGATATGAGACCTCTTGCGAACATTTGGATATCTTTCACGCTCATGATATCCCACCTGAAGGCGTAATGCCCTCTTTGGAAGTACCCAAGAGAGTAATTGGCCTTCCCGCCGGGTCGCACGGTAAATCCCTGGCTCCCTATGTTTTCCGGGAATACTACACAATCAGCCAGCAGCAACGCCAGCCGTGGAGACACCCCCTTCTTCACTAGTGTGTCCCAAGCTTGTATTTTTCCCGGAAATTCATATGCCGCACGGATGCAGATCAACGCCGGGTGGACTATCCACTGCGGCATGTCTATGTTCACCAGCAGGCCATTCCGTAAGGCGGCCTTAATCGACTTTTCACGGAATGCCTGACCGAACAATGGGTCCTTCAGGATAAAATTCAGGTATTTTAGGTGTACCTTCAGCTCGGGCTGGGGCTGGGAAAGCATTTTCTCGATAGCGTCTGGTGTCGTGTGGGCACGCATGTGCTTCATGCATGCGTTATTTGTGTGTATGGGGGTAGGGTAGTACAACAGGTGGCCAACCCGGCGTGAGTTGGATTCCCAAAACCCCATACACACAAATCGGTGGTTGCCATAAAAGACTTTACCCCCTTCCGTAGGTGAGGTGAATGCAGTAACGGCATTCCTCACCCCTTCTTCTATCAGTTGTTTCCGGGCGAACTCCCGCAAGGCTGACACGCCTCGGGGGTGCAGCAACGGCTTATACCTCGGGGACCAATACCCCTTGACCGCTCCCCCTGAGGCGTCTTTTGCTTCTCCCAGCATTCGCTTGTATGCTGCCTCTCTTTTCCTCTGTGCTGGTGTCATACGTTCACTCCCCAGCTAATGAGGTATTGAGAAAACGGATACTCACGGCGTATCCTGCGTATCCAACGGCATCGTGTACGCCTCTCTGTGACTGTTTCCAGTCCGAAGGTCGTTGAATGGCTTATCGCCACCTTACGGATGAGGGCGTTGTACTCCTTAATTGCGATCACGGGTCAGTCCTAGGGCGCACAATGCACCAAGCAAAAGGTAAAGGGTCCCCGGTAGGGGCACGGAAACGGATACCTCACAGGGTCTCGCAGGAGACACTGTAAGGCCTGTTGTGCACCCACCGTCACTAGGGTAGGTGTATCCGCTATAAAACGCACAGGAGGCCACTGATAGGGCCACAGCGCACGTTAAGGGCCGAACAGGGGCGAACAGCACGCCCCACAGCGGTGTCTGCTTTCGTGCCGTTGGGCGCGTAGGGCGCTTGGCTATAAGCCGTTGTTGCATTCTGCTATTCATCACGTTCTCCTAATAGGTAGGTGCTATACGTTGTCTTCACAATATCCCCTTGTACAAACATAGGCTCACCCTCTGCGAAGTCTATCGCAGATGTGTGGATACTCGTGCCGTCTTTGAACCGGCCTTTCTTGTCTCCGTGGATAACTCCCCACAATATGATCTTATCTTTCGTCACCCTTTCGGGTACCCAATCATCTAGCTTAGCTGTATACATCTTTTTTCTCCATTTTCTTACTAATTTCCTGATATTCCGGGTATATATAGTATACACAGAAATATAAGGGGTAAGGCAGTCCAGTAGTCAATGTCTTTTACTTAAAAAAAGATCTTTTCATTGACTACTAGGAATACTAGTATACCCGTACAAATCTTGGACGTTGACTCGGACTCAGATTTTGGGCGTTGACTCGTAGCCCGGGCGTTGACTCGGACCCCGATTTTGGGCAACAAAAAACCCGCATATAGCGGGTATATGCTAGTGATTCTCACTTGCATATGAGAATCACCAGCGTATGAGAAGCACTCTCACTTGAGAATGCCTCTCATTCGCATTGCTAGTTTACGCTAGGGAGGCTTTCACCTCTGCGGCATGTACTTCCGCAGCAATCGCTGACAGTTTCGCCAGTAATTGATCAGATGAGTAACCTCCCTTGCCTAGTGCCGCCTTAATCGCGCTCTCAAAGCGCTTTAGATAGTCTGGATCTTTGGATTCGACACGGTTATTTGTCGCACACCATACCATTACGGTACATACAGGGTATCCATTGTTGTACCAGCTTGTGAAGGTCGCCTGTCTTGCGCGATATTTCCCTTCGTTTGACTTACTGGTAAACAACCCAGCATCGTCAACTTCGAACCCGAGGTGCCTAACCATAAACAAGGAAACCTGCTTACGACGATCGGGCTTGAGCGCTAGCAGGACCCTGTTGGCCACTACCACATTGCCACCACTGTAAACATGTAGCAGGGCTTGCGGCACAAGCTTATTGACCAAATCTACAGTGGTATTTTCACTATTAGTCAGTGCTAGAATGTCACTATCGAATGTGTCGCTCGCCTTTTTGTCCATCATGTGAACAGTGGCGAACGGTACCGGTTCGTCAATGACAATCGCTACGTTCGTAGCAGGTACATGGGACACCGTAGCAGGAAGATTATCAGGTACCGTATCAGGTACCGTATCGTCTTGTGCTGCGGGCTTTCGTGCTCCGTTATTTCTCATTTTCCTTTCCTCATTACTAGTGATAACGCCGGTATTAGCGGTATCATCCAGTAATCAGAACTAGGTATTGTTGGGATGATACAAGGGGTTGTTTTTGTGTTCACTGTGCCTACTTACAAGCGCGCACCGATGTATCTACAATTTTTGGGTTTTCTATCGTGGCTCCATAGTCCGCGTCTTAACTTGCTTGCGGGGTTTTGGCGATAGGTTAGCTGTGTTAAAAAGCATCAATAGCAGGGTGACTGGAAGCGTCGTGACTATCCATGGCGTCGGTTCCCGCTCTGAAAGTACATGGGAGCATAGCACAGTATGCTTTACCTCATGCCCAAATGCGAATGATTATCATTTGCACTTGCCATTTTTGGATATTTCAGGCTACGGAAGGTGACTAGGGAGCACAGTCCCACCCGGAACGAATCGCGGTCAGTGGTTTACCTATCCTGCTATCAATTGTTAAGGATCACAGCAAGGCGCGGTGGCCAAACTGATGTTGCCTGTAATACAATGCTATTGCTGTGCCAGTTTTATCAATACTAATAGAATCAATGACTTACAACATAGCACTGTATATACATACAGGTCAAGTGTTACCTGTATATGGGTATCTAAGTAACACGGGTAACACTATCAGGCATTAGGGTAACACTAGGTAACACTAGGTAACAGGAGTCAGCCCTAGGTGTACGCGGCAGGCTAGCAGGTGGGCTAGCAGGCAGGCTAGCAGTACACGGTAGGCTAGCACGGCACTGCACCATGGTGGCACCCACACCTATCCACACTCTACCCTGCTGGCACGGTGAATCATTCTCAACACCCGATGCTAGTGCTAGTGCTAGTGCTAGTGCTAATGCTTCTCATTGACGAATGCTAATGCTAATGCTAATGCTAGTGCTTCTCATTCGCAGGTGCTAATGATAGTGCTAATGCTAATGATCCTCATTCAACCCCCGATGTGAATGCTAATGCTAATGCTAGTCATTCCCACCCACGGATGCGAATGCTTCTCATTCAAGGGGGGCGGGGGGGGGAACGGGCATGTCCGCGCGCGGGGGGTACCAACCATATACAAAATAGGGTAAAATCCAAAATACTCTGTATAATCAGCAGCCTGTGGAATGGCAGGAATATTCTCTATAGCTCTTTGATAAGAAAGGAGTTATAGAAAATACGATGAGTCGCTAATAGTGACTGCACCGCCAGTAGTAAATGAGAGGACAGTTATGCAGGAGAAGCCCGAGAAGGCCCCTGACAGCGCCCCTGAGAGCAGCACGACTAAAGGGGTACGCCGAGGTAGGGGTAGGCCGAAGAAGGCTGAGATCGCAGTACACAAGCCCGGGGGAGGTAGGCCAGTAGGTCGCCCTCGTGGTGACGCTGCTATCATTAACGAATACAAGGCACGTATGCTTGCCTCGCCTAAGAGTGCCCTCGTACTACAAAAGGTTCTCGACACAGCTTTGGATGACGATCACAAGCATCAGGCTATTTGCCTCAAGCTGGTTATCGACCGACTGTTACCTCTTGGTTACTTCGAGAAGGAGGGGCAGGGTAATGCACAGATCAAGATTACAATGAACATAGGGGATGGGGGCAGTGCTTCGATTTCTCCAATGGACCCCCCTGTTGATGCAGAGTACACTGTCAATGGCTACGACTGAATTTAAGGTAAATCTTCGATCCTTTACGGACTACATGAAAGAGGTAGAGAACGCACCTCTGTGGAAGAACGCGGGAGCACTTCGGCACTCTTCCCCCGAGGGTGGTAATGACACGGTCGGGTTCGGTCACAAGATGACTGACGCAGAAGTAACCTCCGGTAAGATATACGGCATAGACGTAGCGACCATGACCCGCGATGATGCCAACACTATCCTTGCTGTGGACCTCCTTAAACACAAGAACCGGATAAAGCGTCAGCACCCTAAAGAGTGGGAAATGCTGTCTATTCGGGAAAAACAAATGCTCATTGACTTTGACTTTAACCTACGGGGGGGAGTCAAGTCCTTTCCTAAGTTCAAGCAAGCTGTCTTTAATAACGACATCCCTACACAGCGAAAGGAGTACGTACGCAAGTACAAGAATGCCGAAGGAAAGATGGTCCCTATAGGGGAGCGCAATAGGATCTTCTACAAAGAGTTCCTGTCGTTCGAAGCCACAGGGGTACCCGAGGCTGCTAACTAATGGAATTGAATGTAGACCTACTGGACTGGCAGAAGAAGGTGTGGTCCTCTAATGCGAAGTTCCTTATCGTGGCAGCGGGTCGGAGAACAGGCAAGACAGAGCTTGCTGCTTGGAGGCTTATCATTCGTGCACTGACGGACGGTATCTTGGATAAGGATGCCGCACGGTACTACGTAGCCCCTACAAGGGAGCAGGCACGGAAGGTAATGTGGGGTAAGCTGCATCAACTCGGTCACTCGGTTATCGAGAGCAGCCACATCAACAACCTAGAGATAACGCTTATCAACGGACAAAAGATCTCCCTGCAAGGGGCGGATCGTCCGGAGACCATGCGAGGGGTAAAGCTTGCTGACCTAGTCCTCGACGAGTACGCGGACATGAAGCCGTACGTTCTGGAAGAGATCCTGATGCCTGCACTGTCGGACTACGACACGGGCTTTCTTATGATCGGAACCCCGTTAGGGCGGAATCACTTCTACGAGGAGTACGTTAAGGCTTTGACAGGGGATGACCCTGAATACGAGGCGTTCCACTACACGACCTACGACAACCCGTACATCAAGAGAGACCTGATCGCCCGAAGAGAGCGTCAGATGACCTCCGCCTCCTTCCGACAGGAGTTCCTTGCGTCCTTCGAGAGCAGGGGATCTGATATTTTCAAGGAAGAATGGGTACAGCGGTACACTGATAGGCCGCCTGTGGGCCAATACTACATCGCGATCGACCTTGCGGGGTTCGAGGAGGTAGGAAAGCGTAACAAAACGCGTAACTTGGACTCGTCAGCTATCTCCTGTGTCTTTATTAAGGACACCGGGGAGTGGTACATCGAGGAAATCATACACGGCAGGTGGACTTTAGACGAAACAGCACGAAAGATCTTCGATGCGGTCGAGAAATACAAGCCAGTGAAGGTCGGTATCGAGAAAGGTATCGCTAAACAGGCAGTGATGTCGCCCTTGACGGACATGATGCGTCGCCAGAACCGTGTTTTCATGATACACGACCTGACACACGGCAACCAGCGTAAGAATGACCGCATAGCGTGGGCATTACAGGGCCGGTTCGAGAATAAGTTGATGTTTCTGAACGCCGGTAGCGACTGGCAGATAACATTCCTAGATCAGTTGTATCAGTTCCCTGACAAACTGACCCACGATGACATGATTGACAGCTTGGCGTACATCGACCAGCTATCGGATCAGTCGTACCTTACAAACTATGAGTTCGATGACTTCGAGGTGCTCGATGATGTCGCCGGATGGTAAAGGATAATATATGCGTGACCTCCTAAAGGAGAAGGACAGCGGAACCGCTGGACTAAAGCTAGAGAACTGGGTGGTCGCCCAATGCGATGAGTGGCGGGACCACCTTACCTCGAACTACATCGAAAAGTGGGACGAGTACTACAGGACTTGGCGCGGGATCTGGTCTCCATCGGATCGGGAGCGCCCTTCGGAGCGAAGTAAACTTATCTCTCCTGCTTCCCAGCAAGCGGTAGAGAGTTCCGTGTCGGAACTAGAGGAAGCCACCTTCGGGCGGGGAAGTTTTTTTGACATCGAAGATGATGTCATCAATAGCGAGAAAGGCCCGGAGCTAGAGTTCCTGAAGAACCAGTTGGCGAAAGAATTCGCTAAGAACGGAGTACGTAAAGACACAGCCGAGATCCTTATTAACGCTGCTGTCTTTGGGACGGGTATCGGTGAACTTGTCATTGACACGTACACAGAGTACAAGCCCCAATCGCAGGAGGGGGAGGATGGACTACGAGTTATCGGTAGAACAGAGACAGAGCGCGTATGTGTTAAGCTCAATCCGATCAAGCCTCACAATCTCCGTATCCCGGACACAGCCACAAATATCAACGACGCCTTGGGTGTGGGCATCGAAGAAATGGTCTCCCCGGACTACGTGTATGACCTACAAGAGCGGGGGATTTACAAGGAAACTGACACTCTCCTGCACACAGCCGTGCACGATTCCGATATCGAAGCCGACCCTACTATTGAATCATACGAGACTGACCGCGTTAAACTACTGCGGTACTACGGGAAAGTACCCCGTCATCTATTAGAAGAAGTAGAAGGCTACGAGCCGAACCAGAATGTAAACAGTAAATCTTATTACACAGAAGCTATTGTTGTTGTCGCTAATGACGGGATTCTGCTAAAGGCAGACCCGAATCCTTACTTGATGAACGACCGACCTATTGTTGCGTTCCCTTGGGATATCGTCCCGGGTCGCTTCTGGGGCCGAGGCATTTGTGAGAAGGGTTACAACCCACAGAAAGCATTGGATGCAGAGCTGCGGCAACGCCGGGATGCAATGGCTATGAACGTAGCCCCGATGATTGGCATTGACGCTACTCGTCTTCCTATGCTGGGGCAGAAGCTTACGATATCCCCGGGCAAGCAGATCCTTACTAACGGACCTCCTCAAGAGGTCTTGTTTCCGTTTAAGTTTGGAGAGCTACCCCAGAGTTCGTTTGCGGAAACTGAATCACTAAGCCGGATGATCCAGATGGCTACTGGCGCTGTTGATAGCGCAGGTATTACCGGAGCGATTAACGGAGAGGGCACCGCCGCAGGCATTAGTATGTCTCTTGGTGCTATTATTAAAAGACACAAGCGGACCTTGATTAACTTCCAAGAGGGGTTCTTGATTCCGTTTGTTCAGAAGGCTGCATGGAGATACATGCAGTTTGCACCAGAGAAATTCCCAGTATCGGATT
>Ga0136588_1000047_pt1 | contig 42846 bp, 40 predicted proteins | sample AntRauMFilla1564_FD_104782 | JGI IMG/M metagenome (GOLD analysis project Ga0136588, IMG submission 104782) | Saline lake microbial communities from Rauer Islands, Antarctica - Metagenome Filla 1 #564 | ecosystem: Environmental > Aquatic > Non-marine Saline and Alkaline > Saline | place... | reverse complement strand
TATCCAACCGCGCCTTCTGGCGTGCCGCTGCCAACGAAAACTGCCGAGCCATAGACTGGGTGCGGCTGCTCGCTGTTTGTTGCATCGAGCAATCGAATACCCAGGGCAACCTCTACACCACTTCTACTTTCAGTGTAGTGCCGACCGTATTGCTTCTTGTTTCCGTCACTTTCAAACGATGAACGAATTACCCCGTCGCCATTATCAATCTGCTGAATCGTCTCAGGACTCATGTTAATAAGAAGGCGGAAGCCTTGATCGAAATCAGGCAGCGCCTCTCTCGCAGCCTTTATAAGATCCTGCGCTATTTCCTCATCGACCTTAACTTGCTCACCGGAATCAAGCGTCAAAACCCCCATCCTCAGCACGTATGCTGAAAGGTTTTCTCGACTCATCTCACTAACATGTTCCGCATTTTTAAACGCCCACTCATAGATGAGTTTCGGATCATCAGCGATGCCATTATCTTTTGCCTTTTCGCGAAACTGCATCACGGTATCCATCGCCGCTATCGGCAGTTCAGACCCGGCAAACCAGCGTATATCCTGGTTGTCGTCTTTGTCGTTGGCATATCTATCTATCACTCTTGAAAGTGTTCGCGGGCCATCGTATAGATTACCGTCCCTATCACGACGCGATAAGACATCGGGAGCAATGTCGTGGAAGATGACGCCGTGCTTTGCGCTATTTACGTCCGCTCTGATTATTTCAGATAAGATCTCTGGGTCATCTTCGTCAATCTTATTTAAGATCGTCATCGCTTTAGCGAAGTCGAATGCACCACCGTGCATTGCAATAGTGAATAATGCTCGGTTGATTGATGCTGCCGTGCGCGGGTCTTTAACATGCTCTGCGAGCTCTTCACTATCAAGGAAGTTACCAAAAATTCGGAGTGATTCAGCGTTGTGTGGATAGCTTAGAAAAGAGCTAAGAACCCTGTTTGGCGCTAATCCAGGGTGTTGTCCGACCTGTCGTTTTGCTTGCTCGATAGCTGTGAACAGCTCTTCCCGAAACTCACCGGTTGCGGAATCTACCCACGTCGTCGATGACCCAATCCCGTTAAAAACATCTTTTCTTTCGACGCCCATTGTTTCACGCAAAAAGTCGAAGTCAGGCGCAATTCTTTTTGCAAAAGAAGCATATTTTTCTATCTCTTGAATATCACCGCTGAAGCCTGCGGCAGTTAGCCGAAGCGCCTCTAGAATGTCCGGGTGCTCTGCCTGTAGATCCTTTAGATTTTTTGTCGTCGCCTCCAAATCAGCTCTTGTGCTGGCAGCGTCCACTTCTTCTCCGCGATGTAGTCGATCGGCCACACCCAACATCACGTGATCATAGCTATCCCGACCCGCTCCCATCAACTTCCTCAGTTCCTCTGCACTGCCACCGATAATCTTTATAGCTCTTAACTCAGTATCGATGATTGCTGCATATTGTTCGGCCATCGAGGGTGCATGCTCTCCCTGTTGCATCCCGTTCATAGTGTAGGGCCCAAAGAAGTCTTCTATAGTTTTCGTAATGTTTTCGGCTGGATACCCAGACTCCATTGCGGCTCCAAGTCGTTCTTGCATTTTCGGAATCGCCTGTTCGAATAGCTCCGGATGCTCAAGAATCATAGCGGCTGCATTGCTCATTCCACTAGCCACGTACGAATCAAGTGACAGGCCCTTAACAGATGCCAGTCTAGCAATGAGGTTTTTTTGTGTCTCTGAAGCCGCTAAAGAAGTATAGTGCTCTAGCCCCTGCTTACTGCGCAACAGCTGTCTAAGCACCATGGGGTCGCCGCCACGGGACACAAGGTCTCCAAAGGACTCCCTGAGCTGTAATGACATTTCTTCATCATCGAAGCCGGTATCCTCTGCACCAAGCATGGTCGCAATGCGAGCGGCTTCACGAACCCGCTCATCTTTATCTTCGATGACGTCAGCCGCTGCAATAAATTCGCTAATTTTTTGTATTTCACCAGGCGGATACAGTCCTGACTGATATCTGTCTAACAGATCAGTCGCTGAGCGGCTAAGCAAGCCTGCAGTGTGTTCGCCTAGCTGTTTTGTTTGCTCGCTCAAAGGCCCGTAATGGGCAAAGTCCGGGGGGAAAAGAACATGCTCCCCAATACCACGAGCGAATCCCTCGTCTATTGGCGGCTCGTCATCAACTTGTTCTGGCGCTGTTTTTAGTTCTGTCATATTTTTGTTTATGCTTTTCTTCTCTATTGATTGTACCCTCCCCCTCTAGACAAATCAACCAAAAACAGATACAATACACCAGATATGAAAACCAACCTACACCCAACCGATTACCGTCCCGTCGTATTTAGCGATGACGTGGCTGGGTTTGCGTTTTTGACACAGTCTACTGCGCAGACCAACGACACCATTAAGTGGGAAGACGGCAACGAGTACCCTCTCGTTAAGACACACATTTCTAGTGCGTCTCACCCCTTCTTTACTGGCGAAGAAAAGATTATCGACACCGAAGGCCGTGTCGACCGATTCAAGAACCGGGCTGCTGCTGCCGAAGTTCGTAAGCAAGAGCTTGCCAACAAAGCCAAAAAAGCTGCCGCCAGCAAAGCGAAGAAAAGCGACGTCTAGCCGCTTTCACCAAAGAGCCATGTCACTACGATATGGCTCTTTTTTGTTACAATAAACAAAGAGCCCTGCCATTATGCCAAAGATTAACCTCAATATTTCTGACCTCACCGACGAACAGACCCAGCTGGACGCCTTTTTAGCACGCCCCGATGCCTACACCGACCCCGAGTACAGTAAAAAGAACAAGCGGCTGATCGAACTCCAGACCATAATCGAAAAAGCCACCTTGCGCCAGACGCTCGAAGCCCAGCTGATTGAAGCTAAAGAACTTTTGGGGGGAAACGACGAGCTGGCTGAACTAGCTAAGATGGAAGCCGACAGCGCCACCGAACAATTGGCCACCCTAGAGGAAGAGTTGTTCGCCATGCTGGCACCAAAAGACCCCAACGACGAAAAGAATGTCATTATTGAAATTAGGGCTGGCGCTGGCGGCGACGAAGCTAGCCTATTTGGTGCCGAATTATACCGAATGTACCTACGCTACTGCGAAGCGAACAACTTACGGACCGAACTCATGAGCGACAGTGCCAACGATACCGGCGGCTACAAAGAGGTCGTTTTTCGCGTTAGCGGTGATGCCCCCTACGCTCGGCTCAAGTTTGAATCAGGCGTCCACCGCGTCCAGCGGGTACCAGCCACCGAATCGCAGGGCCGGATTCACACTAGTACCGTTACCGTTGCGGTGTTGCCAGAGGCTGAAGAAACCGACATCGACATTCAAATGAATGAACTCAAAATAGACGTCTACCGAGCTGGCGGCCACGGCGGCCAATCGGTGAACACCACCGACAGTGCGGTTCGTATCACTCACCTGCCCACTGGCCTAGTAGTAACCAATCAGGACGAAAAATCACAGATCAAGAACAAAGAAAAAGCCATGAGCGTGCTGCGTAGCCGATTGTTGCAACAAAAAAATGATGAAGAAAACGCCCGGGCTGCCACTGAACGACGTAGCCTGATTGGTTCTGGTGATAGGTCTGAAAAGATCCGCACCTACAACTTTCCCCAAGACCGAATTACCGATCACCGAATTGGCTACAGCCGCAGTAACATTCCCTCTGCCCTAAACGGCGCAATTGACGATTTAGTAGAGCATTTACAGTCCTATGAACGAGAACTCTCAGCCGCTAGCGCTAGCCAATAACGGCTGGCTGCAAGACGCGACCCAGCAGCTCACCGCTGCCGGGATTCCATCACCTCGCCTGGACGCCGAGCTCATTTTGGCGCATACCCTTCGTAAGCCCCGCACCTACCTGCACGCTCATCCGGAAGATTTTTTATCTGAGCGCGAACAAGCGGTTGCCGATGCCCGGCTAACTCTGCGGCTCGACCGCGTGCCTGTTGCCTACATTATTGGGCACAAAGAATTTTATGGCCGCCGCTTTCACGTGACCCATTCGACGCTGATCCCGCGGCCAGAGTCTGAAGTATTGATAGAACTGCTACGCAGCGCCTTGCCAGATCTTATTAAACAAACAGACGGTCCGGTGCGCCTGGTTGATGTTGGTACCGGCAGCGGCGCGCTTGGAATCACCGCCGCCCTCGAATTTCCCGATCTGACGGTGGCGATCGTCGACATCAGCAAGCACGCCCTAACCGTTGCCGAAAAGAACACCGCGTCGCACCACGCCGATGTGACTCCTTTATACGGTGATCTTTTGAGTAGCTACCCGTTCGAGCCGAACGTCGTTATGGCTAACCTGCCGTACGTTGATCCGGCGTGGCAGCGCTCGCCAGAGACTGATCACGAGCCGTCACTGGCACTGTTTGCAACTAACAATGGTCTAGCGCTCATCTACCGCTTACTTATTCAAGCCCACAGCCAGCTGGCTGAAAACGGTATAGTGATTCTTGAAGCCGACCCCCGGCAGCACGACGCCATCGTGGCGAGGGCTGAACACTATGGCTTTTTGTGCGAAACCCGCCAAGATTTTGGGCTTTTGCTCCGCCTGGTCCGCCGTTAAAGAGCGGTGCCAACTCGGTTGAACACAATAATCAGAACGGCAACAACGCTGAGTGTCAAAAGTAGCGGTAAAATAATGTCGTTGGTACGAACTTTTTGATGATGATAGAACGAATCGTAGACTTTATACGCCAGAAAGCTAATCAGCGACACAATAATAGCAACTTGTGGCACCAACACCCCGGAAGCTAGCGGTAAGTCGTAGGCTATCGCCCAGTGGTAAGACACCCAGCCAATTTGGGCGAACACCAGGCCCCACACCAGACCCAACAGTAGCGAGTGAGTTTCATTATCGTAGCTGGAAAGCATGTGCCGGGCGGCACTGTAGCCGATCAACCACATGCCCAGCACCACTAACGAAACTGGCCAGTTAAAGCCGGTTGCAAATAATGCCCAGGTTCCAAGAAAGATTGCCGTACTAGACTGCGCGGCCATAAAAGTCCGCTTTGAGCGCGGCTTCACCCACACTAGCCATCCAATATACAGCGCGGCAACAATGCCGAACACGGCGACTTCCCTTGCAGCGCTCAGCCCAGCATCGCTGATGGCCAGTAATATGAATACCAGGCTAATACTGACGATGATATCGACGAGGTTAGACAGGAAGTTGGCGTACCAATAGCGCGGCCTGACTGCCAAAATCCGCCATTTTCCAAGTAGAACGATTAACACACCCAACCAGGCCGATCCGGTAAAATACATCACCAGTACAAGAGTGAGCGCTAGCCCAACGTTAAGAACGTTGTAGATTACTTCGCTTAAGAATGTGCGGCGGCGGACCAGTTTTAACAACTCCATACTAGGGGCCATTATACCACGAACACTCTAGGTGCGCGGCCCAAGAATAATCACAAACTCGGCCTCTCCCACCACACTGACGGGCGGTTGGCCCGTTCGGACGGTGACGCCAAACTTTCGCCCAAGCGCTTCGGCACTGGCAGGTTTGGTGTCGGTAAGCTGATATATCTCGACTGCGTCGTAGCGGCCATCACCGGCATTGCCTACTAGTAAGATCTCGTAGCCTCGGTCGCTAAGCGCATCAGCTTCAGTCTGGGCGACGCCAGCTGCTCGCCCGCCGTTTAGCACCACTAATTTAGCCGCTTCTCGAGTGACGGGGCTAGCATTTAGTTTTTTATTCACATACGACTGAATTTCGCGGTAGTTTAACAGCCCGGCAACAGGGCGAACAATGCTCTGGCCATTAAATGGTCCGGTCGTTACCAAGGCATTTTCTTCTTCAACTAGTGACAGTTGAATGATACTTTCGGTAGGAATGTTGTTTCCTAGTGACATTAAGGTCCGAATTTCTTTGGTTTGAATGTTTGTGCGCAGGTTGTTACCTAGCGCGTCGATTAAGCCAGTAACAGCGCCAATGTTGGTAAGGGTACCGGCGCTAACCGCTTTTTCGCGCAGAGCTTTAATAATTTTCTGTTGGTTCTTCTCGCGGTCAAAGTTACCACCCTCTAGGCCATAGCCACCCTGGGCGTTTCGGGCCCGCGACAAGGCAAGCGCCCTTTCACCATCAAGCAGGACGGTTTCGCCTTGGGCATACTTCACGTAGAAACAGGTGAAATTACACCTCCAGTCGAAGTTTCGATCAAGGATCCCTAGTGGATTGTCGGTTTCGATTGTGACCGTGACGCCGCCAACCGCATCAACGGCTTCAACCACAGCAGTAAAGTTAAGATGAATGTAATACTGCACGTCCAACCCTAAAATCTCACCGGCTTTGGCTTGCAAGGCAGCCGCTCCGGCTTCTTCGTTCAGGCCATTGTCTGATGTGCAAAAGTACGCCGCGTTAAGCTTGCCTTGGATGCCCGCCGCGCATGTCTCCTGGTAGACCACCCATAAGTCGCGTGGCAAGCTAATTAGGTAGGCATCTTTTTTATCTTGATCAATACTAATCACCATGATTGAGTCGGTCCGGACGGGCTCCCCCTGAATGCCACCTTCGCTAACTTCATCTGTTCCGAACACCAAGAAGTTGCTGCGGCCGTTGGCGTCTTCTTTCAGTGGCTCATTCTGAATAACGTCGAAGAAATTTCCGCTGAAAACGTTACCACTTGCAATAAACGCCCTGATGGCCACAAAGCCGCCAACGCCAATCGCCGCCACCAGCAAAAGAATCAAGAACCATTTAATAATTCGCTTAGCCCGCGACTTGGGCGCTGATGTTTTATTTTGTCGACGGACAGCTTTGCGCTGACGTCGGCTTAGCTTTTGCTGTTTTTTGGTAGGGCTGTCGTCGTCGATGTCGCGAAGTGATTCGGCAATGTCGGACCGGCCAAATTCGGCGCCTTGTCTAGGTGTCCCAACCAATAAACGGACGTCTTCGACCCCTGTATGAAGCGAGCGGTCAATCGGGACGGCCTCTTCATTTTCATGAAGGCCGCCCAATTCAGCGCCAGCTCGGCGCGGTATAAAGCCGTCTATAGAAGATTTAGTTCGTTTCATAAATACGTAGCTTATTATAGCGAAAACAGGCCTTAAAAAGAAGTCCGACATAAGCGTCATTTTCGTTCCGCTTTAGGCTATAATGAGTGCAGACTTATGAAAGCACCCTTCTTAACCCGCTACCCGTTTTTAAAAGATGCCCTCAGCATCCTTATTTTCGTGGCTGCCGTCATTCTTGGAACTATGCTTATCAACAGCTTTGTGTTCCGCAGCTTCAACGTGATCGGCCCGAGTATGCAGCCGACGATGGTCACCGGCGACCGCTTAATTGTCGACCGCCTACCTATTACTTGGGCGCAGCTTCAGAATAAGCAATACGTTCCCGAGCGCGGCCAAACGATCGTGTTTGACAACCCCCGCTACACTGCTGGGCTTGAAGACGAGTACATTGTAAAGCGCGTTATTGGCCTGCCTGGTGAACGAGTCGTGGTTGAAAACGGCCAATTGCGGGTGTTTAATAACCAAAATCCGGCTGGCTTTGACCCCGACACTACCCACAACGACACCCCGGCCAGCCCTATCTCGGGGGTGACTGATACGATTGTTCCCAATGGCTCGATATTTGTTATGGGCGACAACCGCATCGGTAGCTTTTCAAACGATTCACGCAGCGGGCTCGGGATGATTCCCCTGTTTGATATCATTGGCCCAGTTAGCCTGCGGGTTTGGCCATTTACTGACTGGCGCGCGTTCTAGTTTTTATCGCCAAGCAGCGATTGCAATCGATCTAATTCGGCCTCGTCTTTAAATCCAATCACGATAGTTCCGGCGCCTTTGCTATTAACGCGAATCACCACGCTGGCGTCAAGTTGGCTTCTGAGCAGCACGACACGTCGATCAAGCTCGTCCGAAGCGGGCGCAGCGGTTGGTTTGAATGGTGATGATTTCTTGAGGTTAACGGCATACTGCTCGACTTTTCGGGCACTCCAGCCTTCGGCAATAATAGTCGGAATAATTTGCATGACAGCGTCGCGGTCGAGTGAAATGAGTGGACGCACCTGCCCCTCGCTCAGCTCGCCGGTCGCAACGTATTCTTGAACTTCTTTGGGTAGCTTGAGCAGGCGCATGGTGTTATTAACGGCACTCGGCGATTTATTGACGCGCTCGCCGATAGCCTCGTTGGTAAGATTGAACTGATCGCGCAGCTTGACATAGGCGGTGGCCGTTTCAACGACGTTCAGGTCGCGGCGCTGCAGGTTTTCAATCAGTGATAATTCAAGTTTGTTCTGATCACTCAGGCTGCGAATGAGTGAAGGAATGGTGGCCAGGCCAGCCGCGGTCGCTGCCCTAAAACGACGTTCGCCGGCAACAATTTGATAGCCTTTAGCCCCGCGAATCACAATGATTGGTTGTATAACACCGTGCATTTTTACTGATTGGGTCAGTTCTGCCAGTGCTTCTTCATCAAAGTGGCGTCGTGGCTGATCAGGGTCGGCCGTAATATCAGTCAGTCGAATGTTGCGCAGTTCACTCATCTGCTCGTCTTGCAGAGCGGTCCGGTCGAATGTTTCATCGATTAAATCGGTTGGAATCAGTGATTCGAAGCCGCGGCCCAGGCCTTTTTTCATGGCGCTCATGAGGCTTTCCCTTCAACTCGCTCTATAACTTCTTTAGCCAGCGCTTTGTAGGCCCGTGAGCCTTTCGAAAATTTGTCGTAGACACCAATTGGTACCCCGTGGCTAGGAGCTTCGGCCAGGCGAATATTGCGCGGTATAGTTGAGTTGAACACTTTGCCAGGGAAGTGTCGCTTAATTTCATCGTAGACCTGCGTGCTCAGGGTCGTGCGGCTGTCGAGCATGGTCGGCAGCACGCCAAGCAGTTCAAGCGATGGGTTCATCCCCTTACGCACCAGTTTCATGGTCTCTAGGAGCTGCCCTAGGCCCTCTAGGGCGTAGAACTCGGCCTGCACCGGTAAGAGTACATATTTAGCGGCAATCAGTCCATTGACGGTCAGAAGGCTTAGGCTCGGCGGGCTATCGATGATGATGTAGTCATAGTCAGCGCTACTAGCCGCAATCGCCTCTTTTAATCGAACGAATCGGCGATCGGCTTGGGCTAGTTCAACTTCAATGTTGGCCATGGTTGAAATTGTCGGAGCCAACCAGAGGTTCTTAGACTCGGTTTGAATAACAGCGGCTAACAGCGGCGAAGAACCCATGACAACGTCGGACATAGTGACCTCGAGCCCCGTCTTATCAATCCCCAGCCCACTGGTAGCATTCCCCTGCGGGTCGAAGTCAATTAGCAGCGTTTTTTTGCCAGCCTTCGATAAAAAGTAAGCCAAATTAATAGCGGTCGTCGTTTTACCGACACCACCCTTCTGATTCGTTACTGCTATTACCGTCGCCACGCTTGATTGTTCCCTATCTTTAGGACTTATTGTACCACGATGGTGATAACCGTTAGGGGTTTTTATTCGGGTTGCGGCCAAAAGGACATCAGGCTTGGGGGGCTTTTGCCTGTCGGGTACAGCCAAAAAGGCTGTGGTGTCGATTGACTAATCGATACCAGCCGAACGCTAAAAAGAACTGCCAGCGGCAGTTCTTTTTAAAAGTGTCCTTTTTGATGTGCCCGACAGGCAAAAGCCTTACTTGATTGAAGTTATCTCAACCTTCGAATACTTCTGTCGGTGACCGTTCACCTTGTGAACACGTTTTTTACTCTTGTAGCGAATGATCTTGAGCTTGTCGCCCTTAACCAGGTCTTCGACTACCTTTGCTATTACTTTCACGTCTTTTACGAGCGGCGTCCCAACGGTGACAGTATCACCATCGATCAACAGCATAGCGTCAAGCGTGAGCTCTTTTGTTCCTTCCGGGAGGAGGTCCACCAGGAGGGTCTCTTTTTCGGTGACGATAAATTGCGTGCCACCGATCTTAACGACTGCTTTTGTCATGTGTTTCCTTTAATAATTGTTTACGATCAGTTGTTAATTTTAACAGAGATAGAGCGATCTGTAAAGCCTATATCTGTCCACCACCGGTGGCAAGCACAAGGATGACGCCAACGCCCACTAGCCCAATAACAGTGAACATACCGTGGTGGGCCTTCCATGTCTTGCGCCATTCCTTGGGTAGTTGCTTTCTAAAGTGATGGGCCACCGCGGCAACCAGCGCCAAGAAGCCCAGTACCGCAATTGCTCCCAGCGTCGCTGGCGTCAAAGATTGCAGGGCACTACCGAAGTAAGTGAAGATGTTGCCTACCCCATTATTAATTGGTGCGGTGTTCAGGAAGGTTGCAGGGGCCGCATTGGTCTCTGCTGCCAAAACGCGCGGCTTGCCGTAATAGGCCACTACTAAAGTGGTGTCACGGCCTTCGAGCGTGCCCTGAGAGACCGCAAAGCCGACCTCGTTATAGTCTTGGTTCAATATGTTAGCTCGATGTGAATCAGACGCCATCCAGGCATTAACAGTTGCGGCGGCATTAGGGTAGTTCTTGGCCAAGTTCTCGCCTGCCACGCTGTAGCCGTAGCCAACATCGCCTAGCCACTTCCACGGTGACACACCGGTTGGCGAGTTGTGCGACCAGTAATCATAGGTGAACATGTCTTGGGCCTTCAGGGCGGCGGCTTTATTAAGGTCTTAGTTGCTTGCTAGCGCCGGAAGCCCAGATTGGGCACGAGCGTTGTTCGTTTCGGCAATCAATTGGGTGGTGTCGACGGTGGTTACCCGGCCGAGTATAGCGACGTGTCCGGTGGTGATTAGCCCGTAGCCAAGCTGAACTACCAGCAAGGCAGCAAACACAATGGTCAGCCCCCTTATACGCACGACGTGGGGACGAAAATGATTCGCCTTATGAGGAACGAATAACCGCTTGAGCTGCTTTTTTGCCAGTACTGTTTGCTTTCTCTTTTTCATATCACGCTCCTTATGGTCTAGTATACAGCATAATCAAACCTCCCTCGACACTGTTGTCGAGGGAGCATCTATCAAGAATGAATTACTGTTCTTCGGTGCGGCGTCGTCGCAGTGCAGCGATGAACCAAGCCAACAGTCCGGCTAGGGCGGCGACAATCAGTACCCACCAGTACCAGGCTAGTCCAAAGAGTGAACCGTCGGTGTTATTAATGTCGGCAGCTTGGGCGAGGTTTTGGGTGTTCGCACCCTCTACGCTAGCTTCACCTTCTTGGGCAGCTGCCTGATCGGCAGTGGTGTCACCAAGGACGGCAACGACAGGCGCTGTGGCAATGATTGGTGTGGTGGTTTGCTGAGGAGTAAATGGTGTGCCAGTAACAACGGTCACTAGCGCGGGAATGAACGGATTTAGCGTGACGTTGGCCGTAGCTGGCAGCGTACTCACGTTTCCGAATGCATCGCTAACAGTCGCTGTAATGATGAACGCTCCTGCGGTCAGTCCGGTTGTTGGAATTATGGCAGACCAATCGCCAGTTACTGAGTTTACGGTAACTACCGCAACTGCTGGGCCATTGATGGTAACGATTGGCGTACCAACAAACTCACCTGAGATTGTGCCGGTTATGAGCAGGTTGCTGCCAACAACAACCGCGGTTGGTGTGTCGATTGCTACAACTGGGGCAACCGTATCAACATTTACTGAAGTTGGAGTGCTCCATGGGCTGACATTGCCAGCACGGTCGATAGCACGAACTTGCCAGTACCAGACGCCGTCAGGTGTCCCGGTTGATTGAATTTGTGAATCAGTCAAAACACCAGAGTTAAAAGCAACAACACTCAGGGATCCGTTGCTGTCGAGAGAACCATTTTGTGAGGATTGGTATTCATATGTTACTGGTCCTGAAGCATCGATTACAGTGTTCCAGTCAAGTAAGAAAACACCTGTGTTTAGTAGCGCGCCGTTAACGGGTAGTTCATTTACCGGTGCGGCTGGTGCAACCGTATCAACAGTAAATGTTCGTTGCGAAACCCCCCAAGCACTACTTCCATCAAGGAATTGTGCCGATAATACAACGTTCGTACCGTTGGGTAGTGATGAAACATCATATGAACATAGGGCAGTTTCTGTAGTCCCGAGGCTAAATGCTCCTGGTGCAAGGAAACAACTCTGCAAAAGATTAGCTATTCCGGATTCAAATGAATCCTTCCAGAATCGTATAAAGTAACTACCCATTCCGTAGTCATCTTCTGCGGTAACACTAGCGTTCACTAGACCGTTAATTGGTGCACCGTCTGAAGGTGTTGGGTTATTGAAAACGACTGAAGGTGCTGTGTTGGCACGGTAAACACCTGCTTCCATATTGCTCCAATTCACTGAGTAATCCTTTGAAGGAGTGGTGGCATAGTTGAAGCTGTTGAGTATAACTTCACCAATATAAGCCGTAGGGCTGTGCTCGCTTTGACCGACGAAGACTCCGTTGATGTATACGTCTGTGCGGGTGTCGTCAATAGCGCTAATTGTCAGCTCAATGCTGTTCCATGCGTCAATGTTGTAAGCAGCGGTCGTATTCACCCAGCCGCCAGGTGCATTGCTGTTCCATAATCTCCAGCCAGTAAATGCAGGCGTGTTAGTAAACTCTGCGATTGGGTATGAGCTAATTGCGTCAGTTGCACTGTACCCAACACCCCATAATCCAGCTCGCACATTTATTTCATTAGAAACCCAGTCATTATTTACGTACAAATCAGCCTTCACGCTATCTACGTTACCTGCAGGCAAAACTGCTTTTTTGACTCCTTCAGTTCTATGAAAGCCTGCTGATAGTGAGGCGCCTGCATTTTGGATACCCAGCTGCAGTGTGTTCCTGCCAGCAAATGAGACTTCAGTGACACCACCGGAAGGCGTTGTGCGATCTGTTGTCCAGCCACTTAGACCAATCGGAGTGTAATCAGCTGTGCTAACTGCGCTCGATCTGAGAAAACAAAATCGGCCCCATAGCCGTCACAGAGCTTATCGCCAGAATAAATGCAAAGAATCCATTCGTTGCTCGTTGATATCGTGCGCTAGTAAATAGCTTCATCTCTCAGCTCCTCATCAGTTGCGACCGCCACACTCGATCTAGTTTTTAACTTTTTTCGAAAGTTTTTGTTAGAACTACAGTACCAGCTAATAACAAAGTTAGCAAGTTTTCAGTAAAAATTAAGATTTATCTGATTAGAATTAGTGGGCGTGGCCGCGTCTGCCCTCAAGTTCATCGATCCGATCATGATCAAGACCGTAGAAATGTGCAATCTCGTGCCATAGGGTGCGTTTGATGTTTTCAAACAATGATGCGTCGTCAAAAGAAACGCGTAGTAGTGCGTGCTTAAAGAGTGTAATTTTGTCGGGCAGCACGAAGGTGTAGCCAGCTCCCCTTTTGGTCAGCGGGATTCCTTCATACAAGCCGAGCAAAAGCTCTCGGCCTGCCTGACTTTTACGTTGCTGGTGCTTGTCTGGTTCGTCGGCGTACACAACCACTACGTTATCGAGCCCTTTTATATACTCCTGGGGCAACTCATCCATGGCCCGGCTAATGAGTTGGTCGAAGGCTTCGTCAGACAAATTATTCACTATAGGTAGTATAGCTTATTCTTCAGAGAAGGTTATCTTTTCTGGGTCGGCTTCCCGGTCTTCAACCGCTGCTTGCCAAAAGGCCTCAAGGGCTTTCTCGTCGATGCCTTCGTTAAGGTCGATTGTCTCGTCTTGCTCAAAAGTATCGAGGTCGCTAATCGACCCGTCATCACTGGGTTCTACGGGCTGTAACTGGAGGTAATTAAATATCGACATGTTTGTGTTGTTTCTATACCCTTTTATTTAAGCATAATCGGCAACAATTGTCAATCCCGTGCCCTAATGGGGCAACCTCACGCTGAGGTCCACTACTAAGCCTTCTGTAAAGAAATAGCCAGCTCGGTGCCGTCGATAGTCACCTTCTCGTGGTGAGTGTAGGTCTCGTTGTGTGCCATCTGCGTCGCAAGTGTTTCAACAGCAATCACATCGCTATATTCATATATGGCGGCGGCTATGGCGCCTTCAGCAGTTAGGCTCAGCAGAATCCGGTCGTCGACGTTCAGCCCGGCGTTCTTACGCGCTGCCTGAACGTAGCGAACAATCTCACGCGAGACGCCTTCGCGCAGTAGCTCTGGGGTAAGCTCGGTATCGATTGCCAGCTCCCCGCCCACAATCACCTGTTTTACGTTGAGCTCATCGAGCAAGACATCATCAAAATTAACAAACTCGCCAGCCGTCGGAATCGTCACGCTAGCCAGTGGTTGGCGAATCTTGAGCTTGGCGGCGGCCCGGAGGCTCAGGGCTTGGTTCACATAGTCGCGCACCGTTTCCATGTCTTTCACGACCAGTTCGTGAACGTGGCCGACCTGCGGCCAATCGGTTAAGTGAACGCTCTCTTCACCGGTAAGGTTTCGGAACAACTCTTCGGCCAGAAACGGTGTGAACGGTGCCAGGGCCTGCGACAAGCGGACCAATACATAGTGCAAGGTCGCATAGGCGGCGTCTTTGTCGGCAGCGTCGTCGCTCTTCCAGAAACGGCGGCGCGACCTTCGGACATACCAGTTGCTGGCATCGTCGATGAACGGCAGAATTGGCTTCATGGCGCTCGGAATGTCGTACCCGTCCATGTGCAATTCAATCTCTTGAATCAGTTGGTGCACCCGGCTCACCACCCATAGGTCGAGTGGGTTCTTCAGGTTTTCAGACGGGTCTTTGAGTTGGCCATCGTACTCCCAGACATCGACATCGGCGTACATGGTGAAGAAATCGTACATGTTCCACACCATACTGAGTTTACGAGCAACGTCGCCAACTTCTTTATCTTGCAGCACAAAGTCTTCGCCCGACAGTAGCGGGCTCGAAAGTAGCAAGAAGCGCAGGCTGTCGGCGCTGAACTTGTCCATTAGCTCGTTGGGGTCGGTGTAGTTGCCATAGCTTTTGCTCATCTTGCGGCCATCGTTACCAGCCACGTTGCCGGTTACAATCACGTTTTTAAATGAGTTTTCACCGAACAATGCCACGCTCATGGCGTGCATGTAGTAGAACCAAGCTCGCACTTGGCCGATGTATTCAACAATGAAATCGCCCGGGAAGTTGGCTTCAAATTTTTCTTTGTTTTCAAACGGATAGTGGAACTGGGCGAACGGCATACTGGCGGCTTCAAACCAGCTGTCCATCACTTTGTCGATGCGGGTATAGGTGACGTCGTCGATGTCAAACGTGACATCGTCGATCCAGGGGCGGTGATAATCGTCGAGTTCAACGCCGCTGAGTTCTTTAAGTTCAGCGTAGCTGCCAATCACTTTAACGTGCTCGGTGCCGCTGGCGTCTGTTCCCTTCCAAACCGGCATGGCGGTCGCCCAGAAGCGGTCGCGCGAGATGTTCCAATCTGGTGCTTGTTCGACGGTCTTTTTAAAACGGCCGTCTTTAACGTGTGGCGGAAACCAGTTGATATCGCCGTTCTGGTTGAGCATCTGCTGGCGCTGGCCGTCGATGTCCATAAACCAGCTCGGGTGTGCCCTGTACATAAGCTTAGTGCCGCAGCGGTGACAGTGTGGGTATGAGTGGCGGAAGTAATCAATCTTAAATACCATGCCGCTTTCAAGCAGGCTTTTTGCGATTGTTTTGTTGATCGCCCAGACGTTCTCGCCCTGCCACTCTGTTTCGGTAAATTCGCCGTTCTCGTCGAGCACGTGAACTACCGGGATTTTTTGTTCGCGGGCCAAGGCAAAGTCTTCTTCGCCGTAGGCCGGGGCGATGTGCACAATGCCAGTACCAGATTCAGTAGTGACGTAATCGGCCGCCCAGATCTTGTGAGCATTATCGCCGCGATCGCCGAAGAGCGGCTCGTAGGTTTGTCCGATAAGTGTGTGAGCATCAACTGTCCTCTCGACAGTGTATTCAAGTGGTTGGTGTTTTTCATTCACAAATACTTTCTCAACCAAGTCTTTGGCCAAGACGTAGCTGGTTCCTTCATGTAATACGCGCACGTATTCAATGTCGGGGTTGATGGCAAGTGCCGTGTTAGCCGGCAGCGTCCAGGGCGTGGTTGTCCAGGCCAGCAGAGTGCAGCCGTCATCCATCTTAAACTTCACATACACGCTCGGGTCGGTCACGTCTTGGTAAGCACCGGCGTCCATGGTGACTTCGGCTTTGGAAAGTGGCGTTGCATCGAGGGTACAGTACATTAGTACTTTTTCACCTTCGTAAATGTTGCCTTTTTCGTAGAGTGTCTTAAATGCCCACCAAATGCTCTCCATGTAGTCTTTGTCCATGGTTTTGTAGGCACCCTTAAAGTCGACCCAGCGGCCAATGCGGTCAATCACCTCTTCCCAGGCGTCGCTGGTTTCCAGCATGTTGGCCCGAGTGGCCGTGATGTACTTTTCAATACCGTACTCAATCACTTCTTGGCGGGAGTTAATGCCGAGCTTCTTTTCGGTGTAGCGTTCGGCCGGTAGTCCGTGGGCGTCCCAGCCCCAGATGCGTTCAACTCGCTTGCCCTTCATGGTTTGGTAGCGCGGTACGGCGTCTTTTACAATCGAACTGAGCAGTGTCCCGTGGTGCGGAACACCAGAAATAAACGGCGGGCCGTCGTAAAAAACGTATGAATTCTCTTTTGGTCGCAGCTCAATCGACTTCTCGAACGTTTTGTTCTTTTTCCAATATAAAACAAGGTCTTTTTCGTATTCAAGAGCTCGGCGACGGGAGTTGGCGTTAAACTTCATTACTAGAGTAGTGTAGCCTATTTTGACCCTCTACGCAAAGAGGTCGGCACCGAATTTCAAGAAGACCAAGGCGACCATCAGCACCAGCCACGAGGCAACGATCAATTGGTGGTAACCAGCCGCTAGAAAGGCTTGGATGCGCTTGTTAGTTTTTTTCTTGAAATGGAAGATGTTGTTTTTCAGATTATAGTGCAGCATGCTAGAGAAAATCAGGGTAGTTGCGAATGTGACCAGTAGGCACCATGGGCACAGCACCTGAATCACGTAAACGCTAGAGAAGAATAGCCAGTACGAAAAGATGGTGCCCAGTAGGAAGCCAATGTTGGCAGTAACCAGGAACCAGCGCGGGAAAAGTACGCCGGCTAGACCAGCCACGGCCAGTGTAATCACCACCGGATAGGCCATCATGCCAATGAGCATATTTGGAAAGCCAAATATTTCAGACTGCCAAGTGCTCATAACTGTTGAGCAGTTGAGCACAATATTGACGCTACAAGACAGAATCAGATCCGGGTTTTGCAGCAGATTTATTTTTTCAGCCGTCAGGGTGAAGGCGGCCCACAAAGCTAGCGCGCCGGCAATCAACATCACTAAAAAGGTGTTGCGGTCTTTATTGGTGTTGGCTTTGCTAAAAGGCCTAAACATAGTAACTGACTTCGCTAATAGTCGGCAGCGGCAAGCCGCGCCATTGATTTTGCATAATACCTGAGTCTGACAGGGCAACAATGGTCGGAAACTGGAGGATGTCGTAGGCGGTGCAAAATGACACACCGTCACGGGTTTCAGGATCCATGATTTGCAGCTCGTGTCCGGTACGTCGCTGAAAGTCACGTATATAATCGGTCACCGTCCGGGCGTAATCGGTGTTGTCTTTTGTGATAACAACAACGCGCATAGCTAGGCGGCTCTCTTTTCCTCATTGGCGCGCTTGCGTTGTTCGAGTATTTGCAAAAAGTCGTCGAGTGTCTTGAACTCTTGGTAGACACTGGCAAAACGGACGTAGGCGACTTCGTTTCGAATAGCTAGCTCGTCGAGCACTTTGTCGCCAATTTGCTTTGAAGTAACTTCGTTTTCGCCTAGGGCGTAGACGGCTTCTTCAATTTCGTCGATCATTTCTTCAACTTCAACTTCTGAGCTAAAGAACTTACCAACTGATCGTTTGATGGCGATTGCTAGTTTTTCACGGTCGAATAGTTCGCGCACGCCATTCTTTTTAATCACAGCCAGGTTGGCTTTTTCAATGCGTTCGTAGGTTGTGAATCGTTTGCCATCCGGAGCTTCGCGGCGTCGACGAATCGTCACTCCGTCGCTGACTTCACGGGACTCAATCACACGGCTGTCGCCAATTCTCACCATAGCCATGATTATTCCTCTGTCTTCTTTGAGCGCTTTTTGCGGCGTCGTAGAAATGCCGGGGTGTCTGATTCATCGTCCTGTTCAACGTTAGTGTTCCACATGTTTTCTTGGGCATCTTCGTTGAAAATTGCGGCAGAATCGGTTTGGTCGAGCGACATATCGACACTACTCACGTCGGCATCGCTGACAGATGGTTCCGCGGATTCGACAGAATCTTCGGCTTGGCCTGCTTCGTTAAAGTAGGCTGAATCAAAGCCGGTCGCAATCACAGTAATCACCAACTCGTCTTCAATTTCTGGTTTAAGGGTAGCTCCGAAGATGATGTTGGCATCAGGCGACACAGCGCTGGTAATAATTTCAGCCGCTTCTTGAATTTCACTCATGCTCATGTCGTAGCCACCGGTGACGTTGAACAGAACGCCCTTGGCACCGTCGACTGATACTTCAATAAGTGGTGATTCAATCGCTTGTTGGGCAGCCTGGGCGGCACGGTTGTCGCCGCTGGCCCGGCCAATTCCCATCAGGGCTGAGCCGGCGTTACTCATAATCGCTTTCACGTCGGCAAAGTCGAGGTTAATCAACCCGTGTTCGGTGATGAGCTCTGATATACCCTGTACACCTTGGCGTAGCACGTCGTCGGCGATCTTAAAGGTTTCTAGTAGTGGTGTCCGGCGGTCGATGGTTTGCAGTAAACGGTCGTTTGGAATCGTAATAAGGGTGTCAACGTGGCGGCGCAGCTGAGAAATCGCCCAATCGGCGTTTTGGCGACGCTTTTCGCCCTCGAAGCTAAACGGCTTGGTGGCAACACCAACCACCAAAATACCAAGTTCGCGGGCAACTTCGGCCACAACGTAGCCAGCTCCGCTGCCGGTTCCCCCACCGGCACCAATCGTGACGAAGACCATGTCGGCACCTTCAAGGGCTCCCTTAATTTCTTCGCGGGATTCGCTAGCAGCGGCTTCACCAACGGTTGGGTTGGCGCCAGCACCGAGGCCACCGGTGGTTCCGTGACCAAGGTGGATCTTAACGTCGGCTTTACTGTTGTGCAGCGCCTGAGCGTCGGTATTCATGGCAATAAATTGTACTCCGGTTAGTCCGGCTTCTTTCATGCGGTTCACGGCAGATCCGCCGGCACCACCAACTCCAACAACTTTAATGCTGGCAAATGTCTGTATGTCGCTTGGCTTTACTTCAGGCATCTTGTCCCTATCTCTCCTCAGTTCACTGTCTTTGTCATTAGTATAGCATTTATGGGCACCGTGCAACTACTAGGCTTTAAAGCGGCCGAATAGCTTTGAAACCATTCCCTGAGCTTGTTTCAGATTCAGGGCTGGTTTCTTGCCTTTTTGTGGACGCCCGGCACGCTGAGCGTCGATCAACATAAGGCCAATCGCCGTGGCGTAGGTTGGCTGCTCAATGTTGTCGGCAACGCCGGCATAGCCAGTTGGTTTGCCAACACGGGCCGCCAAACCGAGTGCCTGCTTGGCGTATTCGGCCATATTCTTTAGCTGCGAGGCTCCACCAGTCAGAACCACGCCAGCTGGCAGTTTTCCGGCTCGGCCGGCTTTCTTAAGTTCAGCCTGAACTCCGTCAAATAGCTCTTCTAACCGGGCTTCAACAATTTCGTCGATATCACTGGTTGAATAGCTATGAATTTCAACGTCGTGCTTAATGCTGACGCCAGATGATTCCTTGCGTACCACGGCCGAGGCGTTGTCACGCTTTATCTTTTCGGCAATTTCCGGGTCGGTCTTAAGGCCAATCGCTAGGTCGTTAGTAATATTGTTACCGCCAATCGGCACCACGCCTACAAACTGTAAGTCACCTTCTTCGTAGACGGCCACGCTGGTAGTTGCGCCGCCCATGTCGATAACGGCCACGCCGTGTTCCATTTGTTGTTCGGTTAAAACAGCCCGTGCCGCCGCGATGCCGCTTGGGATGACGGTATGGGCATTCACCTTGGCGGTTTCAGCCGCTTTTTGGACGTTCACTAAGTACGGAGTCAGTGCCGAAATAACGTGGGCGTCAATTTCAAGCCTAGTGCCGGTCATTCCTAGCGGGTCTTTAATGTTGTCTTGGCCGTCTAGTTTGTAAGAATGAGGGATAACGTCGAGGATTTCGCGGTTAGCCGGAACCTTGCCGAGAGTGGCAACTTCTTCAATCCGGGCCAGATCATCGCGGTTAATTTCGTGGTCGGCTGCCCCAACCGCCACCATACCATCGGTTCGAGAACTCAAAATGTGGGCACCGTTAACGCTAACGGTCGCCGCGTCGACTTGGTAGCCGCTCATCCGCTCGGCTTCACCAAGGGCGTCGTCGATGGCTTGGGCTGGACCCTGTAAATTAACCACCACGCCTTTTCGCATGCCGCTATTTGGGGCTTGTCCAACACCAATAATCGTCGGTGTCCCGGTTGCTTCATCGATATGCGCCACGACAGCTTTGACAGAGGTAGTTCCTATGTCGATGCCTACGGCAGTGACTGAGCCTTCTTGCATACGCCTCAGTATAGCGCTTACGGTGTCGTTTTCACAAGTCTAATCAGAGCTGCGTCAAAATCTCAACACCATCTTCGGTCACCAGCACGGTGTGCTCAAAGTGGGCTGCAAGGCTGCCGTCGCGGGTGGAAATAGTCCAGCCGTCGTCTTCGGTGATGATTTTTTCGCCGCGCAGGGTTGCCATTGGTTCAACCGCAATGGTATCGCCTACTCCTAGCAAAGGCCCGGTTCCCTTTCGGCCATAATTTGGCACTTCGGGAGGCTGGTGCATTTCGTGGCCGACGCCGTGGCCAACTAATTCGCGGATAATACCGAGTTTGGCGTCTTTTAGTACTTTTTCAACGGCTGCGCTAATGTCGCCGACTCTCACTGGACCTTTAATGGCGTCAATACCGGCGTATAAACTGCGCTCGGTAGCTGAAATAAGATGTTTTTGGACACTGGTTGGCTCGCCTACCACCATAGTGAAAGCACTGTCGACTTTCATGCCCTTGTAAGTTATCACTAGGTCGAAGCTGACGACGTCACCGTCTTCGAGCGCGTCGTTTGTGGGGATGCTATGAACGATTTGTTCGTTGACTGAAATACAAATAGCTGCCGGAAAGTTTACTTCAGCTGTTTTGTAAGTGGCGATGGCGCCGCGGGCCGTGATTTGGCTGGAAACCCAGGCGTCGAGCTCTGTTTGGCGCACACCAGCAACCACCCGCGGACGTAGATCGCGATAAATTTCAGCTAAAATTTTGCCGCCTTGGCGCATAGCCTCAATGTCGGCAGCTGTTTTGTGCGGGCCTATCATGCCAAAGATCGCGAGGTTAGTTCGGACACGATTCGGTCGTGAATAGCGCCAACGCTCCCGACGCCGTCAATATGCACAACCGGCACACCGTGGTCGGTAAAATAGCCCAGCACTGGGTACATTTCTTGTCGATACAAGCTCAGGCGAGCATCAATTGCCTCGGGCGTGTCGTCGGCGCGGCCACGAATCGCTAGCCGCTTCATCAATTCTTCGCGCGGTACTTCAAGCACCACAACCAGCTCTACTTTTCCGCCGTGATCCGTCTCTGAATCAATTAGCCACTCGGCTTGCGGCAGCAGTCGAGGCCAGCCATCCAGAATGACCTGTCCGCCTGGAGTCGCCGTTTTAATAGAAGCGGCAACAAGGCTATTAATCACTTCATTGGGCACCATCTCACCGCGGTGCATCATTTCGCTCAGTTGTGGGTCCCGCGTGTCGCGCAGTAATTGCCCGGCACTCACCCAACGCCAGCTCATACGAGCGGCCATAATTTGCCCTTGAACACTTTTGCCTGCGCCAGCAGGTCCGAAAAATACAATCATGCGTTTATTATAGCAGGGCTTCTTTGGTAAGGCGTGCAACCGTTGCGCCGTCGGCAGAATTGCCTAGCTTGGCTTTAACGGCACCAATTACTTGGCCCATGGCGGCTGGCCCGCTGGCTCCCGTTGCGGCAATTGCTTCGGTGATGGCTGCCTTGATATCAGCTTCAGACAGTTGTTCAGGAAGGTAGCCTTCAAGCACAGCCGCTTCATTGGCTTCGGCTTCGGCAAGTTCAGGCCGCTGCGCGTCGGTATATTGCTGCACGCTATCGCGGCGTTTTTTTACTTCGCGGGAAATTAGTGTTTCGATGGTGGCGTCGTCGAGACCGCTGTCGCGCTTGCCCTGAGACACTTCTTCATTAAGAATAACGGCTTTCAGGCCACGGAGCACTTCGGTCGAAAAACGATCGCCGCCCAAAAGAGCGGCTTTAAGATCGATTTCAAGGCGAGCCTTGAGGCTCATGCTTAGCGTAGTCCCAATCGAGCTTTGTTCAGCTTCTCAGCCTTTCGCTCTTTACGGATAATCGCTTTTGCACGGCGCTCAGGCTTGCTGATTGGCTTTGCGAATCGCATTGATGCCTTGGCTTCCGCCAGAACACCGCTCTGCAAAACCTTTCGGTTGAAACGACGAATAATATTCTCGTTTGCTTCTCGTTCGTCTTTACGTGTTACTTGTACCATATAGTTGAATACTATATCAGTAATTCACCCCAGATACAAGGGTTAGGGTGCATCCCAATAATCTTCAGGGGCACCTTTTTTAATCAATTCACCGATTGCCTCAACCTCGCGACCACTTATAAACCGAAAATCAGCCTCAGCCATCGCCGCAGTCCTTCGTGCGCTTAGAGCTGCCTGGAGTGGCGGCGAAGCGGCGCCCGTGTCCCTAGAGTCGTAGAAACGGGCCTCACAGACAACAGCTCCACTAATATCATCGGTGCCATACACATACATTGCCCGCTCACTGCCGTCTAGTGAGCAAACCGTTATTTTCTGCGCCGTTCTGTAATTGTCAGAAAACAGTCCGACTTTTAGACGGATGGATGACCCGTCCTGACAATCGATTGCAAGACAAATATACGAGTCTACCCTAAATTCCGATGTCCCCAGATCGACACTTTCTCTACGATAATGCTCGTCGTGACTATAGCGCTCATGCGTGGCAAAACACACCTCTAGAAAATCATCGCGGGCTTTCTTTTTTTCGTCGATGGATACTCGCTCGATCCTATCGAGCGGTGCCAACGTGTTTAGCGCGTTCTCGGCATTAGAGATACTCATTTTCCTACGCTACACAGAATTTATTCCAGATGCAACAGCATTCCTTCAACCGTCCGTCGCCCATTCCATTCATTAACTCCTACGGTGTACCAAACATCCACACTCTCGCCCGGCTCCACAAAGTAATGATCAGGCGCATTAAATGCGAGCATATCAACCGACCGGCCATTATGCTCAATCGTCAGCTTAACGTGCTGGCCGCTGTCCCCCATTCGACGCTGATTGCGCACAAATGCATCGACTGATTTTAGGATTGGCTGCGGATTGCCCTGGCCGAACGGCTCAAGCGTCGCTATGGCGTCAACTAACAATTCGTCGAGGTCAGCCAGTTTGGCGTCAACATCGGCTGTAGGAAGCAGCAGTACCGCCTGATCTTTGAGCTGCAACGAACGGTATAGTTCATTGACCCGGGTACGGAAGTCGGCGATCTTTGCAGTTGGTAGCGTCACGCCGGCCGCTAACTTGTGGCCACCACCTTTCGTAATAATGTCGTCGGCTGCCCGAATCGCGTCAACCGCACTAAAGTCGCCGTAACTGCGGGCCGATCCCTTGGATTCTCCGCCCATTTCTTCTAGCACAAAAGTTGGTTTGTGGTATTTTTCGAGCAGCTTGGCCGCCACAATACCAACAATGCCGTGATTCCAGCCGTCAGCACTGACGACAAGCACTGGGTCTTCCGCGAATGTTTCAGCCTGCAGCTTAGCAGCTTCAAATATATCGTTCTGTTCCGCCCGGCGGGCCTTGTTCATTTCGTCGAGCTGGCGGGCCAGCCGCAAACCTTCGGTTGAATCGGTGGCGTTCAACAAATCGAGCGAATACTGGGCCGTTTCCATCCGGCCAGATGCGTTCATCCGTGGCCCCAAGCCAAAGCCAAGGCTGCGGGCGTTCAATGTTTCCGGCTTCACGCCGGCGACCGTCATTAGCGCCTGTAAACCCGGGCGCTTGGTTTGCGCCAATACTTTGAGCCCCCAAAACACGTGCATTCTATTCTCGTCGCGTAGCGTTACCACGTCGCACACCGTGCCCAGCGCCACAAGGTCTAGCAGCCATTTCTCTTGCCCCTCTGGCAGCCCCTTAAGCCCGGTTTGCAGCGCCTGCACCAACTTAAACGCCACCCCCACCCCTGGCAAATCCAAGAATGGATACAGGGATTCATTCTTCATATCAGGTACTACTCGTGAAGAAGCCTTGGCGTTGCCGACAGATTCTTTGGTAGATTTCTGCCTCGACAAGGCTGTCTGAGCATCCGCGAGTTCCGCAGCCGACAGTGAATCTTCCAAAGAATCTGACCGCGCAGCGACGCTGGCTTTCGATCGAGGAGTATCTGGTGTTTGAAGAATGAAGTTCTCGTATAATTCTGGGTAGTCTACCAGCAACCTCTTCGGATTCACCACCGCAACCGCCTCCGGCTGCACCTCGGCCACGTTGTGATGGTCGGTCACGATCACATCGACGCCTAGCTCTTTGGCGCGGGAGATTTCGGCGTGGCTCAGGCTGCCACAGTCGACCGTGATGATCAGCTGAGTGCCGTCGGCAGCAATTTTTTCAATCGCATCAATTGTAAGACCGTAGCCTTCAACAAAACGATTGGGAATGAAGGCGCTAACCTGTTCAAACCCAAATGAACCGAATGCATCGAGCAGCAGTGTAGAGGCCGTCAGTCCATCGATGTCGTAGTCACCGTAAATAGTGATCTTTTCTTGTTTTTTGTGGGCCTCGACCAAGCGCTCAACCGCTGGTTTCATGTCTGGCAATAAAAAAGGGTCGTGCCGACGAGAATAATCGGGTGACAAAAAAACCGCCCGTTGCTCGGGCGTCATGCCTCGGGCGGCAAGAATCTGGTCGAAAAGGGTCATACGCGGTCGCTGGTAGTTCGTTTCGGCCGAGATGCTTGTTGCTGAGACTTAATAACAATACTCTGTAATTCTTTAAAAATCGGGAACTGTTTGTTGGTTGCGTAAATTTTGGTGTTACCCTGCTTTTCACTTGTCAAAAAGCCAACCTTTTCGAGCCGCTTCAGTTCTCGTTGAATATTACCTGGGTCTTCTTTGATGAGTTTAGCCAGGCCGCGCACGTGAGTACGGAAATCTGGGTACTTGGCGTACACCACCACAATCTTCCGTCGAACTCTCGATGTAATAAAAACGTCTAACATGTTTCCCCTTGACTCACACACTCTGTTTATCGTTGCTTTTTATTCTACACTTTTTTTGGGCTAGCGGTCAACGCCAATTCAAGACAATCTGATTAATCTTAGCGATTGTGTCCTCGTGAGACGGGATGTCGTTTCGATTATAATAGTGGTCGGTACTGAGGTAATTGTCCTTCACCGACAAGATGTGCAGTTCGTCGGCCAACATGTGTAAACGGTCGACCGCCTGAACAGAGGCAACCGGGGCAACAACGACTAATCTGGCAATTCGGATTGGTTTTAGAAAATCGACCGCAACATCTAGTGAAGCACCAGAATCAAGACCATCTGACACTAAAATAACGGTGTGATCACGCAACATATCGTTATTAATTAACCCACCATCGCCAAGCAGACGATTAATCCGCTGAAAGGCTTCACGCTTCTTTTCTTCTAAATACCCGTGGTATTCGCTGGCGTACTCTTCGACTTCTCCCGCCGAGAACATGCCGTTGTAGGTAAAATTTCCGTTTTGCGAAACACCACCAAAGCTAAGGTTCTCACCCGGAATTTCGATATTCTCTACCAAAAGCATCGTCAAAACACAGTGAAGGGCGGCCGCGATTTGCTCACCAACCAACACCGCTCCGTCACTCAGTGCCACCACGGCCGAGTTTTCATAGCGGTACTTCTGGAATAGCTCGGCCGCAAGCACTGCGCCGGCCTCTGATCGACTCTCAAAATACATATGCTTATTCTAGCACGACAGACGGGGCAACACGCGCTATACTAGTAGTAGTATGTTTTATTACGAGGTGGCCCCGACACGAATAGTGCGCGCAGGCGCTGATGTGTTTACCTATTCTTCTAAAGATCGCTACGCTGTGGGTATGGTTGTCGAGATACCAATCGGGAAAAACAGCGGCCTTGGCGTTGTTATCGGAGAAGTCGCCAAGCCCTCGTTTGCGACCAAAGATATTATTCAGGGCGTCAGCCCCAAGGCGATTCCAGCTCACCTGATGGAACTGGCCAACTGGATGGCTAGCTACTACAGCACTCCCCTGGCTACCGTTCTGCAAACACTTTTGCCGCGTGGTATCGACAAAACGAGGCGAGAAACGGCCATTCCTACGCCGCTTGCGTCTATTCGAGACCGAACAACTATTGTACTCAACGACGATCAGCGCCGTGTTGCTAACTCTATTATAGAAACCGAACAAGAAACGATATTGCTCCAGGGCGTCACCGGATCGGGAAAAACTGAGGTATACAAATCGCTGGCTCGCCACCGAATTAATCGCGGCGAATCGGTCATTGTACTAGTACCAGAAATTAGCCTGACTAGCCAGATTATCGACGAATTTATTTATGACTTCCCCGATGTGATTGTGACTCATTCCAAAATGACCGAGGCTCAGCGCCACAAGGCTTGGGTTGAGGCACTTACCTCCGCGACACCGCGGGTGGTAATCGGACCCCGCTCTGCCCTCTTTATGCCAGTCGGCCGAATTGGCGCTATCATCATCGATGAAGCTCACGAGCCGAGTTACAAACAGGAACAAGCCCCGCGCTACTCAGCTTTAAGGGCTGCCGGCGTGCTAGGAAGGTTCGCTGGCGCCGTCGTGGTGCTAGGCAGCGCTACACCCAGCATTGCCGACCGTTATATTGCCGAGCAAGGTGGCCATGCAATTTTGCGGCTCGATACACCGGCCCGCACAGCCGTGGTAGTTCCGGTTATCCGCTCCATCGACATGACAAAGCGCGACAACTTCAGCCGGCACCGCTTTTTATCTACCGCACTTCTAGAGAGTATCGAGGCCAGCATTGCTCAGGGCCAGCAATCACTCATCTTCCACAACCGGCGCGGCAGTGCGGCCACGACGCTCTGCGAACAATGCGGCTGGACGGCCGACTGCCCCCGCTGTTTTGTGCCACTCACCCTCCACGCCGACCACTTTAAACTAAGCTGTCACATTTGTGGGCACCACGAAAAGGTACCAACCCACTGCCCGCAGTGCCAAAGTGCCGATATCATCCATAAGGGAATCGGTACCAAATTAATTGAGTCCGAACTCCGTAAACAGTTCCCGACCGCCAGCATTGCCCGTTTTGATTCCGACAATGCCACCGACCAAACCGTCAGCAGTCTCTACAAGCAGCTCTATTCAGGTGAAATCGACATTGCCATCGGCACCCAGGTGATTGCTAAAGGCCTAGACCTGCCACACCTGCGAACAGTTGGAGTTATTCAAGCCGACAGCGGCTTGTCGTTACCTGACTTTGCGGCCAGCGAACGGGCCTTCCAGCTCTTAGCCCAGGTGGTTGGAAGAGTCGGCCGCGATGAACGAGCCACTGAAGTCATTATTCAAACCTACCAACCGACTCACCCGGCTATCTTCTACGGCATCGCTCAAGATTATGAAAGCTTTTACCAAGAAGCCCTCGCCCTGCGCGCTAAAAGCCACTTCCCCCCGTTCACCTATCTTTTAAAACTGACTACCGTTTACAAAACCGAGGCCGGTGCCGTCAATGCCGCCAAGCAGCTGGCAGCGCAGCTCGAAGACGTGCTGCACCCCGATGTCCGCTTAATGGGTCCAACCCCGGCTTTCTACGAACGGCAGCACGATACCTACCGTTGGCAGCTTGTGTTGAAGAGCCCTAAACGTGAGTACCTGCAGGCGGCCCTAGCGCATCTGCCCTCGGCTCACTGGCAGTACGAGCTCGATCCAACCAGCCTGCTCTAGCCACCCCCGTTGAGGTGATGTATAATGGCCAGAATGACAAAAGACGATATTATCAGCCTACCGAACCTTCACCTGCGCGAGACCTCGACTCGAGTGGTGGCAGTGACTGACGATACGACTACCTTAATTGCCGATATGACCGAGGCTGCACTTGATTGGGAGGCGTCGCGCCCCCACGAAATTAGTGCCGCGCTGGCTGCCGTTCAAATTGACCGGATGGAACGAGTCGTGATTGTGCGCAGCGACTTTGATGATAAAGCGTCGCGGGAATTTACGGCCCTGATTAACCCAGAAATCGTAAAGTTCGAAGGCGCGCTGGTAGCCGATTACGAAGGCTGCCTAAGCGTCAAAGATGTCTACGGCAAAGTTCCTAGGTATTCAAAAATACGCGTCAAGGCGATCGATAGCGACGGCAACGAAGTTCGCTTTAAGGCCGATGGTTTTTTGGCGCGAGTTATTCAGCATGAAATCGACCACACTAAGGGTACGCTGTTTATTGATCACATTAAAGACGACACGTCGGCGTTTTACCGACTCGACGATAAGGGTGAATTGGAGCCGCTCGACTATGATGAACACATCAAAGACAATTCTATTCTTTGGGACTGATGCCTTTAGCGCACCAGCTTTGACGGCGCTGATAGACGTCGGCTATTCCATCGCTGCAGTCGTCACCAAGCCCGACAGCCGATCTGGCCGCGGCCAACACTTGCAAGCGCCAATTGTGAAGCAGATTGCCGAGGCTCATGATATTCCGGTCTGGCAACCAGCTTCGCTGAACGATATTGCCGCCGATATTGCGGCCCTAGGCGACGTAGCCGGCGTACTTTCAAGCTATGGCAAGATTATCCCAGCCGACATCATTGCCCTGTTTAGCCCCGGCATCATCAACATTCATCCTTCACTCTTGCCACTGCTGCGTGGGCCATCGCCTATTGAAACTACCATTCTGAGCGGCGACCACGTTAGTGGTATTTCTATTATGAAGCTGACCGAACGAATGGACGCCGGACCGCTCTATGTACAGCAAGAAATCGGACTAACTGGCACGGAAACGTCGGCAGAGCTGTACGAGAGTATGGCATCCCAGGGAGCGGCGCTACTTATAGCTAGCCTCGACGCCATTCTCGATGGCCACGCCGAGGCATCCGCCCAAGACGAGTCATTGGCAAGCTACACCCGCCTTCTCAAAAAAGAAGACAGCCTAATAGACCCATCGAGCTTCACTGCTACCGACATTGAAAGGCGAGTTCGGGCATTTATTACCTACCCTAAAACGAAGGTGGTGATTGGCAAGCAGCTGATTACCGTGTTGAAGGCTCGGGCTATCTTTGAATCCACCGTCGCGGGTGCGGGCGCCGGTGCCAGCGCCGGGTTAATTATGACCTGCCAAAACGAAAGTCTCCTCGAAATCGAGGAGCTTATTGGGCCGAGTGGCAAAAAAATGACTGGCCAAGCATTTAAGAACGGCTACGCAGCCGGCTGAGTAGCGTCACCACCAATAATCGCGTCTTTATTCTTGGTAATTTCTTGTTTAATCTCGGCTAATGTCGCCGCAACTACGTCGCGGTAATCTGGTCGGTTTACTTCTAGCCATTTAGTGGCAGCAAATTCAGCAGCAACGTCGGGGCTGTTTGGATCGAGTCCACTCACCTGTACAAGTCGCTCGAATTGCTCTTCTTGGTGGTAGTTTGGGGCGTGCTCCGACAACCACGCCGATACAGTCGCTTGGTCGCGGTCGATAATTTTTTCAAATTCCTGTAGCTGAGTATCGGTCATGCCTTCGCTGAGTCTAATACCAACTTTGTACTCGAGCTGGTCGTAGGTATGCTGCAAAAAAGGCTTCTTCTGCTCGTCGGGCAGTCCCCCGAGCCCTACTTCTTCTAAGAATGTATCGTCAAGTTGAAACATATGTCTTCCTTGTTTATGGAATTATTGTAGCACGAGCCTACAGTGTGCGCTCAACCAGCTCGCGGGTGAAGAATTCGAGCTTGTCGCCTTCTTCAAGCTGCAGCTTTCGCTTGGTCTTGAGGCTCAGGCCGCACATGTCGCCTTCAAAAACTTCTTTAGCCTCGATCTTCTCACGCTGCACACTCGTTACTTCGGCTTCACCAAGCACTTCTTCGCCGCGGGTTGCCCGCACCAGCACTTTTGAGGTTGCTTTACCGCTCAGTACCAAGCCCCCGGCAATGACGAGGTCTTTTAGGGTGCGAAATACACCCTTAATTTCAAGTGTTCCCAGCGTCGTTTCAACCACTTCAGGTGCCAAAAGGGCGGTCATCGATGCTTTGGCATCATCGAGCAGTTCGTAAATCACTCGGTATAGCCGGACTTCGGTTCGTTCGCGGGTGGCCAGACGCTTAACAGCTGGTGGTAAATCAACGTTAAATCCGTATATGACGGTCGCGCCGTCATTGGCCAAGCGAATGTCGTTTTCGGTGATGTTACCTACGCCGCTGCTAATGACGCGGAGCGATACTTCGCCGCCAGTTTCAATCAGACGCAGGCTGTCCATGACAGATGTCAGGGAGCCTTGCACGTCGGCCTTGACGACGACGTTGAAATTAGCTGCTTCGTGTTTTTGGGTCATCATGCGAAGCAGATCGGCTCCGGTTGTGTTGGTGCTAGCTGCACTACGATCTTGTTCAATTTTCGCGCCAGCGGTGACGGCGCGGGCCTCTTTTTCGCTCTTTACGATCGTGAAGCGGTCGCCAAACTGCGGCAGTTCTTTAAAGCCGGTGACGGTAACGGGAGTGGCTGGACCTGCCTGCTTGATTGTCTTTCCCATAAAGTCTTGCAAGGTTCGTACTTTGCCATAGGCCGTTCCGGCCACCATAAACATACCCGGCTTTAATTCACCCTGTTCAACCAGCAGGCCAACCACAGCACCGCGGCCAACAGCCGTGTGAGATTCAATCACCAAACCTTCGGCGGGAACATCAATATCGGCTTTCAGCTCTTCAATATCAGCCACCAATAAAACCATATCGAGCAGTTGGTCGATGTTCTTGCCGGTCTTGGCACTCACCTCAACCATCACCACGTCACCGCCCCATTCTTCTGGGTTCAAATTGTGTTCAGTCGCAAGCTGCGTCTTCACCAGTTGAGCATTGGCAGCTTCTTTATCAATTTTGTTTATCGCCACAACAATTTTGGCGTTGGCAGAACGAGCAAAGCGAATCGCTTCGATCGTTTGCGGTTTGACGCCGTCATCGGCAGCCACGACAATAATCACCACGTCGGTTAAAGCAGCGCCGTGCTGGCGAAGGGCCGCAAAGGCTTCGTGGCCTGGCGTATCAAGTAGAGTAATCGAGCGGTTTTTACGGACCGTTTGATAGGCGCTAATGTGTTGAGTAATGCCGCCGGCCTCGCCGTCGGCGACGGTCTGGCCCAAAATAGCATCGAGAAGGCTGGTTTTACCGTGGTCAACGTGACCCATTACGGCCACAATCGGTGGTCGTTCCACTGCCTTGTCGGACAATTCATGAACGTAGCGGACCGGTGCGTCGGCACTGCTGTAGCGCTTTTCAAGCTCAACATCAAGGCCGAGTTCACCAACGATAATGGTTGCCGTTTCAAAATCAATCCTTTGATTGATCGTTGCGGCAATTCCATTCTTAAATAACTCTCCGATCAGCGCAGTAACGGGAAGATCGAGGACTTCGGCGAGTTCACCAACCGTCACAGAATCAGCGATTGTGAGGACTTTCTCAGCCATGTATGCTCCTTCCTTCCCGTCTTAAACGCCGGGTGGATTATGTAGATTTTTTAGCGGTTTTGCCAGGAAGACCAAGTGAGATCTTGCGGCTATCTTTTTCAACATCAAGCACAACAAAGGCTTTCAGTTCGTTCAGTGTGAACACCTTTTCAGGGTCAGCGCTGTCGCCTTCGCCGAGTTCACTGACGTGAACCAAGGCTTCGACGGCCGGGCTGATCTGCACGAAGGCACCAAATGGAGTGATCCGAGTAACGGTTCCTTCAACACTGTCGCCAGGCTTGAATTGATCGACTTCGCTCATCCATGGGTCTTCGGTCAGCTGTTTCATGCTAAGGCTCAGGCGTTCTTTGTCGATAGCAATAATCTTGGCTTCGATAGTTTGGCCTACCTTAACGTAGTCGTTGGGATTGTTGACACGCTCCCAGCTAATTTCTGAGATGTGCACTAGGCCTTCGATGCCTTCAACGTTTACGAAGATTCCGTAGTCGACAACACCAGTTGCAACTCCTGTGACGCTGTCGCCAACGGCCAGTTTTTGGAATCGAGCCGCGAGGCCTTCTTTGACGGCTTCTTTTTCGCTAAAGATCAGCTTGTTGGCCTTACGGTCGGCATCAATGATGCGGACTTTAAGTGGCAGGTTGATCAGCACATTGAGGCGCTGAAGAATTTCGTCTTTGTCGTTGCTGCCAACCCGTGGGTAGTGCTCAGCTGAAAGTTGTGAAACCGGCAGGAATCCACGGACGCCGTCGTATTCAACCAACAATCCGCCGCGGTTAGCGTCGTAAGGAGCGACTTCAATAATGTCGCCGCTTTCCATCTTGATAACCAGTTCATCCCAGCCCTTGTCTTTGGCTGCTTTTCGTAGTGAAAGAAGGGCGTACCCATTTTCAAGTTCGGTGTCGACAACGCTGGCGTTGACTCCGTCGCCGATAGCGAGTGCTCGTGAAAATCCAACTTCGCGTCGGGGCACGAGTCCCACTCCATAAGGCCCAAGGTCAACTAAGACCTCGTGCTTTCGAATAATAAGGACCGTCCCGTCTACGACCTCTCCCTGTGTGAGCTGTTTGACTGTTGCTTCTTCTGAAGCAAGCAAATCATCCATAGTTATTGTTGTTGCGGCTTTTGCCATAAGTCTTTGTTAAGACTCCTTCCTGGAATGTATTTCGTTTTGGGCGCACTATAAAAACAGTGTACCTCTTCGATTGCTCTTATTTTACCCGAAAAACAGATGAAAGTCTAGTCTTGGGCCAGCCGACGTCTCGAGGTGACGAATAGCGCAGCCGCGTAGGTCAACACGGCGACAGGAATCAGCCCAAAAAGCCCAGTCCCGGTTTCTGGAAGTACCGTCGGTATTGGGGCGGTTGCTCCCCCACTCTGCGATTCGGACTCCGGCGCAGACTGGGTTGGTGCCGCTGCAATCACGGCCGGACCTTCACTGTCTTTTTCTAAATTCTGAAGTGCAATCTGGGCAGCTTCTTGTTGCCGAGCCTGTTCACCACGATTCGCAACCATTAAAATGCCGAAATATAGCACTATACTCAGCACAATAAGCACGGCAATCGCAATAATGCCGTTACGAGTTATTCGCCACCCCTTAAATGTATTCATTTTGGCGTATCCTCATCTCTATACCCCCATTGTACCCCAAGAAGCCGCGGGGGGCTAGACCGTAGCGGCAACAGGCCGGCTCATGCTACACTAAACGAATGATTGTAGCTGTTGATACCGGGGGAACAAAAACGCTAATTGCCAGCTTTCTTGATGACGGGCGCATCGGTACACAATACAAATTTCCGACGCCGCCAACCAAAGAAGCGTACATACTAACACTTCAGCAAGAACTCCACGGTCTTTTCGGCGATAAAGTCGTTGATGCCATCGTGGTCGCTATGCCCGGCATCGTCAAGGACGGCGTCGCCGTATGGTGTAACAACTTAAAATGGAAGAATTTTGACGTCGCCGGCGCTCTAAAGGGCGTTCTAGGAGATGCTCCGGTCTACGTAGATAACGACGCTAACCTGGCTGGCCTGGCCGAGACGCGTCAGCTCAATGAAATCCCTGCGCTCTCTCTGTACGTCACGATCAGCACCGGCATTGGTAGCGGCATTATTACCGACGGCGTGATTCACCACGCCCTTCGCCACAGTGAAGTTGGCCGGTCGCTGGTTGAATACGACGGCCAAGTACGGGAGTGGGAAACCTTTGCCTCAGGCAAAGCCATTTACACCATTTACGGGAAGTACGCCCGCGATATCAAGAGCAAACGGACTTGGTACCAAATAGCTGACCGGATTAGCCGCGGTTTTCTGGCGATAATACCAGTGCTACAGCCCAACGTGATCATCATCGGCGGCAGCATTGGTACCTACTTCTCATCATACGGTGCAGATCTTAAAGGCATCTTAAAAGAACACCTTCCCGACCATATTTCCCTCCCCAAAATCGTCAAAGCTAAACACCCCGAAGAAGCCGTTATTTATGGATGCTACTACTATGCCGTTGACGCCCTCACTGCTCGCCAAGCTTAGCACCGACCACCCGGCCGTTCAGTTTCACCAGGCTGAAGAGTTTCGCTGGTCGCCGGAAGAGCACACTGTCTTCTACGCTACCAACGCGAAAGACGCCGACGCTCTCCTGCTACACGAGCTAGCCCATGGCCTGCTTGACCACCACACCTACAATCAAGATGTCGCCTTGGTCACTATTGAGATGCAGGCTTGGGAAAAGGCCCGCGAACTAGCCATCACCTACGGAGTGACTATTGATGAAGAGGCCCTGCAGGACCACCTTGATACCTACCGCGAGTGGCTCCATGCCCGCAGTACATGCCCAGAATGTGAGGCGATTGGGTATGAAGAGAAGCCCCGCCACTACCGTTGCCTGGCCTGTGCTCACCTATGGCGAGTCAACGATGCTCGCCTATGTGCGCTGCGCCGCTATAGCGCGACACAAAAATAACCCCCCAAACCGGGAGGTTATTAGTTTGCAAGGCCTAAATTAGGCTTGCTTGCGGCGACGTGAAATTCGGCCACCCTTTGCACCCGCAATGCGGGCAAGCTCTGGGTTAGCGGCGAATCCACCAGTTGTTCCGCGCTGACCACCCTTGCGGCCGATCTTAGCGTAAAACTCTGGGTCGCGCTCTAGGTTCTTAAGTGCAGCTTTCTTGCCGCCTTCTTTTGTTCCTGCCATAGCGATAGTTCTCCTCACTAATAAAAAGATTTCCACTAGTCTTTCGACGTGGAAACCCTCGTTAATACCTCACACATGGTATGTGTATACTTCATATACTATCATAGCTTATGCTTTATGTCAAGTTTTACACAAGTGGTTTTATATGTTTTTAGTATATTTGCTTAATACGCTTATAATGGTGATGCTACCGTTGCACATACCCGCCCGGTGCGATATTATATGTGAGCACCTGTTTGAATCTAAAATTATGATTCATCCAACTAAAAACGGCCTCATCTGCGAGATAGGCCGTTTTTTATTGTCTATGCAACGTATCAAGCTTATGACCGCACCATCGCCCACATCGCCGCTCTATTTCGATCGAATTCAGCGCTGGTACTGGTGGCGAGCTCAATTAGAATGCTCCTGAGGCCAAGTCGTTGGCACATCCAATCGTCGTAGGTTCCAGTGATTTCATAGGCAAATGCCCCACTAACCCCTGTTTTATTGCTATATCGGCTCAGCGAGGCGTAACTGGCAGCCAATGCCCCCGAGTCTCCGCAGCCGTTGGCGATGACGTAGCTGGCAACGCTATGGTAAGACAGCGTTAGCGTGGGCGACAACTGTCGGGTGTAGTTAGCAAGCACCCGTGATTCGGCCTCAGATTCGGGCGCACTACCGCCGCCACCTGGGAATGGGGCTCCCGTCACCGTCTGAACGTCTGTTTTCCAGTCGGTTGTATCAAAGTTGCGATTCAGATCGACGTTACGGCTATTGGTGCGGGTATTGGCGGCATAGCCGTCAGGGTTTACCAGCGGAATCACCACAATTTGGGTGCCGGCCGGAATGTCCTGGGGATTGGCATCAAGCGCGGCGATCCAGGCATCCATCAGCGCCTTCGTGTTCCGCTCATTACCGTGCATTGCCCCGTGGAAAAGCACCCTTTTGGCGCCTCCTCCAAATGAATACGCCACAATCGCCCTGCCCTGCTCTGATGTGCCAATGGTAGAGGTTGTGTAGCAGCGCGTGCGAGTGTTGAATGAGTACTGTTGGTCTTGCACAACAGCGGCTTCACTCGTGAAGCCCGGCCGAATTACCACCGTAATCGGCTGGCAGACCCCGGCAGAGTAACTGACGGTGACGCGATTGCCCGAGGCACTCACCGATGCCCCTGCACCTGTTACGGTGATGAGGCTCGATGCCTGAGCTGGGTTGGCGATTGGTTGGTCGAATGTGAACACGATGGCTCCTGCCGCCGGCGACGACGATCCACCGACCGAGACGCCGCTCACTGCCGGGCCTCCAGAGGTAGAGAAAGTACGAACCAGTGGGTCGGCTAGACTAGCGCCGCCAATCCCTTCAGCCGACACAACCGTGACCTGAAGGGTTGCGCGCCGAGGTAAAGAATCAGCAGTAGTCAGAATAAGTTCATTTTTTTCTACTGCTAGGTCGGCGTCGATCCGCTGGCGGGACGACCCATCAACCAACTCTAGAACGGCTTCGGCGGCAGAGAGTGTATCGTCAAATGCAAACTTTAGCTCGCGGCGCGTGTCATAAACGACCTCGTTATCGCCAACACTGACAGACGTAACACCCAGCGGGGTCAAAGTTTCGAATATACCCTTGGCGACCTCTGTTTCTTCGCCCCCAAGCTTTCGAATCAAAGAGCCTTCGTACTCCGAACCCTGCTTGAGCGATAGCTCGTGTATGGGGCATTGCAGGCGGCTTTCGGCATGTGCGCAGTCGGCCACCTTCTCACCGATAATAAACCGGTACGTAGAGATGCTATCTGGTGACGACAATCCAATTTCAAGCGGTCGGCCGGTGGGAATAGTTTGGCCGACAAACTCAACTGCGCTCGCTGTTGGTGCCGCAGGCAGGCTCAGTTCGAATTGCTTAATCGGGATGCGCGTTTGGGCCACCTTTATAGGTACCGTCGCGGAGCTCCCTTCGGCCATATTCTTCGGGGTAAAACAGATCGAGAAAGCCACGACACCGACTCCGCCAATTCGTAGCTCATTATCGAAAAAGACGGCCGCCGCCTCAGAGGTGTTCGTCTCGACAAGTGCCGGTGTGACGCTCAGGTGCGGCACGCAGCTAGGCCCGGCGTAGCTCAGCTGGACCGGTTTTTTAACAGATACGATGGCGAAAGCAATGACTCCAATAGCAAGAAAAAGGCCGGCTGCGATGAGGACAGTCGGCGATGGGCGTCGAAATAATGGCGGTTTTTGTTGGGGTTTTTGTGTTTCGTTCACGGGGGTGTTCTCTAGGGGTTATTGTAGCATAAAGAAAAAGACCATCCTATTCGGATGGTCTTCTTATAATTCGGCACCGTGCTAGTTTCCCGCTTGTGGCAGTATAATCGCCGCTGCTGAGCTTGACTTCTGTGTTCGGAATGGGAACAGGTATTTCCTCAGCGCCATGGGCACCGAAGTAAGGCTTTGACGCTTTTCGGCTGATATCAATTCATCAGTGGGTCAAGGCCTTGCTTCGGTGTCTATACACAATTAGTATATAGGTGCTTTCTGTAAGAATGCTTAAAATTGACACTCTATTCGTGATAATCATAATGATTACCACCAAATACTAGTTAAGTCTACCTCATCACCTTAGTGAGAACAAGTTCTCACGGCTAGTGATAAGGACATAAAAAGGCGATGGGACTATTAGTATGCTTTAGCTACACGCATTACTGCGCTTCTACCTTGCACCTATCAAACAGATATTCTTTCTGTGTCCTCATAGGGAAATCTCATCTTGAAGTTAGTTTCGCGCTTAATATGCTTTCAGCGCTTATCTATTCCGAACATAGCTACTCGACAATGCAGCAGGTGGCCACAATCGATACACCAGAGGTTCGTCCGCCCCGGTCCTCTCGTACTAGGGGTAGATCTTCTCAAATTTCCTAACGTCCGTACCGGATATAAACCGAACTGTCTCACGACGTTCTGAACCCAGCTCGCGTACCACTTTAATCGGCGAACAGCCGAACCCTTGGAAGGTGCTTCCCCTCCAGGATGTGATGAGCCGACATCGAGGTGCCAAACAGCGCCGTCTATGTGAACTATTGGGCGCTATAAGCCTGTTATCCCCAGGGTAACTTTTATCCGTGTTCGCTGTCATTCCCACATATATGTACAAAATTGTACGTACAGCGGTTCACTTGCTCCGACTTTCGTCTCTGCTTGGGATGTACCCCTCACAGTCAAGCTGGCTTTTGCGCATACACTATCACTTCGATTTCCATCCGAAGCTAGCCAACCTTTGAACGCCTCCGCTACTCTTTAGGAGGCAACCGCCCCAGTTAAACTACCCATCATACACGGTCCCGACACCAGATAATGGTGTCGGTTAGATCAAGATCACAACAAGGGTGGTATTTCATATTTCGACTCCACAAATACTAGCGTATCTGCTTCATAGTCTCCCACCTATGCTACACATGTTGTAACCCGGAACAATGTAAAACTGTAGTAAAGCTCCATGGGGTCTTCTCGTCCTGGTACGGACAGACGGCATCTTTACCGCCAATGCACTTTCACCGAGTCCTTCGCTGAGACAGTGCCCACATGATTACTCCATTCGTGCGGGTCAGAACTTACCTGACAAGGAATTTCGCTACCTTAGGACGGTTATAGTTACCGCCGCCGTTCACTGGGGCTTCAGGTCACACCGTGAAGCGCTCGCCTTAACCTTCCAGCACTGGGCAGTAGTCAGCCCCTATACATCCACTTTCGTGTTAGCAGAGACCTGTGTTTTTGATAAACAGTTCCGTGGGCTCTTTTGCTGCGGCCCCCACATCATTAGATATGAGAGCTCGTGCTCAAAAAAGCATTAATCATAATTATTGCTCTATCTCAGTGAAAAATTGTGTTTAAAAAGGATTTAACATTTCTTTATTTATTGCTAAATAAGAAAACGTACTCACTACTACGTTGTACGTTATTCAACACCCGAAGGCGTTGTACAAGGCACAATGTAGGTTTTTTAACCACCTTACACCAAGTTATTTGAACACGGCTCACATCCAAAGATGTGGGGGCAGACCTTATCCCGAAGTTACGGTCGCTGTATTGCCGAGTTCCTTAGCGAAGGTTCTCTCGTAAGCCTGAGTCTACTCGACTCGAGCACCTGTGTTGGTTTGCGGTACGGGCGGCTATAACCGCGCGCACATCTGCTTTTCTTGCCAGTGCTTTGATCAAAATCGTCAGTCCGAAGACTAACTTTCACTCCCTTTGCGTTCCCGCTAGGTTGGACGGATACATACCATGAATCCGCTTCGACTACTTCACCGTGAACAGTGTGCAAGTTATAACCGGTTCAGGAATATTAACCTGATGTCCATCGCCTACGCTATGCGCCTCGGCTTAGGCCCGACTAACCCTGAGATGATTACCATGGCTCAGGAAACCTTGCTCTTACGGCCGACATGATTCTCACATGTCTTATGGTTACTCATTCCAGCATTCTCACTTCCTAACGCTCCACCAGACTTTCCAGTCTGACTTCACTGCAGATAGGAACGCTCCTCTACCACGCATAATAAATTATGCATCCATGTCTTCGGTAATATACTTGAGCCCCGTTACATTTTCCACGCAAGATCTCTTGACTAGTGAGCTGTTACGCACTCTTTAAATGAATGGCTGCTTCTAAGCCAACATCCTAGCTGTTTAAGAAATCTCACCTTGTTTCCCACTGAGTATATATTTTGGGACCTTAGACGATGGTCTGGGCTGTTTCCCTTTCGAGCGTCGAGCTTAGCCCCGACGTTCTAACTGCCATGATTCCGCAGTCGGTATTCGTAGTTTGTTAAGGGTGGGTAGGATTGCTCCCCCCAGTCCTTTACAGAGCTCTACCCCCGACTGTTACCACATGACGCTAGCCCTAAAGCTATTTCGAGGAGAACCAGCTATCTCCGAGTTCGATTGGCATTTCACCTCTAACCACAAGTCATCCGAGCACTTTGCTGCGTACAACGGTTCGGTCCTTCACTACCTGTTACAGTAGCTTCAACCTGCTCATGGTTAGGTCACCCGGTTTCGGGTCTAATCCGTACAACTTAATCGCCCTATTCAGGCTCGCTTTCACTGTGGCTCCGTCACTTGACTTAACCTTGCTGTACAAATTAACTCGCTGGATCGTTCTACAAAAAGCACGCCGTCACCCCTTGCGAGGCTCCGACTCCTTGTAGGCACAAAGTTTCAGGATCTATTTCACTCCCCTCCCGGGGTTCTTTTCACCTTTCCATCACTGTACTAGTTCACTATCGATCGTATATTATATTTAGCCTTGGGAGGTGGTCCTCCCGGATTCAGACAGGGTTTCTCGTGCCCCGCCCTACTCGATAAAACATGTATAAAGTCAACATCGTTTTCGCATACACGGCTTTCACGTCCTTTGGCTAGTCATTCAAACTATTCTGCTAACGATGTAAGTTTTTTACTTTATCCAGTCGATGATAGTCGCTGGTCGCAAATCAGACAGCTAAACCGAGGTTTAGTTCTCTGACTTGGTCTCATGTAATATCACAACCCCTCATAAACATTCGCCTATCAGCTTATGCATCCCGAAGGATACAAGATTATAAGGTTTGGGCTGATCCCGTTTCGCTCGCCACTACTCCGAGAATCATTATTTATTTTCTCTTCCTCAACCTACTAAGATGTTTCAGTTCAGTTGGTTCCCTCCAAATCTCCTATTTTATTCAGAGACAGGTAATACGACATGACTCGTACTGGGTTTCCCCATTCGGAAATTCCCGGATCAAAGCTTGTTGACAGCTCCCCGAGACTTATCGCAGTCTTCCACGTCCTTCATCGGTAATATACGTCTAGGCATTCACTTTGTGCCCTTGAGTACCTTTTTATGCATTAACTTAACTAGTAATTGGTAATAACCAACTACTAGACCGTCAATTCTAAAATTTTTCTTACAATTGAATTGTTAAAGTCCGGCGTCTCACTTGTTGAGAGCACATTTCGGTACACTGGCCGTGTAACTCGTCTGCTCTCAATTGAACTTTCCGATAGTACCACCCCGTCTCGCACACTGTAAAGGGGTTTTTGTTGTTCTTTTTGCAATAAACAGAACCTCTACGGCAACTTCTTTATCGATGATGCCAGAGGTTCTTTATGAACATGCGCTGTATTACAGCTAACTATACTCTTTCGACGCCGCTTTTGCAATAGTCTTTCTAGACTGCTTTTATGACGACGTCGAGCTTTTTGGCAATCTCAACCACTAGGGCGGTAAGCTCCCCAAACTCCTTCTTGGTGACAAAGCGTTCGAGATCCTTTTTGCGGGCCACGCCCTCCAGGGTGCTTCGGATCGCTGCCAACTCGACATCAATTTTATCGATCCGATGTTCGACACTGTCGATACGTTGGTCGAGACTACCGATACGACGTTCAAGCTCGCCGATACGCTGTTCAAGCTTGCCGATGCGCTGTTCAAGCTTGCCTATGCGCTGTTCAACCTTGCCGATACGCTGTTCAAGCTTGCCGATTCGTTTATCGAAACCACCAACGCGTTGGCCCAGGGAATCTAATCGAAGATTAACAGTATCTAGCTCCCTAGAGGTTGCTAGCAAGCGGATGTCTTCCTTCGTAGCCATCTCTACAAATATACGCGTAAACTGTCGATTGGCGTAGCTACGGAACATATCAAAGCCACGGTCGAGGTTGTCGAATCGTCCCTCGATACGCTCAAGCCGTTGCTCTACTGTTGTTGAAGGAGTTGCCATACCCTTATTAAACACTTTTATTCTTAATATATCTGGAACTTTTTTGACAACTATATTGTGTGGATAACATCGCCCACCAGAGACCTTGGCTCTGCCGCGGGGCTATTTTAAGTGCTAATTTCGCCCATATCGAGCCCATTTGTCCACAAGAGGCGGAATTCGGCTTTCAAACAAAAAACCCTCCGTAATTGGTGGGCGATGAGAGGCTCGAACCTCCGACCTCGTCATTATCAGTGACGCGCTCTAACGCTGCACGAGCTAATCAACGACATAGCGTATGATTACGATGCCAGAGCCACCTGCGGAGCCCGTGAGATTGTTGTTACCTCCTCCTCCTCCACCGCCGCTGTTCGGCGTACCAGCGGTGGACGCCGTGGCAGAGAACGAACCAGTACCGCCTCCCCCGCTTCCCCCTGTCCCGGCTGACCCTGCGGCAGATGCTGCTCCTCCTCCGCCGCCGCCAGCGTAGGTAGCCCCGCCAAACCAAGTTAAGCCATTGCCGCCCTGCCCGCCGTTCATACCTGAACCCGATTGTCCGACCGCGCTCGCACCGCCACCACCACCAGCAGCGTCCCCGATGTTGGAAGTCCAGGTTCCCCCAACGTTCCCACTTCCTCCGAAAGTACTGAGGGCTGAGCCTCCGGGATTGTTTCGTCCACCGCCGCCAGACCCGCCATCCCCGCCTCGCACATTCCCCCCAGCGCCGCCGCCGCCGCCAAGTGCTGTTTCGCCAGCGAAAGTACTATTCGAACCGTTCGTACCGGAGTTGTTTCCACCCGACGCTCCGGCCGCCCCACCAGCCCCGACGACCACTTGGTACGTGGTGGCAGCAAGAGTCGCCGTTACAGCTACGTACCGGCCGGCACCGCCGCCACCGGCCCCAGAAGAACTAAAAGTCATCGAGGTTCCACCACCGCCACCACCGGCTACAACCAGCACTTCGACGTCAACACCAGCCGTGACCACCAGGTCGCCCGAACTGGTGAACGTGTGAGCCCTGTACGTAACGCCACCTTCCTCGTATTCAGTTATAGACCCTCCGGTTGCAATCGGTATTGAAATCGGTATTGCAAAATGACCGCTACAAACTCCCTCCTGGGGATTATTGTTGATGCTGGAGACATGGTAGGCTTCTGCGCCATCTGTAGTAGCGGTCAAACAATATGTGCTTCCGTCTGAGGTATACTGGTACACCGTCGTATTGCTTTTCTTTAGGTCGCTTGCGTTCGCAGG
>Ga0136588_1000046_pt1 | contig 43532 bp, 57 predicted proteins | sample AntRauMFilla1564_FD_104782 | JGI IMG/M metagenome (GOLD analysis project Ga0136588, IMG submission 104782) | Saline lake microbial communities from Rauer Islands, Antarctica - Metagenome Filla 1 #564 | ecosystem: Environmental > Aquatic > Non-marine Saline and Alkaline > Saline | place... | reverse complement strand
TATTTAATACTTATTTAATACTTATTTAATACTTATTTAATACATCCTGTATTTAAAAGCCCCCTTACATCCCTATAAGGGTTGGACCCTAGGAAGTGCTGTTTAGTTCAATGTTTTTTAATCTTTTTTACTTTTATTTTGTTTATGTAGTATAGCGTCTTCCTATAACGCCATCAAGATGGCACGTAAACAAGTTTACATAAGAGCACGCCAAGGATGGTCAGCCAACATTAGACAATATTGTCAAGAACTATAAAACTGTAGAGAAGCTTTTCACTCGTAGGATGCTTTAATTTTTGTAAAAATTCCTGGAGTGGTATGCACTAACCCCCTGCACGAAATAAAAACCCCCTGTACCCCCCTAAGAAGTCTGTACGTGTGAACGTCTGGACGTATAGACGGCTAGGGGGCTGGATGGGTAGGTGGTGGTGGGTTAGCACCCTATCGCTATCATGCTCGGCTAAGTGTTTGATTACTAAGGGATACGCCTATAAATAGGCAACTACATAAGCATAGGTTATAGTATACCTGTTTAGGTATTCATTTAAATGATTGGTTAATTGTATCGTTCTATGTATTGCGTAAACAAAAGATACGGTATGCAATGACTATGCCAAGTTATACCTGTTTGAATAGTTATGCACTTTTTTAGCATATTTATTCATGGTTTTTAAAAGGCGATTCGGGCCTGTACGGTATCAAGGTGAAACGATCTCAATGCAAGCCTTATGCAGGGTAAGAAAAATAGATCAGCGCTTAGGGTTCGATTAGGGACGTTTTAAAGGCATAGTGTTATAATGTAACAAAACGGGTATTTTACCCTATTTATGTCAACATGGCATGGTCTTTGCATTTCGCGCGCGCGCTCGTTTCCATCTATAAAAGCAATATTGCACTGCTATCATGATCCAGCCATACGTAACAAATAAAGGTTGCTTTGTAATACGCAACTGTTATTGTGGGCATCTGTTCAGCCAGTCCAGGTTATTAGTTGAATAGGTGCAGGTTATAAATGTGTATTAGTTTAAATGATTAGCTTTAATATTATATCCCTGTATTGTGTGTACATGGCCTAGCACATAGCGAAGCCGGTTTCGCCGCTCTTTAACAATTTGACGTATGACGGATGCATCAAGGGCTTTATTAGTCTGAGAAGTAAGATGATCACTTTGCGATAAGTGTTAAACCTTGTGTTAGTCACCTGTACGTCATGAGCATTGCTCTTTAACAATTTGGATTAGTTTTAGTTTGTTTACTAGCTAGTGATATATGCTTGTAAGGAAAACACCAGTTGATAAACCGTAGCGCCACTACAGTCGAGTACTGTACGCGAAAACAGGTCTTATTTTAGGCTACTACGGATAATCAGTGTTGCCCCCTCACAACCTTTAGCGAATGACTAAGAACATTATCGGTAAAACCTACATTAATATATCCTTGATATGCCTTGCGCTTTCAATGGTCTAGTTCCTTGATGTACTGTTTTACTTTTAATTACTATTAGGTGTCTCGTGTTTATCAAGTTTCATAGAACCAAATTAATGCAATCCTAAAATGTGATAAGCTGACTAACAATCTTGCTATTGCATTCCCTTGTATGCTTAGTGCTAGGCATGCATACAGAACACTTTAGTACTCTGTGATTATATCAAGTACAAAGCCTATAAGTGTATTGGTGAAACGGTAGCGCGTAAAGTCGATATATAACGGTAAATTGTGCGACCTTTGTCAGTCTTACAAGCTGATGAAAGGGTATACACTGTATATTTATACAGTAGGTATTCGCTAGGATGAAAGAGTTATTATGTACGAATAGGATAAACGAGGGAAAACACAAGGGACGGGACTTGTCTAAAATACACCGTAAATACCGCAGTGGCGGGAAAGAATACCACCTAATTAATTCATATAATGCGTATTTGCTTGGCAATAAATTGACTAAAATTTTTTATTGCAATATCTAGCAAGTACGTATCATTATGCGTTAAGCATAGCATCCCAATTTTGGGTAATTAACTTTAAATAGGTGAATAACATGAAAGTAACTAAAAAATTATTGTCTGCTGTATCAACTGGTATCCTTACGTTTGATGCTGATAACTGGCAAGAAAACATTCAAGCAATATTTACGGTAAACAGTACCATACAAGATAACATTCAAGCTTGTGTTGTCTATGGTTTTGATCACTTCAATGTAAACGGTTCTAACAATCCGGACGTGTTTAATTATCTGCTCAAGCTTGCCACCGGTAAATACGGTACAGGCTTAAGAAGTGAAACACTTAAGAAATACATATGTACTCTTACCAGTCTATCTTACAAGAAGATCAAGGGAGAACATGTTTTCTGTAAAGCGACTAAAAAGTCTAAAGTGGTAACAGTACCGGAGACGCTTGATCAAGCATGGTATCTGTTCGACAAAAAGGGCGTTGCTACCGTTGATATGGATTTTCGGGCGGCTCTTGAACAATTACATCAACGATTCGGTAAGGCATTCGACGGTGAACTTGATTCGGATACTCGCAAGGTTAACATCAAGAACAAAGACGATGGTCAAGATCTTATGGGCAAGCTTGAAACATTCTTAGGATCTAACCCAAAAGTACAAGCTGAACCGTCTTTTTAACCTATACGTTATACCGTAGTGTATACAACCATAGCGCATCTATACGGTGCGCTTTATTGTGTCCATTAAAAAAGCCAAGCATCGCTATCATAATGCTATCACGATTTTACAATTGACAATCAAGGGGACAGCCATGTTCACAGCAACGGTATATTTTGATGTTACTACATACTCGGGGATTAGATCTAAGGTATCCGTACAGGTATCAGATGAAAACTTTGAAGTACTCCCGCATTTAGCGGTATGTTATTTCAACGGGGACGGTGGCGATGTCACAAATTACAGTGATATTGACTTCAAAATTGTCAATCAAGACAACAAAGAGGACACCCTGTACATGATGACAAGTATGGTAATGGCAAGGCATGGATACTTTCACCAGTGCAGCAAACTAACTAACAAGGAGGGCATCGCTATGGACTAAACAAGCCAGAACCATAAACAATTAAACACTAGAATGTATACAGGTGGCATTTTCTTCGCGGTTTGTGTCACCCGTTATATGTTTTACCATGCTTTACCGAAGCTCCCTAACCAACAATCGAGGATACAATCATGCCTAGAATAATACCACAGTACACCTTTACCTTAGATCCTACCTGTAAAGCTCCCAGAGAGGCTCACAGTGGACGTTGTAACAAGACCACTGGCACTAGGGTTAGATTTCCTACCGATAGCCTTAGCGTTGCAATGAGGGGCACTACAAAGGGATCACGTAAACAGCGCTTTAATAGCGTGTCTGCCCGCATAGGTAAAATGCTTAAGGAGCAAGGCTTATGACTGTAATCACTTTAGGTGGTTTACTTCTTTTACTGGTGGCAGTAATGTACTTACAGTTCGAGCTTATAGAGTACTTCGATTCCAAAAGTAAGGACTTTTACGTCCTGTTGTACACTGTTTCACTTGTAACGTCTGTGTTCCTGTTTGTATGGGTACTGCTTCACTTCATAGGCTCTGTTATAGAGCTAACAGGCTAACAAATTAACAAAACAATCAATGGAGCAACAGGAGTAATGTATGGCAAGAGGAGGGGTAAGAGAGCGTTTTCAGGATGGAACTACAAGGTATCACCATGAGTTCTACAATGAGGATGTGCAGTACAGAGATCGTATAGATGTAAGAGACGATTCTGGTAAACTTATTAGGGTCTTTTATAACTTCGACCTTAATGAGGTGGTTTCTCTCTGGAGGTATTCGTGTACTCCAGTTATAATAACAGCCGATTGTGGCTTCACAAGAAGGGTTCATTATGGACATTAACTACATCAAGAGTATTCCGCACAAGGGGTTAAACAAGCCAGAGCTTAGAAGATTAAGTGGGCATAACTTAGCGGAAAAGAGAGCGGTACAGGTTGAACTTAAAGTACCTAACATGACATACCACCGTATGAAGTACTTACAGAGTCAGTTAAGGTACTTAACGCAAGAGTACAGAAGTATACTATTAGGATATAAAGCTTTAAACAGTAATGATTAGCTATTCAAGTAGTAATTCAGGTAATTATTTATTAGTTATTAGTTATATTTATTTAACAATTATCTAATACTTAACTACATCCCCTTACCCCTTACTAGATTGGACTACAACATATTTAATAAGTTCAGTCAGAGGATAAAATAAAATGACAACTGTAAGAATTACATCTGTTCAAGGTCAGTTTTTAGACCTTTCAGCAGGATGCTTGTGTATACTAGGGAAGAATCCTAACTACGCAGAAAGCCTTCGCTTCCAGTGTAATAATAAGCTAGAACATGGCTACGTACTGGACACCCTTACCTTCCTGAAAACAGGGATTGATCACAAAATCCTTAACGATAGAGAAAAACAGGTAGCAGATAGGTTAATCGGTATGTTACCTTTTATGCGTACTATGGTCAGTACAGAGGGCAACATGCCTGTGTTTAACATAAAAGACTTCACAAGAAATGAGGTCATGCACGCTATGTTTCACTACAGGACTATCTTTACTGGTTTAGGATCATCCCGAATACTTAAGCATCTGAGTTCATTTGCTGGGGTAGTGTATACCTTCATGGATCACTACAATCTACCTTTCTGGAAGGCTTATATGCTTGCATGTACACCTACGGCCTTAAGCCCTGCGTATTCCTGTACTGAGGGAAATAATGCACTACGCATAGCATCAAGGTTGTACAACAACGATGCTAACTTGTATGACTACTCTCAGTCTTGCTTAGAGGTATTCGTAGACTTCCTATCAGGTAAGCCACCTGTAGATAATTACATCGGAGATACCTTTCAAGAAGAAATACCTAAAGAATCATCTTACCCTCAGAACGTATCTCTGTACCTTAAACCTTTACGACTACACCAAAGTAAACGTATGGACAGATTTTGGAATGATATAGCTAGAGAAATGGCTAGAACATGCAAAGGAGTTAAGGGAACTGAGGATCTCTGGGGTGACACCATAACAGAGGCTCAGGTATACGAGACTGTAGAAGATTGGATACTGTGCTTTGACACTGTGTTCGATAAATACACTAAAGAACATAACATCAATACAGAGGACTTAATGCAATGAGCACATGCACTAACACAGCCATTAACACAGAATTAGTAGCCGTTTACGGCACACTCAAGCAAGGGCATGGTAATAACCGTCTGCTATCATCATCCGAATTCATGGGTGCAGAACAGATCAAAGGTTTCAAGATGTTCTCAGCAGGAGGATTTCCTGTTGTATTCCACTCAGAGGACTCCAAAGACGAGATCTCTGTGGAAGTATTCATGGTGGAACAAAGTACCTTACAGGGCGATTTAGACCGCTTAGAGGGGCATCCTCGGTGGTACAGACGAGAGCTTATTGATGTAAGTATCGGTAAGGCTTGGATTTATGTAATGCAAGATCAGGCTTATGCACGTCCTGAGAGACTAATTAAAACGGGAGTATTTTAATGTGCGGATTAGTCGGAGTATACGGTGATTTATTTCACCCACACGTATCATTCTTTAAACAAGCCTTGATTGCGGATTACTTCCGTGGAAGGCATAGCACAGGTTTAGCAAGTATACCTCCATCGGGTGTACCTTTTATCAAGAAGTTAGCTATCGACCCTATTAACTTCTTAGATATTAAATCTGTAGACGATAACATATCCCAAAATAAGATACTTCTTATGGGGCATAACCGCCACGCAACTATGGGAGGTGTGAATGCGGCTAACGCCCACCCTTTCGTACATGGTGACATAACATTAATGCACAACGGTACGCTATCTAATAAGTACGCCCTAGAAAAGAAGTACGATGCTCCTACCTTCGGTACAGACTCGGAACTGGTTTGCTACTTACTAGATAAGTACAACGTAGAGGACGTTATAAAAGACCTAGAGGGAGCTTTTGCCTTGACTTGGTGGGACTCTCACAACATGACCTTTAACTTCATACGTAACGATGAGCGACCCCTTACTCTTGCTATCACAGACGACCATGTGTTATACGCATCAGAAGCTAAGATGCTTGAGTGGCTTATAGACCGTAGCAACAAAACAGTATCAGGTTCAAAAAGTGCAAGCGGTTTAGATGCTAAGTACAATATGTACCAGCCCCTTGCAGGTTGTTTACACACATTCGCTATGGAAAAGCGTAAGGTTACGTGTGTTACAGAAGAACTCGAATTAGCCCCAAAGCCTGTGATACGTACCCACTACACCTCAACGGGTATGGGTTCTGGTTTTAGCGGAGGTGCATATGTTAGAGGTGTATGGGTTCCTAACAACAGAGATGGTTGGACAACCACAAGCGGAGAGGTCGCTAGGATAGAAGACCAGACTGTTAAGAACCTAGATCGTTTTAATGCTTCAAAGGGAACTAACTTTCGCAAAGGTGACAAAGTGTTCTGCTATATTGACAAGATTGTTTGTAAGAACGATAAAGTTCCTAATCGTGTTGACTTTGAGATGTCTCTGGTATGTGACCCTTACTTTGATGTTAAAGCGTATTATTGTGACCTCAGTTCGATCTCGGATATTTCGGATGTATGGTGCATTGAAGCGGAAATAATGACTGCTACGTTTACAGGAGAGAGACCCGCTTTAGTGTTGATGAACAAACCTGAGAGCTGGAAGCTCATGCGAAGCGAAGACGATGCAAACACTTGCCCCATCTTTAAGCGTTACTGTGACTTTCAAATAGCTCAAGGTGAACATGACGCTGTGTTACCAGACTTTTATGGTGAGTTCGAGGGTTTAGATGGCAGAGATCTTACCTACAAGGAGTTCAAGGCAAACACAAAAAATGGATGCTGTGTATGTGCTGACCCTATAGATTTAGTTGCAGAGTCTACGCTACAAACAGTAACCTTTGTCTCAAGCTCCGAGTATGTCTGTGACGGGTGCGTTGACATATGGGATACAGAATACAAATCAGAGTACAGTGAGCTGAACCTACAATAACTAGGAGAACAAAATGCAAATTCAAACACAAATCGGTTGTGACCCAGAGCTGTTCTTGTTCGATAACAAGCTACAGAGAATTGTCCCTGCTATCGGCAAGATAGGAGGATCTAAGCAGAAACCTTTAAAACTGAAGTGCGGAGGCATGGTCCAACTAGATGGTACAGTACTTGAGTTCGGTACTAAGCCTGTGAATACAGGAGGAGAGAGGTTCTCCGATGCTATACAGGAGAGCATCAACGAGATACGTACTAAGCTAGAGAACAGATTCAAGGGTCGTTATGACCTTCGTTGTGGAGCACTGGCTGGGTATTCAGCAGAAGACATATCAGATAACCATACAGGATTTGACGTAGGATGCTCCCCTCAGTTCAGTATGGTCGGAAGGACGGCTATTGCTGTTGTTCCTATGCGTGTCAGTACTCTAAGTCGAGAGCGTGTACCTGTTGGGGGTCATATCCATTTTGGATTTGGCTGTGATCTTGAACTGACAGACCCAGCTTTACTAGGAACGATCTCAGCGACACTAAACCTGATGTCAACTGTGGGCTTAGTCCAAAGACTGACCTTTGACACAGGAAACGGTGCGGCCCAGATGAGAGAAGACATCCTGAACTTACGTCATAATCCTGTAATCAGACCTAAGCCTTACGGTTTTGAACTCCGTAACATGAGCTCTTACTGGCTTGCAGACAGGTCAATACCTGACCTTATTTCTGGTGTATTCCAACACCTGAGAGACTACAAGGTTAGTGGACATTACTCAGCCTTTGCTCGAGGTGAGGCCCTATCTAGGGAACTAACTACGAAGTACTCTAAAATCAAGAGAACTACCTCTAGGTTAGACCCTAAGTACCAGAACACAATGCCTTTAGACTTTTAAGGAACTACAATGATCAAGAACTTAATACCTATAGCCTTAGACCCTGTATCCGTTCAGGGTTATAGCCACAGAGATCTGAACCAGTACTACAGTAACACATTTCTGCTTTACAGAGGTTCAGACGGTGATCAAGTAGTCATCTCTATGGAGGTAGACTCTGATAATGCTTTCGTTTGCCGTACTGGTAAGGACTCCGTACTACGGATACATAGCGAATATCTTTTCAGGTTCACACCCGAGCAAGGTTTCTTTGTCCATAAAGGTAAGCTCATGGAGTACACTTATGTGTTCTCTAAGTCCTACAAAAAGGGACTTAACTACGACTTTGTTAGGTTCAACGAGTCCGGTTCTCGTGGATTTCACAGTTCAAGGGGCGGTACTCTATCCCATATATTGTATTTAGAGGCTGTTTTAGATCAGAGTACGGCTTGCAGTGACCCTACTGAGACTATTATCTCCAAGCGTATATGCTGTTCAGGTGGTAAGATACATATGGCTCTAGTCGGAAAGACCGTAGGCGATTACGATGGAGAACTGAAGACACCTTTTGGATCAATTATCGAACGAACTAACCTTAACAAAGGAGATATAGTATGCCATTTAACACAATTGAAAGCTATCTAAAAGAGACTAATAACCGATTCCGTAATCCCTTACTGTTCGAGCCTAAGAGACTCTCTCGTAATTACGCTGTAGGTATAGAGCTAGAGCTAGAGGGTGTGACCCGTACTCCAGACTTAAATTCTACGTTGTGGACGATAGAGGGTGACGGCTCCTTGCGCGGCAACGGTATGGAAATTAAGTGCGCTAAGGCTTTGTCTGGTGTTAAGCTAGAAAAAGCTATAGTAGACCTTGACGAATGCTTAGCTAATCAAGACTACACGATAAGCGAACGCTGTAGTACACACATCCATGTAGACGTTAGCGATATGTCTGGTCAGCAAGTGTACAACATGCTTCTGCTATCATCAATGTTCGAGCATGTGTTATTCAGGTTGTTCGGTAACACAAGACTAAGTAACACGTTCTGTATGCCTGTAGATACAGGTACTACTAACTTCCAGAACATAGCAAGGTTAGGCGGTAATCCCACTATTGAAAGCATAATGGGCACTACATGGTCTAAGTACGCAGGTATATCCTTGAATCGTATACGTGATCTAGGAACAATCGAGTACCGTATGTTCTGCCCTATGGTTACATCCGAGGCTTACTTCCGAGTGCTAGAGTTCCTATTCGCCTTAAAGACAGAGTCTATGGGTATGGAGTCAGCACAAGAGATAATCACTTACAAGAAAGCCCACAGCTTAAGCGACCTGTTCACTAGACTGTTCCCTAACGAAGCGTACATGGAAGACTACGAAGCTCTAGTAGAGAGAGGGGTTCAGACTGTGAATGATGTTCTGGTCATCGCAGAGCTTTCAGAATACACTAAAGTACGAGAGAAAAAGATCAATAAAGAGATCAGGGTACTTTCTAATGAACTAGATACAATCGAAAGAGGTATATAATGAATACATTTTTACTGCCATATAATTCTGCAAGTAAGTCAGCTAAAATCTTAGCTTCCGCTTTAGGTATACAACGTATCAATATTAACCGTTCTACACCCCGAAAGGCTACTAGGAACATAATTAACTGGGGTAACACAGGCTTATCTCTCCCACCAGAGGGCCTAGGAGCTACAGGGAAGGTATGGAACCACCCTGACGACCTAAGGGTAGCCTCTAACAAATTAGAGTGCTTAGAACGCCTTGCAGGAGCAGGGGTAACTGTGCCTGAATTCACTACAGATATGGCTCAGGCATCTATGTGGCTAGAGGACGACAGAGAGGTTGTAGAAAGACACATCCTTAATGGTTCGTCTGGTCGAGGTATCGTCATTGTTAACAGCACAGATCAGTTAAGTCAATGCCCTCTGTACACCTTGTACGTAAAGAAAAAGGAAGAGTATCGTGTACATATCATTGACGGTGTTGTAGTGGACGTACAGCGTAAGGCACGTAAGCTTGACGTAGACAGCACTCTTGTTAACTGGAAGGTACGTAACTTAGAAGGGGGATTTATCTTTGCAAGGCAGAACATAGACACTCCTGTAGACGTTATAGGTCAAGCTCTATCAGCTTATGATGCTTTAGACTTAGACTTCTGTGCTATAGACGTGATCTATAACGAGAAGCAAAAGCGTGCTTACGTGTTAGAGGTTAACACAGCTCCGGGACTAGAGGGCACTACACTAGATACGTATGTTAATGGTCTAACAGCGTTGATGAACAACGATGCACAGAGACCTTTTGACGTTAACACTGACGCTAATCAGGACTTCCCAGAAGAGACAGGTCCAGCCCCTGTACCCGTCCCTCAGCTCCCTACGAGTAATTCCCCTCAGTGGGTTGCACAGCCTCTACAGTGGGTACATGTCGACGAAACTAACGAAGACGACGATACGGAGCAAGAGTACTATGATGGGGAAGAGTAATCCGTTACAACCAACATTAAACTTTTTGAACTTAAACCCTGTACGTGTGTCAGACTATACACTAGACGAACCTAAGAGGGTTGTCTGGTCAGAACAAATAGCAGAAATCGTTGAGCTACTTCAGGAAGGATACAGTGTACTTGCTGTATCTAAGCTGTACAGTGTTCACGTAACGACTATGTACACAGTTATCCGTTCATTCGGGTACAACAGTAAAGGACAGAAGAATGGCTAAATCTATGAATGATTTAATAAACGAACTGAACTCACGAGTACAAGAGCTTCAAGAAGAGATCGAGGATAAGGATAACTATATCTTTGAGCTTGAGGGGCGTGTAGAGTTCTTGGAGAGTGCAGATGAAAGCTAGAAAGATATGGATTGCAGAACATCCAGAAGACTGCACAAAAAACAAAGTACGTTTCATAGCACCGAGTGACCAAACCGAGTACTGGCATAGGGTTTACGGCTACGAGGTTGTAGGTAGCGAGTACAAAGAGTACGTAATACTGGAGATAGATTAATGAACGATGCAGAGTTGACGATTATGGGCTTTTTAGTGGGGGCATTTGTTGCGCTAGCTGGATCTATACATGTATCAAATACGACAGACACCCCTGTAGCTAAAGACATAGCACACATACAAAGCGCAATCACAGTATGTAACGAGCATGGTTTACAGCCCTATAGCACAGACCACAAACGTGTTACCTGTAGTAATGGTAAGACGTACATCTTGGAGTAAGTATGCACAAGGTGAAGGTGTTACCTCATCCCGAAGCTAAAACGACAGAGAAATCATACTTCTATGCAAGACTTCTTAAAGAGAGGCAGGATTACGGGAAAGAGGTTTCACCTGTGTACAACAGAGTAGGTTTGTATTTAGATAATTCTGGCGCTTGTTGGGAGGAGTGGGCAGGACGGGCTTGGGAGTACAACCCTGAGTACTTCAAGTACTGCTTAGCTGTTCTTAATTCACAGGAGTTAAGCTCAAAAGTTATACAGATGCTAAGGTGTATTCAGCTATTTGATCCTAAAATTCTGACTAAAAAACAAACAACCCTCCTGATGCACTACGATCAAGGACTATCCGTAAGTAAGGTATCCAGAGAAAGTAAACAGAGACGAAGAAAGCTTATAATCCACTACGCAAATAGAACAGGAGCAAGTATTGACTAAGAAATATGTAGAGCGTTTACCGCACAGTTGCGGCACTAAGCGTGGGCTACAAGTCTTTATGCAAGACGATGGGAACTACGATGGATACTGTTACAGTTGCAGTACATACGTCAAGAACCCCTATGACGCGCATAACAAAGACTACATCCCACCTAAACCACAAGTTAAATCTCAGGACGATATAAACAAGGAACTCGCTAATATCAGTAAGCTACCTACAGAAGCTTGCCCTAAAGATAAACTTGATAAGGAAACCCTTGAACACTTCGGTGTTAAGCTAGGTTTCGACAGAGAGACTGCACAGGAGATACGCAGTCATTACTATCCCTACGAACGTGACGGTGTTGTTACCTCGTATCAAGTTAAGGTTCTCGAAGGTAAGATCTTTTTCTTTGTAGGTAACACAAGAAGTATAGAACCCTTCGGGTGGAGACAAGCTGTACAGAACGGTGGTGCTAAGCTATTCATAACAGAGGGTCAGAAGGATGCTATGGCATTGCTACAGACCCTTAAGAAGTTCGGTAAGTTCGAGAAGACTCCTGCTGTTATATCATTACCTAATGGTGTTAAGTCAGTTGACTCGATGGTTCCTTTCATCAAGCAGTTCGATAGGTGGAAAGAGGTTATTGTATGCTTCGACATGGATAAGGCAGGAGAGGGTGCTACTAAAACCTTCGCTAAGCTGTATCCTGAGTGCAAGGTCGCTAAGTATCCCCTTAAAGACTCACACGATATGCTTATGGCTGACAGAGGGCAAGAGCTTTTTCAGGCTGTTATGTTCCGCGCTAAGACACAGTTAAGCGATAAGCTTGTACGTAGTTCAGATGTATGGGATCAAGCATCTAAACGTCCAGAGATGGGACTTAGCTGGCCTTGGGCTGGACTTACTGACTTAACTAGGGGGATACGTAGGGGTGAGGGTGCTTACTTCGGTGGTGGCGTAAAAATGGGTAAGTCATGCTTAGTAGATGAGCTAGGTACACACCTTATCACACAACACAACGTCCCTGTGTTTTTCTGTAAGCCTGAACAAGAGAACCATATCACTGCACAGAAGCTTGCAGGGGTGGCTACAAGTCATATCTTTCACGACCCTAAGCGTGAGTTCAACATGGAGGCTTTCGAGCGTGGTAAGCGTCTCATAGACGATAAGGCTATCATGTATGGAGAGTACGGTAAAATTAATTGGGACGACCTCAAGAGAGAGATACGCTACGTTAACAGGGCAGAGGGTGTCAACGACATAATTATTGACCCTATAACATGCTTAACTGTAGGCATGGGTTCTGGTGAAGCTAACGAGAGATTAGTAGAGATCGCATCTGATATAGCGGCTATGGCTAAAGAGTTAGCATTCACGTACTACATCTTTTGTCACCTTAACAGTCCTCAGAGTGGACTTCCTCACGAGAGAGGTGGTCATGTACTTAGTAACCAATTCGCTGGCTCAAGAGCTATGATGCGTGCATGTTACATGATGATCGGTCTTGAGGGTAACAAAGATCCTGAGCAACCTAACCTAAAGAATGTAAGGCAGTTAGTTCTCTTAGAGGACAGGAACTTCGGAGAGAGTGGCAAGATACCTTTACTGTACAATCCTAACACTGGCAGGTTACTTGAGTCATACATGAACGACAACGAAGAAAACAAGGAGGAGTAATGTTTATGACTGGACTTTTTATATGGGGAGCAATATTTTTTGTTGCTATAATTATTCTGTATTACAACGAGGATTAACAGATGAAATACTCAATGTTACTTGACGGGTTTCCTGCTACGAAAAAATACCCTAGTCCTGTAGAACGTCTTGTTCGTTTAGCTGGACAAGATTTTGATGATTATAAATGCAGGGTTACAAATCCTTGTATTACTGCAAGGGAGGGGATTATAATAGGAAACTACATTGTAGAGCTCGAAAAGAAACTAGCACAGGCAGAAGCAAGAATTGAAGAAGTTCTTGAGCAAAACCGTAACTTTTTACGCGAGCTTGATATTAAAACTCAACAAGCTAAAGAGTACCAAAGGCTGTTAATTAAGATGGATGAAAAAAGCCGATGAGTGATTTAGAGCAGCAAGCCGAAGGTGAGGAACACAAGTTACCGTACGTATTCGACCTGTTTTTTGACGTAAAGACAATGGAGCAGGTTGAACGAATAGCTCGGGGAGAGGGGGACCACAGCAGTGCTACTCCATATGAACTATACGAGATGTTTGAAGGCCAAAACCTGCCTATTCCTGAATGCCTGAAAGTGTACACTAACCCGTACATCTGGATAGACCAGACAGGAACATGGCAGAAAGAGAAACCACCTGAACACGATATGTTCAGATTCAAGAAGGCGAGATATGTATGAAAACTAAGCACGAACGTAAGAAACAAACCATGAACGCAGTAACAGCCTCTAACCTAGCAGAGGGGCATCAAGTCCCTGTGTTCGCTATGAAGTCTGATGTACCTAAGAACAAGGTAACAGCCTCGCACCGTAAAGCACCTCCGGGATACTTACGTATCATGCCGGGTGTTCCTTATGTTAACGCGGAGAACTTCTAATGCAAGACATAGCCCGTTGGTTCCTTAATGTAACTTACTCTCGACTGTCCTTTTGGTTCCTGTTTATACAGCTATCGTCTCTTCTAGGTATGTTTGTATTCTTTAGCAGTGATGTTCTGTTCTCTGTGTTGACGTTACTAACACTGTCAGCAGGGGCCGCATTATTTTGGTACGACGAGTTATGGAACTGGTTGGAGAAAAAAGGTGAGGGTTAACAGGAGGAAAGATGAGGACTTGCGTAGCAGATATAGAGGCAAATGGCTTAAGAGACGTAGTGACGAAGGCTCATTGTGGTGTCTTCATAGACGTCAATACTGAGGAAGAGTTCCAGTTCACACCTGACCAGATACCTCAGATGCTTAAGTTCATGGACACTTGCGGTACTCTGATCTTCCAGTACGGCTACGGCTATGACTACCCTGTTCTGAAACAATTGTATAACTACGAGTTCAAAGGCAAAAAGGTTGATACCTTGCTGATGTCTCGACTGCTGTACCCTGAGTACCCGCAGCACTCTGTAGAGTCTTGGGGTGTACGTTTCGGTAGACCTAAGCCTAAGATAGAGGACTGGAGTACTTTTACTCCTGAGATGATGCACAGGTGTTCTGAGGATGTACATATACAACTAAGGATGTACCGTACATTTGTCAGTAAAATCAAGAAAGAGGGTTGGCCCCCTAGTAGTCTTAAGCTAACGTTTCGTTTGTTTGAGATACTACAGATGCAGGAAGATAACGGATGGCCTGTGGATATTAACAGCATCGTCAAGAGCATAAGTATGCTAGAGAACTGGATACGGAGGATTGATAAAGTAATCGTCCCTAAGCTCCCTAACGTCCTTGTACAGCCCTACACTGTACCCGTTAACAAACCCTTCCTGATGGATAGGTCTCTGTCTGCAATCGCTTGTAGGTGGGTTACAACTCCAGAGGAGCAAGCTCAGGTAGGTGGGCCTTTTAGTAGGGTACAATACCGTAAGGTAAATCTCGATAGTAACGATGAGCTGAAGAGGTTCTTAATTGACGAGGGGTGGCAACCTCGTGAGTGGAACTACAAAAAAGACCCTAAAACAAAGAGGATGATGAAAGACGATGAAGGCAAACCCATTATTACTTCTGCTAAAATTAAGCACGATGATCCTTTTCTGGGCATTGATGGTGGCCTTGGTCGTCTCGCTAGTAAGCGCGTACAAGCTAGAAGTAGAAAATCAATCCTTGAAGGCTGGCAACGTACAGTTAGAGAGGACGGTACAGTGTCACAGAGAATTACTGGTATCGCTTCAACAGGCAGACTCAAGCACTCAGGCATTGTTAATGTCCCCGGCAACGAGTCCTTTTTTGGAGTCCAGATGCGGCAGGTCTTCATTGCACCAGAGCCTTTCGTTTTAGTAGGTACTGACTCGGCAGGTTGTCAAGACAGGATGCTCCTAGGACGAGCTAACGAGTACGGTGTTAACGATCCAGTGTTCGAGGATATGTTACTCAACGGTGACAAGTCTAAGGGCACTGACAGCCACTCAAGAGCCGCTAGTGCTTTAAACGAGGTATTCAAGCGTAACAAGATGCACACGATCTCCAGAGCTAAAGCTAAGAACTTCAATTATGCTTATAAATTCAATGCAATGGATAAGAAATTAGGTGACATGGCAAAGGCAGGACCAAAGGTAGGAGGTGAGATACGGACAGCACTGGACAATATCTTTACGTCTCAAGTAGGTGTACAGGATCGTCTAGTCGAGGAGTGGGAGTCTAACGCTGAGCAGAGGATCAATGCTTGGGGCAGGGCTGAGTACGTTAACGGATGGTTCAGAGGGCTAGATGGAAGGCCTATCTATGTGAAGCTAGGCAAGGATGTTCTTGTGTATGCTTTACAATCAGACGAAGCTATTATGATGCAGTACGCTTTATGCTTCCTGTATCAGTGGCTTACTAAAGCAGGTATGGTTTACGGTACAGACTATAAGTTCGTAGCTAATGTGCATGACGAGTATCAAGCCCTTGTCCATAAAGATAAGGTAGATATTTACGTACCTCTAGCTAACAAAAGTATAGAACATGCCGCTAAGTACCTTAAAATACAATGTCCGCATAAAGGAGAATCAGATGTCGGAACTAACTGGGCACAAACTCACTAATACTTTACTCTTAAATTAAAATAATCTGAACTAACCTGAATTACTGTAGTCTTATATATCTAACCTATAAGATAATAGAACATTCATACAAATATAGTTATTAAATACTTCTTAAATACTTCTTAAATACTTCTTAAATATCACTTAAACATTTATTAAATAACTAAACACCATCTGTACAACAGATACTTACAACAAACCATTAGGAATCATATGCCAAGTATATACAATGAACCAAAAAGAGAAACAAAGCAAAGAGCACTAATCGAAGATGGACAACAGATAGCACGTATTGTTCAAGTAATAGATTTTGGTCTACAAACCCAGCGTCCCTACAAAGGCGAAGCTAAACTCCCTGCATACGAAGTATACCTCACAGCAGAATTCCCTGAACAGCGTATAGAGATAGACGGTGAGTCTAAACCTATGTGGAAGTCTAAGCGTTTAAAACTAAGCTCTGACGACCGTTCAACTTGCTATAAGTGGTACAACAAGCTAGACCCTAAAGGTGTGTACAAAGGCGAATGGTGTGAGTTAGTTGAGACTCCCCTTGTTGCGTTCATTACTCACAATCTAGGCAAAGGTAAGAACGCAGGTAAGACGTTCGATGAGATCAGTGACATAGGCCCAGTTATGAAAGGCTTTGTTGCTCCACCACTTGAGAACGACCCTGTTACTTTCGATCTAACCTCACCTAACCTCGATGTGTTCAACAGCTTCCCTTCTTGGATTCAGAACATCATTAAGGAGAACCTTGAGTACGACGGAAGTAGACTACAACGCCTAGTCGAGGGTATCCCTACAAGGGTCACAGCTAAGTCCTCAGAAAGCGACGTGGATGAGATAGAGCCTAAGGCAGAGCCTCAAGAAAAAGCTAAGGTAACTAAAGAGTCGATGTTCTCACCTGCCACTGAATACGACGACGAAATCGAATGGTAATCCAGAAGCCTGAAATAGGTCTTATCGACGCAGATTTGTTCTGTTACGATATACCTTTTGCTTGTCAGGCTAAGGACAAAGAGACGGGGGAGCTGATGGTGGCTCCCTTTTCTCGATGTATCCGTAGGCTAGAAGGCAGGCTACAAGGTATAAGAGAAGCCACAGGTTGTACACAGTTCGAGCTGTACTTAACAGGTAAGGGTAACTTCAGACACGAAGTAGCTAAGATCCTTCCTTACAAAGGTAACAGAAAATCAGATCGTGCTTACCATTACCGCAACATGATGAATTACCTGCAATGGGCTTACGGGGCTAATCTTGTTCAAGGCATGGAAGCAGATGATGCTTTAGCTATACGACAGATAGAGTTACAAGATCGTAGTGTAATTATTTCCAGAGACAAAGATCTCCGTATGGTTCCCGGTTGGCATTACTCATGGGGTGTTACTAACCAACCAGAGAAGCCCTTAGAGCACATCACCGAGCTAGGCTACCTTACTCTTACTAAGAAAACTAAAGAGGTTAATGGTGTAGAGAAGCACACCTACAAGCTAACAGGTGGTGGAATAAGATGGTTCTATGCTCAGTGCATGATGGGAGATAGTACAGATAACATCCAAGGTATCCCAAGAGTACGTGATGTTAATGCTTACAAAACACTACAGGAGTGTCAGAATGAAACAGAGTTATATGAAGCAACGCTTAAAGCTTATCAAGAACATTTCATTGATGAAGAGGTCGGGTACAATTCCTTCAAGGAGAACGCTAGGCTCCTTTGGATGGTCAGGAACCTTGACGAGAATCAAATGCCGGTAATGTGGGAAATGAAATCGTGAGTAACGTATTTTTTATTGGAGACTTGCACTTCGGACATAAAAATATCCATAAGTTTCGTTCAGGGTTAAACCTTGAAAACGAAGAACAACACCGAGAGTTCATTATTGAGAACTGGAACAACACCGTAGGTAAAAGGGACGTAGTTTGGGTTCTAGGCGATGCAGTGTTTTCCTCAGAACACCTGTGCCATATAGACAGGCTACTGGGGACTAAGTTCCTGATCTTAGGGAACCACGACCTTGGAGCAAAAGAAATGTTAAGCTCATTTGATAAGGTACAGGGGTTTCAGAAATACAAAGGTTTCTGGCTAAGTCACTGTCCTATACATCCTGAGGAGCTAAGGGGTAAACCTAACATTCACGGGCATGTACACTCTAACACAATACAAGATAAAAGATACTTCAACGCTAGTTGTGAGAACATTAACTACAAGCCTGTAAGTATCGAAGAAGTAAGGCAACAGACAGGAGGATTCGATGGGTGATTTTATAGCAAAACCTGTACACAGAGCTATTCTGGAGGGCAAGTGGAAGGAACTAAAGTACGTATAATAGGTACTCCTGAAGGGTGCTGTGGTGTACTTCAGTTACACTGGACAGGCGTTGTTAAGGAATACATTTTTGACAACGAAAGACCTACGATAGTTGTACTTAAAGATAACTCCCTTCATTGGGAATCAGACTTAGAGGTAATAAATGACGAAAGAAAAGACATGGGACCTAGTACAAGTTACTCAAGAAGACTTCAAATACAAGGTTAGTAAAGAAAACATAGTTGCAGTTCAACAGCCTCACGAGCTTGACCCTGACTATCAAGATACTCATTACTACACTGACGACATAGAAGCTGTGTACTTAGGAACAATCAGGATAGGTAATGGGACTGTAGTTCACTTAGTACCCGTACACGAGTTCACCCTTAGCTAATGCGTTTAAAGCAATCTGAACTTAAGGCATACAGGGATCGTATGCTTAAGGAGGACGGCCGTTGTAGGATATGTGGACACGGTATACAGCCAGAGGAAGCAGTCCTAGACCACGACCACGAGACAGGCCACATAAGGTCAGTACTGCATAGGAACTGTAATCAGATAGAGGGCAGGGTCCTTAGTTGGTGTAAAAGGAATGGTAAAGGTGTACACCCTTTGGTTGTACTTAAAGGTATCCGAGACCACTGGCAAAAGGATTACTCCTCCCTACCTCTACACCCTACCCACCTAAGTGACACAGAAAAAGAAATACAGAAACTTAAGAGGGCAATGAGACGCGTTAAACGTGCAAGCACTAAGCTAAAATACAAAAACAAAATACATGAACTGCAAGGTAAATTATGATAAGAAGTACAATGAACCAACTAGGTAACTGTAAAAACCCCCACCAAGGCGAAGCTATTAAAGCCCTATGTGTGTGCTCAGCAGGCTTGCTACGCTCTCCAAGTATAGCTAAGTACCTAACAGGTCTAGGTTACAACACAAGAGCTTGTGGGACTTCTCAGGAGTACGCATTGATCCCTGTAAGCGAAGCATTGCTTAATTGGGCTGACGAGATCCATGTAGTGAAAGGAGAGGAAGCTCAGATTGTTCGTTACTTAGATAAGATCTTTCCTCCTCAGCACCCTGACCGTCCGAGTATTCTAAGCTACAATATTCCAGATATGTACGGTACTTTCGACCCAGAGCTAATGAGGATCATTGAGGAGCAATACGTTGACTAAACATCTGATAATTCCAGACACCCAAGACAAGCCCGGAGCACCCACCAGTCACCTCTTAGCCTGTGGTAATTACATCGTCCGTAAAAGACCTGATGTTATTGTTCACATAGGCGACCATTGGGATATGCCATCGCTATCATCATACGACAGAGGTAAGAAAGCTATGGAAGGGCGTAGGGTTATAGCTGATATTGAGTCAGGTAAAGCATCTATGGAAATCTTACTTGGCCCCTTAAAAGCCTTACAACGAAGACAGAAGGAAGCCAAGAAGAGGGTATACACACCTCGTATGGTGTTCTGTTTAGGCAACCATGAGAATCGTATAGCCCGTCATGTTGAGAGCAACCCTGAGCTTGATGGAAGCCTTAGCTTCGATGATCTAGGTCTTGAGGCTATGGGGTGGGAAGTTATTCCTTTCCTACAGCCAATCGTAATAGACGGTATAGCGTATGCACATTACTTCTATAACCCTATGTCAGGTAGACCTTACGGTGGCGCTATAGAGAATAAAATGTCTAAGGTTAAGACAAGCTTTACTATGGGGCATCAGCAAGGTTTGCAGATAGCTACTGCCACTAATAACGCAGGAACTAAGATGTGGGGTTTAGTTGCAGGTTCCTTTTATCAACACTTCGAGAACTACATAGGTCCTCAAGGCAACGACCACTGGAGAGGAATTGTTATGAAGCATAACGTTAATAACGGAGACTACAGCCCGTGTATAGTTAACATGGATTACCTGTTGGAGAACTACCTATGAGCCACTACGATGATGTACGAGAGCTTTGCTACGCTAAGCAAGAGCTAGAACGGTTAGAGGAAGAGTACCAGTCGTGCGTAGATAAAAAAGATTGGTTATCTTGTGACCTCCTATCCGAACGAATAACCCAAAAAGAAAAACACATCGAGGACTTAAAAAGTGAATGCTAGTGAAGGGAGTATGATGAATTCAGGAATGTTTTCATCCGAAACAGATGAGTGGTCAACACCGCAGAGTTTCTACGATAAGCTTAATAACAAATTTAAGTTCGACTTAGATGTATGTGCATTACCTTCCAGCGCTAAATGTGAAGTGTTTTTTACACCAGAGGACGATGGACTAAACAAGGATTGGTTCGCTCACGGTAAAACTATCTGGATGAACCCCCCTTACGGTAGAGAAATCGGGAAGTGGATGCAGAAAGCTTGTGTAGAAGCAAACAAGGGATGCACTGTCGTATGCCTAGTTCCCGCAAGAGTGGACACAAAGTGGTGGTATAACTCCTGTCAAAGAGGTGAAATATCCTTTGTTAAGGGAAGACTGAAGTTTGGAGGGGCAACTAACTCCGCACCATTCCCTAGCGCAGTTGTTGTGCTTAGGCCTTCGCTTCCTCCGTTTATAGAGAGATATTAATGAGATCCGAACAATTACGTGAACATATAATTAACCCTGTACTAAAGAGCTTAGACCCTTTGATACCGCACTCAGAGGAGGCTGTTGACTTACTGTTAATGACCTCAGCTCACGAGAGCCACATGGGTAGGTTCTTACATCAGGTTAACGGCCCAGCTCAGGGTATTTACCAGATGGAACCTGCTACTGAGGGTGATATACACACAAACTTCCTGAACTCCAGAGACGAACTACAGTACCTTGTTCAGGTGTTGACTTTAGGTTCGGGGTTATTTCCTGAAATGGTAGGCAACCTGTACTACGCTACAGCTATGGCTAGGGTACACTATTGGCGTGTCCCTGAAGCTTTACCTAAGAAGGACAGCACTAGCGTGTACTACGAAAACCTAGCTAAGTACGCTAAGAAGTACTACAACACACATCTTGGCAAGGCCACTTGGCAGGATTACTACAACGATTACATGCGTTTTATTTAGGAGAATACATGAGTTCAGGAAAGAAGTATCTAAGAGATATACCTAAAAACAACGAGGGCTTAAGCGACGTGTATGACGTTCTAAGAGCATTTGAAGTAACTGACCCTGCTGTAGCTCATGCAGTAAAGAAACTCTTGTGTACAGGTCTAAGAGGCCATAAGGGGTACTCAGAAGATATACAGGAGAGTATTGACGCTTTGAACAGGGCTGTACCTGAAAAAGCTGAGGTTTCTGATCCTTTAACTGAGTTCCTTAGAGGAGCTAAATTCACCTAACACTAGGTTCTGTTTAAACAACAAAAAGGGGGCTTACGCCCCTCTTCTATTCCCCCATAAACCCATCCTCTGCTTCAACCGAAGTCAACCCCATCCCTTTAATAACTAATAAACCATTATCTCCCAAGCAAGCCGTAAGTGTATCGGGCGTAGCAATTATCGCTGTATCACTAAAAACAAGCTTACCCTGCGCTCTTGTGGCCGCCTCCATGTTAATAATGTTGTCGGTGTCCCATGCAGGTCTAACAAGTGTTTGCTGCGCGGCAGTTATCCAATTCGGGGTAGTAAGCCAAGACGCACACGCATATAATTTGCCGTATGCGTCTTGCCAGTTAAGACCTGCATATGTGTTTATGTCATCTGGCCCAAGCGCCAAACACATTGCAAGTTGATTGGCGTCTGATTGTAATAGTTGTGGACAAGCCGCTGTTATTCTCATAGTGTTACTCCCGATTTATTTGCTAGGTAATGCTCCGCTTTCTCCACATCCTTAACGCTGTATTGGTTTCCACCTACAAATATTGCTGAGTATAAATTTCCTTCAAGGTTTTGAGAAGATGAAACATTAAACCCACCGATCTTCTGAAATCTGCTGTTGGACAATGCACTTTGTACATCTGATCTAAGAATGCCCCCGTTTAACCTAGTGTAGGCAGTGCTTTGAAGTCCGAAGGTTAGTACGTGTCTCTCAAAGCTGCTTAATATTCCAGATATTGACACACTCCAAGGCGTAGTTGATAACATTCTAAGCGCTCTGATTTCTATCCCATCGTTGTATCCAAAGTAACCAGAAATAGTACTGTCGGAGTCCTCTGAAAGAAATACATCGTCTGAGGATTTCAAAGAAGCAGCAAGACCGAAAAATGCCGTGAAATTAATTGGCAATGGGTTAAAAGCCATTGAAGTGCTTATGCCATTAAGCTCCAACCAAGCTAACCCACCACCTGTTCTGTAAATTGGACGATTAGCCGCTACCGATTGCGTTGCATGGTTACCGTTACCCGACTTATCCAACATTCGCCCTACAGGTTGCCCCGAAGCTGTAACAGGCGTTGTACCTGCGGCATCTTGAAACAGTGTAGATATATCATAAGGCTCATACCACGCGCCTTCCTCACCATTTGCGAATAATGATAGAGGGTTGAATGTTGGATCAGATAGACCCCACTGGTAAAGCATGTCAGGAAAAGAACCGCTGTGTCCCAAAGATCTTAGGTACTTGTAAAACATATCAGGTAAGCTTCCTGTTAAGCTTTCTCCACGTAACCACTTATACAGGATGTCATTAAGGCTGCCAGTAAAGCCCTCAGACTTCAGGAAGTTACCAACAGCGGTAAGATTTTTTCTCGAATTAAGGGGGATATTCATTTTCTTTTAGCTCCGCGCTTCATTCCCTTTTTACTCCCGTTATCTGATCTATTAGCTGTTTTAGATCTTACCCTAGTGTTAGATTTATCTGTGCTTCCCCCATTACGTAAAGCATCTTTGTGGTCTACGTCCTTTCCATCACCTTTCTTTACCTTGCCGTCCTTCGTAGCTTCTCTACGAGCTTTATTTCTTGCGGCCCTATCCTTCTTAGCTTTTGGTGTACTGTTATAAGCACGTTGTTTCTTAGAACGCGCACTAGCTGTACTTTTCATCTCTCCTTTTTTTGGCATTACTTTTCCTCCTGTACGATACCCATTGCGTTCTGTACTGATATTTTGTACGCTTCAACAAGCGTCTTATCACCTACCATTATATCTGGTCCAAGTTTCTCATAAGTATTCAATACATTCGTAAAGAACGTATTCAAGGCTCTCATGTCTCCTCTGTCCCTCATAAAAGGATTATTGCCCTTTATCCTGAACTGCAATGTATCGGGGTTGAAGTCGTACTGAGAAAGAGAGTCTGCTGTACTCATTAATGTACTACCAGAAAGGCTCGACTTCTGAGTAGCAAACCTAGAAACCATCGAAGAAGTAAGTCTTTCTATTTGAGGACTCAGAACGCTAATAACCTCTTCCTTATCTTGATCTTTAAACATCAAAGAGTTACCGTTACCTACGGCATCGAGTAAAGAGCTCAATCCTCCTTTCTGTACAAAGTTATCTATGTCAGCTTGTACTCCTGTAAGGGCTCCTACATAAGCTCTCTTGTTCTGCTCTTGTACATCTTCAGCAATTACTGTACCTTCCTTAGACTTAAAGGCTTTACCTATCTTAGATAGGTTCTGATCTGTTTCTGGATCAGGGGTGTTGTCCCCTTTAACCATTTTAAGTACAGACCTAGTTAGGTCCCCTATTTCTCCGCTGTTTATGCTTATACCAGCACCGGCTGTATTCATCCCTATGATGTAACCAGAAAGCCTGATACCGGGATCTGGACTGTTCATCATTGTATTGTTTAGCTCTTGGACAGCTTTTTTGTTAACGCCCTCTATACCCTTTAAAGACGCGGTCTGTTGTAGAAAGTTTATGTTTCTTTCAAAGCTTTTGTCTGCATCAGCTACAAGCTGTTCCATCTGAGAGGTGTTGAGGTTAATACCTAACGCAGAGGTCTGCTCGTTAATGCTTTGACCTAGGGTTGCCCTCTGTAGCTCTATGCTTGAAATCAGCTCTCCAACCTGACTTTGATCGCTGAAGTCTGCTTCTTGTATGGCAACATTCATCTGCTGGAGTATTGGCGTAATAACGCTACCGTGTACAGCACCCCTAACAGCCTTGAACTCTGCCGCTTGTTTAGCAATTTTGTTATTCGTTCTGGAGGCCACTAACGCCTCCCTAGTGCTGTCTGCTTGGTAATAGCTCTGTATAGCTGTAGCTTCAAGTATTTTTTGACGGAGACCCTCGTTGTCCAGAGCACCTATGTTAGGCATCTCTGAAAGAAACCCCGACATACCTGCAAGTTGAAACTCAAGCTCTTCACGTTCATCTATCTGTCCCTGAGCAAATACTTCACTCTCATCCTGTAACTCTGAAAGAGTGTTGCCTGTGAGCTTATTAGTCTGCCCTATGATTTCTTTACGCATAACAGGGTCGTTGTACTTACCTAAGTAATCCCTCTCTATCTCAGCTATCCGTACACCAGAAACCTTTTGATCAGAAAGCTCAGTCCTTAGATCTCTTAAACCTAGAACACCTTCAGATATTTGAGTTTCCGCCATTACAGCTCTTTCTTGAGTCTTTTTGGACTCCCTCTGCATACGGTCTTTCTGGTAAATGTTTACTAAGTTCGACAGACCTTGAGCCACATCAGCTTGAGCTGTGCTTGCTGTAGGGCGTATCTGCTGTTGCTGAACTGTTCCTGTTCTTGTTGCTATTGGGTTAGTAAAATCACTCATTTTTCAATCTCATGTATTTTCATTAAACTTTTCTCCATTGTATCTACAAAGATCAATGCGTCTTCTATTTCCTTCTGAGCCTCAGCAGTAGGTGCTTGGTTCAAAAGAACTCTGAGCTCATTAGCCCTGTCACCTAGGGTTGCTTTTTCTATGTAGGGTTCTATGTAAGACTTATAGTTAGGTGTTTGACTGGTTAAAGCTTTCATGCTAAATGTATCCTCTGCAAGCTGATACAAGCTAGGGTCTAGCGAGTTCTTAGCGTGGGATACCCACTTAGCGTGAGCAAGTGTACTTGTAGCCATATTAAGCTCACCCTTGCTTTGCATTTCTGCTAATTCTCTGGACATCTGCTTTAACATAACATTTACAATTCTTTCTCCTGCTTCCTCAGACTTCCTGCTTTTGCTAAAATTAGCATTAGCGAAGTAATCGTTCATTAAAGCAGGTCTCATGTTCATAGCTGTAGCAATGCCTTCCCCCATAGATACTCTCATGTTAGAGCTTAAGGTAGTTGTATAAGGAAACACTTGCATGTTATAAGCTACAATAGCCTTATCCATGTCCTGTACACCTTTCAGTATCCCACCTACTTCCCACAAAAACCCTTGAACCTTATCTGCTGTATCCATTTTATCATGTGAAGCGATTATCCAAGCTGTACCTCCAATACCTATACGCTTCCAAGCGTCACTGGCAACACCAAAACTTGCACCGAAATAATCTAAGCTACCGGGTGTCCCTAGTATTAAGTCATTAATTACGTCTAACATACTTGCAGGAGACACGGCTGTACTTGCATCAACCCTACCCACTTCTCCTTCCGGTACAAAGTTACCTAGTACACTGTTAAACATATTGTTAAACAACCCTCCTTCAATAATTCCCTTTATGTACGGGTTCTTAGTAGCCTCCGGGAATAACCTCCTCATTTCATTCGAAATACTGTTACCGAACTTCTCACCTGTTAAACCCTCTGGACCGAATATCATAAGTGTAGCTATTAAAGCTGTAGCACCTTTGATCTTTGTCTCAGAAAACGCACCGGGCATGTTACCTAACTTCTTACCTGCTAAGCTAAGTGAAGGATCAAGAACTACATCAAGTAACATCTTGTGCATGTGCTGTACGAACTGTAAAGGAAACGCTAGTAAGTTACCTGCCTTCTGATACGTAAATTTATCTATACTGTTCTGTGTTGCTGTCAATCTTTGAGCGTTAAAGCTTATACGTTGCTTAGTTACAGCGTTGAACTTAGAACCTTTCTTAGCCATCTCTACATTGAACTCGGATAAGTAAGCTAAAGCGTTAACTACCTTTATACTGTTCTCTTGTAACGCTTGTGACACCCTAAGAGGAGACATAGCTACGTCACCAGCTACCTTGCCTACACGGTTAGCTGTGCCTTTGAACTGAGATACATTAACATTTCCTGCTGTCATTGAAAGAAAGTCATCTGCTCTTCCTACACCTTGAAGCATCCCTGACTCTCTTAAATCTTTTATTACCATCTTAGCTGTTTCATCTGAAACACCGAGCACCTTGGAAGCCACTAAGTAATTATCTGATGCACCTAGTATGTTCTGCATTAATAAAGGTAACTGACCTACAGCCTTCATTCCACCTACAGGATTCTTATAAGCTATGTATGTAGCCTGTATAAGGTTCTGAGGTATCTGATACAAAGGTCTAGCCGTTATAATAGCATGAGCTACAGCACGTAATACATGGCCTGCCGCCCCCTGTGTATTTGCCTCTACATTTACTCCAAACCTAGATGCTAAACTCTCCACAAATGAATCTACTGAGGTATACAGCTGTGTCTTTTCCATGTGGCTTAAAGAAGATATGTAGTCATGCCACTGTCTAGCTTTAGCTACCTCTGATTTACTTAAAGTGTCTTTACTCTTAAGCATGTTATCAAAGTTATCGCTGAACTTAGTGTTCATGCCTTCGTTAAAGCTTCCAGAGAACTGATTATAAAACCTAGACTTCAAGGACTCTAGCATCTGGACGTTGTATATTTTCTCTACCTGACGGATGCTGCTCTGCATACTCTCGAACACACCAACCGTGGGTGCTGTTAAGCCGTCAGCTCCTCTTAAAGCTTCGCCTCTGTGCATAGTATGTGATGCACCGTAGCTGAATTGTACGCTATCGCTATCACTATAGATGTCGTCTAAATCAGAGTTCTCCCTAGAGCGTGATGCAACACCATCGTAGTCAGGGTTGTCTAATTTGTTCTGGGCAACTATAGCGTCAGCCTGTGCCTCGTTCTTGACTATGTGAGTAGTAGCGGTTTTAACTTCCTCTACACCATCTATAACTGCTCTTTGTCCAGACCTGACTATCCAACCAGAATCTCTGTACATGCGATCTATGTGCCCTGTACGCTTTGTAAGGGCTTGTAAGGAAAGATCTCCTGTATCCGATGCCTGTAGTACTACATGACGATAAAGTCCGTTAGGAGTCTCTATAGGGTCATCTAGCCTAACAACGATAGTATCTTCTTTAGGTTTAAGCATTGTTTTAGTTTTAGGGTCGTACACCTCATCAAGCTCTAAGTCTCTTAAAGCTACACGCCTGCCTGCTGTCTTATGTATTCCGCCATCTACAGCAACATCAACACCAAAGAAACCTGCTTCCTTTTTCTTGCTGTAATATATTTTATTTCTAGCTTCATAGATGTCATCCATTACTGCACGTATTTTAGCGTACTTTCTAAAAGCTGACTCTACGTTTGAAGATGAATCTGCCTGACCTACAGCTGTACTGAACTCCCTAAGTGTGTTGTACTGTTTGCCTGTGTCATCACCTAGCTTTAAAGCGTGACCAACTATATCAGCAACACCAGGAGACATACCAGAAAACGCAGTCTGTACCTTTTTATCAAAACCTTCTGCTAAGGCTTTATGTTTGAAGTTCAAAGCGAACACACCTTCTAGGACTTCACCGCCTAAGATACGTAAAGGGTTCAAGAACATTCCAGAGAATCTACCGTAGGACTTCTTACCCGCAGCGCTGAGGTCAAGTACATCCATCTTAGAACTGAAGATATGCTTAACAGGTACTTCTACGAACCACTCTGCCCCTTCTGCCATAAGGTCTTCAGCAACTTCAGGCCCAGCGAAGTTCTTAGGATTAACAAATGTCCCTCCTTCGGTCTGAGAGTCCCTGAGTGTCTGGGCATTCATACCTTTCTGTTGCTTTCTTTGCTTCTTAGTTAACTTCTTAGCAGTGCCTTTAGGTGCACTGAGTAGCTCCTCTGCCGCACGCTCTTTAAGTTCACCCTTAGATACAAGCTTAGCCCCATCTGGAAGAACAGCTGATTCCATAGCATTCAAAGCATCTTGCTTTGTCTTAAAACCACCGGCATTACCGTCACCCATAGTGAACAAAAAGTCCCCTAAAGAGTTATTATCAGTGTTGCTTCTAAATCCAGTTGCTGAATCCATAACGTTCAGGCTTGTACCCGTTTGAGTCTCTAGTACCCTAGCTCTCTTCATACCCATGTTAACAGCGCTTTCGTCTATAAGGAGAAGCTCATTAACCTCTATAAGGTCTTCTCTTACGTTAGGGAATCCCGGGAGGTTAGATGCACTAGGTCCGCCTATGTGACGTGTACTAGCCTGTTCTTGAGTTAAACCGTGACGTACAGCCTCAGCTATAGGATCTTTCTTTAAGGTCTTAAGGAACTCTTTAGGCTCTAAGTCGTACAGCGAATCAAGTACAGAACTGCCATCCCTGTGTGCTGTAGTGGTTATTGTTTCTGGTAGCATCTTAGCGGCTATAGCTTTAGATAAACCTTTTATGGTCTGTATTGAACCTATAACACCAAAACCTAAGTTAAACAACGTCTCTGCAAACTGACCCTTTTGAGAATCAGTTACTTCACCGTCAGCCATCTGGATACCGCCCTCAAGGATAGAGCGCTTTAGCCTATCCACTTGGATTGAGGTAAGCATAGAATTATTACGGCCCATGAGGGTTGTCTCATAACCTGCCCACTCTTCTACTAGGTTCTCTAGGACAGTGATCTGCTGTTCTTTTGGGAGGGTATCTAACTTATCTAAAGCGTTACCTATTCCTAATTTGAATTTAGCGAACTCTACTTCTCCTGTTCCAACAAAAGGAATTATAAGCTCTCCTAAGTCTCCAAGTATTTCACCCCAAGAGCTTTCCTGAAAAAGCCTCGCAGTCTGCATGTCTATATTTCTAGCTAACTGTTGGTTAAAAGCTATCTCTGCATCAGCTCTAGGTAACATAGGGTTATTAGGTAAACGCTTAATGATGTATTCTTCGCGATAATCCCCTAGATCGTAGAACCCATCCTTAGAGGCTTTTAGTTCTTCAACAATAGCTAAGACTTCTTCGTTAGTCTCGGCTGCCTGTATTTTTTCCTCAGCTAACTTAAGGTCCTGTTCACGTTCTGCACCTTCAGAAATAGAGGACTGCTCATCAATTACACCGTCATTGCCTTGCTCTAATGCTTCTCTGGTAGGGTCAAAGGTATCAGTGTCCCCTGCGTACACAACCTCTTGAAATATAGTAGCAACTTCACTTGCGCTTTCTGTAGAACGATAAGGTATCTCGATGGTGTCTTTACCTAGTACACCTTGTATACTAAACATAGACTCATCGAAGCCTATGCTTGAAAAATCTAACGAGGTTTGACGCTGTTGTTCTGGGCTTCGGGCTACTTGCTTAGGTACAGCCTCGACAACCTGACCTGTTTCCTGTGCTGGTTCCTCTCCCCAAGCTTCGTTCATACGGGCTACAAGTTCACTTCCGGGATTAAAATCAGAAGGCACGCTTGCATCAACAGGTGTGTCGCTTTTTCTTTTACTAGCTACTGGAGCATCTTGAAAGTTCTGAGTTACTGAACCCATTACAGACGTAATCATGCCAGAGGCTTGAGCTTTACTAAGACCTTGATCTTTCATCTCTTGAACTAACTTGTTGATGTCAACAGAGTCAGGCTTTACCCCTTGCGTATCCATTAAGTCTCCTCTCCTTCATTTGCATAAACACTAAGCTGTCCAGCAACATTTCCCAAAGTTCCAAAAGCCGTAGCTTGACCTTGATTTGTAATAGCTTTGTTTTGGAATCTAGCTACGTTAGACTGTAAGGAACTAACAGCGTTTATAAAGCCTAAGTTAGCCGCTGTCTGGGAACCTATGCTTGCAAGAGCTCCCTGTGCTGAGCTTGTTCCTGCTGTTCCGCTGTTAGTGCTGTTAGCCATAGACATAGCTGAAGTAATTTTGTTTTGACGTATCTCGCTTAAACGCTCTTTAGACGCTTGCCTTTCACGTATTTTATTTGTAGCTCTGTTTGCTTTCTTTTGTTCTCTGCCTGCTTTAATAGAAGCACCGGCACTAAGTAAAGAAAGACCTACAGCCGCCGCTAAAAAGAATGCCATTAGGTTCTACCTCCCATTGAAAAGGATACACTGTACCCTAATAATTGTAAATCTTTCTCTGGCTCTGTTTGGAATACAAACTGTACTGCATCCCCTTTACCTCTAATCCCGTAAGTGTACGAAACTAAAGACTCGCCTGTGTTCATTGTGTGAGGGTAAGACGTAGGAAGAAATCCTCTTTTATTAGGTAAATATATATTGTTTATATTTCCTCGTCCTTTACCATCTACTATACCAACCCACTTGCTGTAAGCATCACTGTTATCAAAATCCCATCTTGTCTGTAAATAACAAGCGGAAGGTTTTGTGTACGAGTACTGCCCGTTTTCGTAACCAAGAACTTCTGTTTCTGTTTTGTTGAAATAAAATTTAGCTCTTGTTATCTTTTTACTGTTAGCGAACTTACCTAAAGTTTCCCATCCTGAGACAAGAAAAGAAGGAGCGTTTTCACCGAAGTCTTCGAAACTGGCGTTCTTAGGCTGAGCTACTGTGTAATTTAACTTTGTTGCTGTTTGAGTATAAAAAGGATACAGAACAGCGTTATTTATTCTAAACGGACGTACTGATACGTAATCGTCGTTAGCCTGCATCTGAGGATAAAAGGCTTGTACCTCTAAATCATAAATAAGGAATTGACCAAAATTAGGAACTAACCAAACTATTTGTTTTTGAGCTTCGTCGTAAACACCGTGAGCATTCTTTCCTGATAAGCTAGTTAAAAAATAACTACGAACAGTCTGAGCTGAAATATCTACGCTGTTAAGAACATCGAACTCAGTTGCTACTATTTCCATTATTCCGTTATTAGAGAAGTAATACATACTCCCTTCTGCTTCAACTACACTTCTTACGCTTTCTAAACCTCTTTCGCTTACCTTAGCTATATTAAAACCTGTAGCCTTAAAGCCACCATCTGAATTGTAAATGTACCATACACCGTTTGTAGCAAAAACAAGTACTCCACTTTTAAAAGGTTTAATTGCTTTTATTCCTACAGCTTCTTCTAAAGGAATTATCCCTCCATCGGTAGCAAGTAAATCGGAAAGAGCCTCGCTTGTAGGGTCATTGTCTTGATAACATCTTCCCGCTTCTTTAGGGCTAACAAGTAATTGAGAATAAAGTACAGTGCTGTCTACAGCGTAAAAAATTCTACCAAAAGCACTGGCACAACAGTTAGGGTTCTTTATGTTTGTTGTTGGTTGATTAATTGCCATTATGGTTCAATTTGTCCCGGAAATCTAGGCGAAGGTTGCCAAGGGTTAAAAGGTGTTGAAGGCGGAGTAACCGGATCATTAGGCTCATTAGGGTCGTAGCTAGGGGCAGAGGAAAAGTCTACTGAGCCTACAAGCTCCAAAGTAGTGCTAGGAACACCATCAAGAGTAGGATTACCTAACTTAGAATCCCTGTCAAAATCCATTACACTATAAACGTAATGACCCCTTGCCGCTAAAGAGTTTCCTAACCCAGCGTCTCTTACGTACTTAGGGTCAAAGGTTAGATTACCATCAGAGTTATTTATCATGCCTACACTGACTATATCCGCGTTGCTAGGATACAAAGAAAACTCATTGTTGTAGATGTCAATAACGCTGTCTAAAGGATTTCCCGTGGTGTTCTGATCTCTTCTTTCTACAAACCACCCTGCATTCAATAAATTGTATCTGTGGTTCTGTGTTAAGGTAGCAGGGTTTTCAGAAGCACTGAGGTTATCATTAACAAGTTCGAAGTCTCGTACATACAAAGTAATTTTGTAAATATCTATTTTTTCTTCAGCTTCGTTGTACTCTAACATTATAGGGTTATCGTTGTTAGATAAAGTAATAACAAGGTAATTAGTTAACTCTGCAATCTGAGTGCTTACCTTTGCATCTGCGATCTTAACATCAATTAAAGCTGTGAAATTTGCATCTACTGCGTGTACTCTGATGTATGTTTCTGGTACATTGTTAGTAAGTACAGCTATAACGTAAGTACTACCTCTCCAGTAAAACATATTTTCAAGCTCAGCGTCAGTACAGTCGAACTCAGCTACGGGATACAGGAACTCGAACCCCTCCCGTCTTTTACGGATAAGGCCATCTTTTTCTAAGATAAAGTTCAGCTCATCAGAGGTACAACCCTCCGGAAAAGCAAGAGGGGACGCCTCAGTAATTAAACCTTTAGCTAGGGATACGTAATCTTTAGAACCAGAAGCTCTAGGCATTTAAAGAATCCTTGATGTACTTTTTAATAACAGCAGGTTGTTTAAGTTCTTTCGGAACTACAATGCCCATAATTTCTGCAAACTCTAACAGGGCATCTTTCTTTGTTAATTTGTCTAACTCTATTGCCGGAGTACTGACTGGAGTGTAGTCAACCTTGACAGGTTTATTTCTTATGTAAGTGCTAATAGCCTCCTCAGCTACACTAGCCTTAGTAAAGATACCAGTTAGCTCAATAGGAACCTTACCTGATCCCCTCTGTACGCATAACTGGCTTGTAGTTTTGTATTGCACTATTTTAAAGTCATTCATTAATTTCTACCGTATTTGCTTTTGTTTCTGTTCATACTCCCAGACTTACGTGCTTGCTGTTGAGCAGAGGCCATCCTTGAAGCTAAGCGCCTAGTAGTGCTAGGTGGAGCATTTTGTTGAAGGAGGTGCTCGTAGCACTCTACAATTACTAAGTCTCTGTACAGCTCTGACAGGTGCTCTGGAATAGGAATTATGAAGTCATCCTGTTGTAAAAACACTTTTTCTTGTGTATAAACTACTCGACTTTTACTTGACTGTAAAGTAGTGTCTTGTTCTTTGTTGTACGAATCATGTACGATATAAACACCATTAAAGGAGGTACAGTACTGAGGATGCCTGTTATTGTAGACAACAAACTTAGTACCTCCAAAATCTTCTACAATTTCTGTATTAGCAAGCTTATCGGTTCTTGACTGAACCATATCTAAAAAGCTTTCGTTAGATAAGTAAATCACAGGACGATAGTTAACTAAAACATCCGACTCTGTGTTATTATAAGATAAAGTGCTCTGATCTATACGTTGCACGTTATCCGGAATCTTTAAATAATTAGGTTTTGTTACATCAGACACACTGCCTAGTGTTGCACTGGATGTAGTGAACTGCCAGTCTCTGAACTTTTGAATTAAAGTGTAGTAGCACTCTTCAGCTATCTGAGCCGCTTGTTGGGCTACATCGCTGTTAAAAATGCTGTCTACGTAAAAATCTGAGGATTTGTTTAGATAGCTCTGAACTACGCTTAATAAAGTTAATTTCATTTCTATCCTTAAAAAAGAAGGGGCCGAAGCCCCGACAATTACACACTAGATGCGTTCGTAAGTAACTACTAACGAAGCTTTACCTACTGTAGCGGCTTGGGTTTGTGCATCAGACAAGTCTAAAACTATCTGAATACCCCCTGCGCCTGTTAGCTTGGTTAAACCAGTTAAAGCTGGCTTGGTAACACCTAATGTATTTAGATTTAGGTCTGTAGTTAGGCCGTTACCACCGTCAATAGATAGGTCTGCTGTAGCACCTGTACCAAAGGCTTCAGATACATACAGCGTTAAACCTGTAACGATGTAAGGGTGCAGAACACCTATACTGTACACATCGGTAACTGTACCAGCAGAAAACTCAAACGTAGCTTGAACTTCCTTACCGAAGGTTTTTACTTGACCGTCAATACCACCAGAAGCTCGTGTTCCGTAAGTCTTACCTACACCAATACCAGCCGCGTTGCTTTCATAACTCATAATTTATTCCTTATTCAAAATCAGTTGCAGATGTAATTAATACACCTAAAGTGTCTGTACGCTGTAATCCAAAGCCCATACGTGAAGTCATAATGAACTCATCACGTTGTAGATCTTTGTTACGCTCAGTTTCAGTTCGAGGCATTTGTCTCCATGCAACCATTAATGCCTTTGTCTGGTCATCAAGGATAGACATAAAGATATTAGCAACACCGTCTGTTACTGAGGTAGTACCATCACTGAACGTACCTTTAGGTAAACGGTTACTTGAGAAGATATTCCAACCAGCGAAGTTCATAATGAAGTCATGGTCACGCATAAGACCTGAGTTCAAAATTTCTTGCATCATAGGGTTAGAATCTACGTTGTAAGTACCTTGGAACTTATCTTGCAGAGTAGCCGCAACAACAGGGTCAACAAACGCTACACGACCTGCATAAGGAACTTCAGCCTTATCAAAAGCCAGCTTCATCTTGTTGAAGTGTTGGATACTTGCAATGTTATTGGTTTCAGCAGATGCAATACGATGTGCGAACTTATTCACAAGGTTAGCCGCACCATTTGTTTGTCCTGCATTCAACGTAGCTAGTGTACGAGTTTCGAAATATTCCTGCAAAGCACGAGTACTCTCTTGAGCACGAGCACCTAGCAAGGCCTCTACCTGACTGCCATCTTGACGCATCTTATCTGTGATAAACCACGCATCACCCGGGTAGTCACTAATCTGTAACTGGACGTTACCTGACTCAATAGGGTTATAAACCAATGGAACGTTTTCATTAACTTCCTGAATTTTCGCTTCACCGATAGACTTAATGTTTAAAACTTCACCTTCGCCAAAGTCAGATACATCCCGATAAAAGTTAGTTGGGAGCAGACCGTCGTGCATGTTACGAAGAATAAAATCAGAGTACTGCTGAGCTTCGATAAACGAAGTATTGCTTTGAGTAGTAATCATTTACTATTTCCTTAAAGATTGTTTCTTAATTGAATGAATGCTAGGATCGTATTCGAAACCATTAGCTTCACCAACTTGTTTTCCTGAGTACCGCCATTGGGCTACCAAGTCTGCTGTAGAACTCCCAAACATAACCCTTTTAGGGGCTTCTTTTGTTTGAGGAGGATTCCCTACGTAGGACCCACCGTTAGGTGATGGAGAGGCACTTGATTTAGTGTCTAACTGAAAGAGCTTAAGAAAAGCTTTAGGGTTAGAACGAGCTAAGGCTTCAATACCTGCACTGTCCATTCCTAACTCTTGTCCTTGATCTAACAGTTTGTTTTGCCACTCTGTACCGTGTACCCTAGTAGCTTGCTCTATGCTTGTCTTTAGGTTAGTATTTTGTACTTCCTGTTGACCTTCATTAGCTATGCTTTGTCTAAGACGGTTTAAAATAGCGTCTTCGTCTACACCTTGGCTGGTCTGCTTTGGTTGTTCGACTACAGGCGGAACCTGCTTTTGAGACTCTAGCGCTTGCTCTAGTTTCAGGCTTGTGTCCAAGCGTGAAGTTAGCTCTTGCAACTGTATCTCCATTTTACTGTACTTATCAGCTAAATCGCCCTTCTCTGTCTTCAGGGTTTCAATGAACTGATCGGCATTTTCGATTTTCTTTTGGGCGTCTTCTGCGGTGTATTCTCTACCTCCCGCAGTAAACATACCAGTCGTGGGTTTCGGATCTTCTTTTGGTTTTTCATCAAACATTTGGCCTTGGTCTGCCATATAAATTCCTATTTCTTTTTAGATTTTGATTTTCTGCTTCGTTCTTTTATTTGCATGTCTTTTTTATTAGAAGCGGCTTTTCGTTTTTCTGCGCTACTTGCAGATTGACCTGCACCTGTAGTGCCGTCTACTCCAGCTACTCTTTCTCTACCCTCTTTATCTTTTTCGAAAAAAGCCCCATTATTTTTAAGACCAGTAGGGACGTGTGCTTCGTCTAAACTTGCTTGAGTAACTTTTGTAGTGTCTTTTGTATACGCCATTACATTGTCTCGCATCTGAATGTTTCTTTTAGCTTCTTGATTACTTCAAGCTTAGCTTTGTTTTCTGTAAGGAAGACTGATCTAAGAAATTTAGTAGTCCAACTCATGTTAATGTATTCGTTAATTAATTTATCGTGCTCCTTGCATAAGTAATCATAATGTGCTTTACTGAACCGACTCTCTTGCCAGTCCTTGTATTGTTTTATTAAATCGCTTTTTTGTTTTGCATCCTGCTCTCTTGAAAAAACAGAAACTAAGCTTGCAGGTATTTTTGTTTTCATTATTCCATTCCCATCTCAGTAGGTGTCTCTTGCTCCATACTCTGAACCAAGTCTTGTTGTACTAACATAGAACGTTTCTCTGCTTCACCTTGTTCATCAATTGCCGCGAACTTAGATATAATACCGTATTCCTCTAGCCCTGACAACTCTGATATAGCTTTAGCTAAATTATAACTGTTTACATGACCAGCAATTATTGGATGCAGTTGAGACATACTTTGTATACCCGCTAACTGTTGTAACATACGAGTAAAACGTCTAGAACCTCTAGGTTGTATCTGAGCGTTAGCTTCAAGGTCTTCTTTCGTAACAGTCATTACTGTTCTTATGCCATCGTTATCGGCTGAAAGGACAGTGGCTACAGCTTGGAAGTTCTGAATAGCTATTGCAATTTGGTCTTTAATAACCTTCTCAATACAGTCTTGTTCGTACTGAGCTACTTTATCTATAAACCCTCTAAAAGCACCCTCTGTAAGATTCTGTACTTCAAAGGCTGTCTTCTCTCCGGGACTTCTAAAACCTAGGACATCTGAAGGCAGTCCTACTGATTGGACAATATCTTGTTGAATAAGTTCAATCTCTGTGTTAAAAGATAACGTTGAGCTATCTGGAGCTATGTCTCTAGCGTCTCCACCTACAGGGGCCCAGATCTCTCTACGGCCTGTACTGTCGTCATAAATAATCTCAGGTTCGCCTATGTACAGCTCATCAGGATTAATCATTCGATCTATAGCATCGTTCTTAGCATTTTGTCTGTGGTTAATCATGTAGTTCAAACCAATAATAGGTTCAAGAGGTCCTTGTGACCACAGGTTATCGCCACGTTCCTTCCATCCACCTTTACGTATACGTGACTCAGGGCAACTGTAGTTACTTACAACGTCCCCGTAATCGGCTATAATAATACATCTGTCGTCTATAACTTCTAAAGAAGCTTCGTCAAAAATACTGCCGTAAAAGAACAACAAATCTACGTATCCTGAACGAAAGTAGCTTGTTAAAGAATCAAAGCCTTGAGCAGTGAACTGTGCATCTTTGAAGTAATCATTGCTTGTAACACTGTCTCCGGTTCCTGTTCTTCTCAGTAAAATACCCTTAACTACTTCCTGATCTACACTTTCAGGGAAGTTCTTAGCAAACCTTGCGAACTCACCGACCGTCATTCGCTGTCTAACGATTTTAAAACTGTCATCAAAGCTAGGGGCTGTCGGATCAAAGATAATGTCGTACGGGCTGATACGGTGCGTTTTAGGGCCTATGTAGCCTGCTACAACTTGTCCATCTACAACCTTACTCTCGTCAACCATCGCTGTTTGTAAAAAAGCGTTACCGTAAGCACGTAAATCATCTAAAGACTTTTTACCTATACGAGTAAAGCCTGTTAAGGAATGAATCTTTTTAAGGTAAGCTAATACCTTATCCCGTTTGTCTTTAGAAATACCTGTACGGTCTAGTGGCTCCCACCCTAACCAATCTTCGTGTGGAAAAGCTGTAGCGTTTAAGATGCTTCCAAGCTTTTCATCAATCATGTGAACAGCCGGGGTGTGCATACTGTGATCAAAGTTATTGCCACCTTTTAAATCACGAGTGTCTGTAGCAAACCTGTACAGGTCTACCTCTTTCCAATTGTCTAAAGCTTTAACCCTGGAGTTATTGTATTGGCTCCAAAAGCCTGAAATAGCCGTAGCTACTAACTTGCTTGAGCTATAATCTGTGAAGTTAACTGGTCGTGTCATGCTCTTCTTCTACCTTTTCCAAATCTACTTATGTTTACTACATTACTGCTTCTAATTGAGGGGCGAGACTTTGCAGCCCTTTTACCAGTGCTTACTGCCATAAACACAGCATCTTTTAAATCGTCGTGAGGCGGTCTTGTTAACCTTAGTTCCTCTTCGAAGTCTTTAGTGTACCCACCTTTAGTGTGGTAAACACTTTTAGTTTTATACAAGGAGTTAAACAACTGTAAGTTACGTTCTTCTTTAGATTGAGACATTTGGTTTTTATGTTGATGGTTAACAATTAGAGGTACACCATCTTGTCTAAGAGAAGCTGTTAAAAAGTTAGCTATAACCTTGCCTCCTACGTTTGTTTCCACTGTTACCTCGGGAAAGGACCAATAATCCCAAAGCTCCTTAAGGTGAGTGTAGTATGTTTCAGCCTGTGCAGTTTGAAACCTTCTAAGGTCCAATATGTACAAATACCCCTCAGAGTCAAACGCAGTAACAGCGATAGCCGTGTAATCTCTTTTAACTCTTTTGTTTCCACTTCCCTCAGAAAACGCTAAATCCATGCCAGCATTCAGTTTTAAAGGTTTGTCAGCGTAATGCCACTTGCCTGATTTGTTTTCTAAGAGTTGCTGGTTGATATACATAAAGTGTTCAGCACTGATGTTGTCTACGTCAGCCGCATTGGGGTCGTTGTAATACTGAGCGTAATACAGTTCTAAGTTAAAAGCTTCTGCTTTCTTTTTAGCTAATTCGTTTTGATTAAAACCATACCAGTTACCGTCAGGCATTTTTTGTCTAGGCCAAGTAAAAATTCCAGAACCATCTTTTTTTAAACTGTTTTCTACAACCCTTTCAAACCACTGCCAAAGAGGTCTTTCCTCTATAGGTGTACCTTCTTCGTTGTACACTGTGTGTGTTTTTTCTTGAAGGTCTGCATACAGGTCGTTGTCTCCGTATCTTGTGCCTACCATCCACTTAATACTGCCTGTTGTGGCAATACTTGCGTAACTTTGGTATACTTCCCTTATAGCCTCACGTTCCGTTGCAGATGAATAATTTTCGTTTGTAACTAAGTCATCAAAAATGCACATTTTGTAGTGAGCACCAGTGTTTGTACTTTTAGCAGAGGTAGCCGATATTGTCGGGTCTTTTTCTGACTTAGGGCGTTCAGGGTGGTCTACCGCAATTTCGCTCTTAGTCCATGTCCCTGTAGGCTTGTGTTCCATTTTTCTTGTTCTAGCGCTAAGCTCGTAGTTCAACATCTCAGGCCATAACGCTCTGTGTGTTTCCCCTTTAAAGATGTTTTGGATAACTGTAAGTTGTCTATCCGCTAGTGTAGGGTTACTACTTACGTAAGTAACAGTAAACCAAGGGAACTTAGTAATAGCCCAAGAACAGGCTACAGCTATACAAAAAGACTTTTGATGATCTCTAGGAATTAAAGCTGAAGCATTATCTCCTTCACCTGTAAGGATTGCTTTTTCTAAAGAACGCTGAAAAAACATAAACATATCTTGGTGTACATCTCCAAAATACCTTTTAGGAAACATAACTTGAGCGTAAGTAAATAAATCGTTTTCACACTCTAGTCTGTATTGCTTATTGCTCATTCTTTGACTCTCTTCCCTCGCCAAGGCGAAATTTAATTATTCCAAGGTCTTTGTGTATGCTGGCTAAAATAGCTGAAAACGCTTTTAATTCCCCTTTAGTTTCAGCTAAACTTAACTGAAAAGGTTCAACAATGTGTTCTTTAATTTCAATTTTGTCGTAATAATTTTTAGTTAGTTCCATTTCCAAGCTCACTATTTTATCTCTAAGAGTTTTTTCGCTTTGCTCGGCCTGCGTTAATCTTTTGTCTAGCTTATCGAAATAACTCTTGGTTATCCAACTGGCCGCCCCTATAAGGGGAAGCCAGAGGAACTTAAGTACAAAGGTTACAAATTCGGTTTCATTCACTTTCTAACACCTTTCATTAATTTTGCAATATCTACTACCTCCGCAGGGGCAGAGACCTTTTTAGGCCTCCCTGCTTTATGTTTAGTGCTGATTTCGTGAAGGTATCTGCTTGCGGCTACATTGCCAGTTTTAACTTGGTCTATTAACTGAGACTTAGCTAAAGATTCATCTCTCAGTTTCATTTGATTACGCCAGTTATTAAGCCCTCCATATACCATACCGGTTGATGTAGTGTATCCCTCTGTAAACCAAGAAAGATTGCAAAGTTTTTCCCAGTGTTCCCAACTACCTAAAATTGTAATAGCCGCTTCGTACTCGTCTACAGACTCAATAAAAATCTTAGCAACACTGGTGTAAGTATTTCCACGTTTCGATGTGTAATCAACTGACCTAAGAGTAAACGGAGCCTCTAGGTTATTGAACTCGTAAAACAACCCTTGTGTTAGTTGTATTCCGTTTTCTGCTTTGTAGTCCATTACATACCCTTTTTGCTTTTCTTTTTTGCAGGCGCTTTGCTGTTCGGTTTAGGTGATGGTTTTCTTTTTGGTGCTTTCATAGTAGTAACCTTTTTTAAACAATGTTTTTCTTAACCCCTAACTATTGAGCCGCTAAAGGAAGTAAAGGCATCCACTGCATTTCCTCTTATTACGTCTATAGTGGTTGCTGGAGTTGCCTTTATAACCTGCAAAGTAACCCTTGCTGTATTCCCCACGTTCATAAGTGCAAGGCACGTACCTGTTATTGTATATTGCCCTCCTGTAAAAAAATCGTTAGCAGACAAGGATTGTCTTATAACATAATAGTCTCTACCTGTAGTTTTAATTGAAGCTTTTACTATATCGCCAGCCTCAAGTCCACCAAGCGTAATATTGGTTTTTAATTCCCAAATACCACATTGCTTTGCGGTAAAGATACCGTTATTGTCAGTTTCAAGGTTGTAATCAAACTCTTTGTTACTTCCAAAATTTACAGTGTAGGTTTCGCCATCTCCTGTAACATTTTCTCTATCTGAGGATAAGCGAATATTAAAGATAGAGGGGAGCCAAGAAACACGCTCATTTACTGAGGTTCTGTTTGCCCATCCACCTGAACTATTTCTCCATTGCCCAGCTCTGTGTAAAAAACCAGTGTCTGCTACATTTGAATTTGATATTAGCGTTAGTCTAGTGTTAACGTCAGCCCTGTACTGTATCATTGGAAAATTTTCATTCCATTCAGGCGTTGCCATTAAATCAGGGTCTATAATTGTTAACTCTTTTCCACCATTTACAAAAACACTGTTAGACCTGAAGCATCCATCAAGTCTGAGGTTTCCACCGTTTAAAATCATTGCGGTTGCAGAGTTAAAGCCTTCTAAATAAACCTTATTTAAAAAGAAAGACCCACCGTCTACTGTTATGGCCTCTCTCCAATTTTCAATTACACCTCCAATAAACCCGTTATTATCCCCACCTCTATGTATCACTGGACTTTTTGAATCTAAGTCTGCTTGATTGTGCCTAACCTCACATCCATAAAAATGATTAGCGTTTACTGCGTTACCCGCAACACCCACTTCTCCAAATATAATTCCAAAAGCTGTTCTAAAAAAGTTACATGAATAAAACTGATTAGTGAAAGCTACACTTTGAAAAAACACGGATATTGTACCGGGTCTACCTGCTCCCTCAACATTTATGTTATAGAATTTATTTAGTTGGGTAGATGTACCTCCATTACTAAACAACTTAATAGCAACAGCATTATCAACATCAAATACAATGCTAATATCCGAAACTACAAAATACAAACATTCAAACAAATTAAAAAGGTTAATACCTGAAGCGGCTATTCTAAATTCCGTGGAAGGGCAACCTGTTAAGGAGTGCCGAGAAACCCCGTTGATGTCAGAGAGGCATTTAAAAACACCATCTCCGGCAGTTACTTTTGGATACTTAACAATCGCGGCATTAATATTAGGCGATGAGTCATTAATGTTTGTTGGGTCTGCACCTGCCGCCTCAATACTTAAAGACTCTGATATTACAAGCTGAGCTAAATTACCGTTTGCAATGGTATGGTCAACAAACCCATCTGCTGTGCCTGTTGTAATTATGTAATTTAGGTTTTGAATTAGCGGACCGTCTGCATAATACCTAGTAAGCGATACCCTTTGCCCTACAGAAAGGTTTTGCAGTTTCATTTGAGCTACGTTGTCAAACACAGGAGTTCCGTCTAACTTTACAGGGAGGGTAAAGGTTTTTAACTCTTGAAGGCGTAAGGGTTCTGTTAAGGATACAGGGGCAGGCAGATTAATTATACGTTCAGAGTCCATATCTAACGTATCTGTCATTTGATTAGGCTGTCCGTCGATCGGAGCTCGGTCTAACTTGCTCTCAATGCTGACTTTAATTTTCTCTAGTTCTGCATTAATAGCTGGAGTTGTTGAAACTGTTTGGTTTTGGTAATTAGGCATTAAGGCCCCTTCTTGAATTGTTTTGCTACATTGAATTGCTGATTGTTGAAATACCATCTTAGACCATAAGTAGCGGAAAGGATACCAAAGGCTCCGAACCACCACCAATAAGGCATTGTATCCATAAAACTTACCCACTCTTTAGCTCCTATAAATCTCCAATAGGTTTCTGGTACTCCTGTGATTTTGTTTAAGTGCTCTATTTGCTCCCACCAACCCACAACCATAGGGGAGTACCATACACCTAAAAGCAGTTCATCCTTCCAAGAAGACTTAGCCGCCCGTTGTGCTTCTAGGTCCCAATCTTGTTCTCCAGTTAAAGCTCTAAGGTTGTATGCGGACGTAGCTTCTTGTTTACTAACCTTAACTTTAACCCAACCTTCAAAGATTCTTCCTATAGCGCCTGTTACTGCTGTCCAAGGATTCATTAATGTACTCTCGAAAATTTAATTTGTTGCTCATACACAGGATAGATAGTTACGAACTGGTCGTCTAGTGTATCTAGTACAACTACAACCGAATCATCGTCTACGTGTTCGATGTGTTCTACGAATCCTTGATGCTTATCAATACTTACGAATTGATTTTCATATTTATCTAATTTCATTTTAGTTCCTAGGTATTGTATACAAACATCCTAGGAACATTCTAGGAAGATTTATACAATACTTAATTATTTTTATTTAACTTAATTATATTTAATTATATTTAATACTTATTTAATACTTATTTAATACTTATTTAATAC
>Ga0136588_1000045_pt1 | contig 43763 bp, 33 predicted proteins | sample AntRauMFilla1564_FD_104782 | JGI IMG/M metagenome (GOLD analysis project Ga0136588, IMG submission 104782) | Saline lake microbial communities from Rauer Islands, Antarctica - Metagenome Filla 1 #564 | ecosystem: Environmental > Aquatic > Non-marine Saline and Alkaline > Saline | place... | reverse complement strand
TCATCACTTTCCCAATGTGACCTTAGCTATTATCTTGAACGTTGACGCTTTTTTGTTTAGCAGCGACTTTAGGGCACCTGAAAAACTGGCGCAGCTTGTTACCCAGTTTAGCGGCCGCGCGGGTAGGGCGAATAAACCAGGCGAGGTATGGTTACAAAGCTATCAGGTGGGCCATCCTTTACTGCAAGATTTAGTCAATAATGGCTACGAACAGTTTTCTCGGCTACTGTTACAAGAGCGAAATCGCGCTAATTTACCGCCTTTAGCATGGCAAATAGCTTTGCGTGTCGAGCACAGCGACACCGCCCTTATCATGCTGTTTATGCAGTATGCAAACCAGCTATTGGCGCAATTTAGCCAGCTAAGCTATGTGGGTCCTTTTCCCGCTGGCGTTGAAAAGAAGCAAACGCGGTATCGCTTCATCACTGTGGTGCAAAGTAGTTCTCGTCAGTATTTAAACCGTGCTATGACACAGGCAAAGCAGGCTTTAGGAGAACACAAGTTAGCGTCGAGAATGCGCTGGAGCATAGACGTAATGCCCAGTGATTTTAGTTAAAATACTACAGCAATCTTCCTGTAAATTTCCTATACTGTACGACCACGATTACATTATCGCGTATTCACAATCATAAAAAAGTAGCATCATATTATGGCTCAAAAAGATTACGTACAAAGATCTCAAGCAAAAAAGCAGGCGGCGAAACGCAGTGCTCGTAACAGCAGTCCATCAACTAATGCCCCTGTGCCTTGGTTAAAGGTTGGTGCTGCTTTATGCGTGGTGGGTCTGTTTATTTTTGGACTCTATCGACTTGGCACGACAAGCGATGTAGGCGCTGGGGGTGTAAGTGAACCCCTTGCGAATGGTCAAAACAATGATGGCAATGATTTAAACGCAGCCCAAATGAATGAAAACACGCTGGAGACTGTGATAGAAGATGAGCCCCTAGAGCTTGAAAAATTGCCCGTGCTGGGTGAGGAAGAGTGGGCGTATATAGATTCCCTACCCGATTACTCGGTGGAAGTAGATGCCACAGGACCAAAGCAAAGCTCTCAAGACTCTATATTACAGTGTGGATCATTTAGGACGATAGAGCGAGCTGAAACCTTGCGAGCGAAAATCGCATTTCAAGGACTGGAATCAAGGATAATCAAAAGCGATGGCCGCAATGGCATTTGGTACAGAGTAGTGCTCGGGCCGTATGAGCGTAAACGTGAAGCAGAAAGGCAACGTCATCAGCTTCGCAGCGCAAATATAAACGAATGTAAAATTTGGTAGTAAAGCTTGGTTATCTTGTTGTAATCGTTTTACACCAAGTCAATATACACAAATCATAATATCTTGTGGTAAACGGCTTGAAAATATAAACAATTCCCCCACCTCTTTACTACGTTTATGTTGCTTGGATTACGTCAAAAGCATTTTTAAGCTTAGGTTTTCTATGTGAACACATATCATTTTGAAAAAGAGGGCTGCGCCCTTATTAGCGCTTTCCACAGGAGATAAGAATGACCACTATTGTTTCAGTGCGCCGAGGCAATCAAGTTGTAGTAGCCGGTGACGGGCAAGTATCGCTTGGCAATACAGTAATGAAAGGTAACGCGCGTAAAGTCCGTCGCTTATATCATGACAAAGTACTGGCGGGCTTTGCTGGCGGCACCGCCGATGCATTTACCTTATTTGAACGTTTTGAAAGCAAACTTGAAAAACATCAAGGTCATCTTACGAAAGCAGCGGTTGAGCTTGCTAAAGATTGGCGTACTGACCGCGCGCTTCGGCGCTTGGAAGCCTTGTTAGCGGTGGCTGATCATTCGGCCTCGTTGATAATTACGGGAAACGGTGATGTTATTCAGCCCGAAAATGACCTCATTGCAATAGGTTCGGGCGGCCCATTTGCTCAAGCTGCGGCAATTGCTCTATTAAACAACACTGAGTTGGGCGCAATGGACATCGCCCACAAAGCGCTGTCGATAGCAGGCGATATTTGCGTATTTACTAATGGCAACCACACCATAGAAACCCTCGATTACTAAATGCTACTGAGTCGCGCTTTTATCGCGCTGACAAGTCTGCCAATAAGGAATACTGATGTCTGAAATGACGCCTAGAGAAATTGTACACGCGCTTGACAAGCATATTATAGGTCAAGCCGATGCCAAACGGGCTGTATCAATTGCGCTGCGTAACCGCTGGAGAAGAATGCAGCTTGAGCCAGAGCTTCGTCAAGAAGTCACGCCTAAAAATATTTTAATGATTGGCCCTACGGGCGTAGGTAAAACGGAAATTGCACGGCGTTTAGCTAAGTTAGCTAACGCGCCCTTTATTAAAGTAGAAGCAACTAAATTTACCGAAGTGGGGTATGTAGGCAAAGAAGTAGAATCTATTATTCGTGATTTAGCCGACATTGCGGTAAAAATGACCAAGGAAAGTGCCGCTGTAAAAGTTAGACATCGCGCCGAAGAGGCGGCAGAAGAGCGTATTTTAGATATTTTAATTCCGCCAGCAGAGAGTCCGTCAGGTGAAAAAGCGCCCGCCCAAGACAGAGGCGCTCGGCAGGTATTTCGTAAGAAGTTGCGCGAAGGCACGCTTGATGATAAAGAAATAGAGATAAGCGTATCGCTGCCTCAAGTGGGTGTGGAAATAATGGCGCCTCCTGGCATGGAAGAAATGACCAACCAGCTTCAGGGGATGTTCCAAAACCTGTCGGGTGATAAAAAGAAGAAAAAAAGGCTTAAAATTAAAGACGCCTTTAAACTCTTAGTAGAAGAAGAGTCTGCTAAGCTCATTAATAATGAAGACTTAAAAGAAAATGCCATTGAATCTTTAGAGCAAACCGGCATTGTATTTATAGATGAAATTGACAAAATATGTAAGAGCGGCAACAACAGCGGCGCCGATATATCACGCGAAGGCGTACAGCGTGATTTATTGCCCTTAGTGGAAGGCTCTACGGTGTCGACTAAGCATGGTATGGTTAAAACTGACCATATCTTGTTTATTGCCTCGGGAGCGTTTCAAATGTCAAAGCCCTCTGATCTTATTCCTGAATTGCAGGGCCGTTTACCTATTCGCGTAGAGTTGTCAGCCTTAACAACCGGTGATTTTGTGAGAATACTAACCGAGCCAAAAGCGTCGTTAACTGAGCAGTACAAAGCACTGCTAGCCACTGAAGGCGTCGGGGTTACTTTCGATGAGTCGGGCATAAAGCGTATTGCAGAGGCTGCTTGGCAAGTGAATGAAAGAACTGAAAATATTGGGGCTAGGCGGCTGCATACCGTGCTAGAACGCTTGATGGAAGATATTTCCTTTGAAGCCTCTGACAAGTCGGGTGAATCATATATTATTGATGAAAGCTACGTAAATGAGCACTTACAAGCGCTGGTAGACAACGAAGATTTATCACGCTTTATTTTGTAAGCTAGTGTGTTAACTGATGCCTTACAAGTCTGTGTTTAGCAAAACTAACACAGGCTTTTTTGTGTGAGACTTAATAAAATTAAAGCAGCTTAGGATAAGCGACGTATGCAGATACTTCACTAAAAAGCAAACTGAGCTTTTGCATAGACAACACCATCAACGCTATCGCTTTGCAGAGCAAATGAACGCTTAGCGACGGACCCCCCCACTTTAAGCAACCAGTTTCCAACAGGTTTTTGATAAAAGCCTGATAGCTCAAGCACTTCTTCGGTATTGCCGGTGGTAATTACGGGTGAGGGTTTACTAGCATCTTCATTAAGCGTTACGCTTCTGAGGTATAACTCCACAGTATCGCCGCTTTGGAAGCGAAAATTTGTGCCTAGGGTGATTTGTTTCGCGTCGCTGTCAAAGGTGCTGCCTATGGCTCGCTTATATAGCCGATAGCCATCGGTATACTGGCTATCTTCATAAAAACAGTCGTTTACTTGCGCATTCGTACTGCACGAAACCGTTGTATCACTGGTTTCTAGAAACACTTTTGCACCTTTAAAGTAAGTTGAAATGCCAATTAGGTTGGCATTGTCGCTCACTTTAAAGTGATTTGAGACGTCTTCACCTGCGCGCTGAACATAAAAAGTGACCGGGCGCTCGAATAATTGTGCCGTGTAGCTTATATCAAAGCTCCCAATGTGATTGCCAGACTTGCCGCGCAGCGATTCATCGCATTGCTCACTGCCGTTTACGCAAAGTGTTTGAAAGGTAACCACGTCTAAAAAATCCTCAAAGCCATTATTCACACCGTCGCCGCCCCACATCGCCACCCAAGATAAGCCAAGCTCTAAGCCTTTAATAGGCCGGGCGTTTAATCTATTCATAAATATTTTTGCGTTTGGCACTGCACGGTCCTTTTCAAGTTGACCTATCTGCGTGGTAAAGTACCAAGGACCTATCCAGCTAAAGAATGGATTTTGTGAGGCTGTGTTAACCGAGCGAGAAAGTGCAAGAGCTTTAATGGGGCGTGCATTGTTGCTAAGTATTAAGCTTGATGATTGCGCCGGTCCCCACCACTGGTCGATAGAGCCTAAGCGTAAATTCCAGTCGCCAAACTGATAGGCAATAAAGCTGTTGTCTAAGTAAGTTTTGCTTGAGCCACTGTTAGTATGTGACATTGCTAACTGACCCGAGAAACGGCCAAAATAAAATTCACTCGAAGCGGTAATTTTGTTTGTACCCTCTACACCGTCGTCTAAGCTACGGAATCGTACGGTGTCGCTAGCGCCTTGCAGGCTAATGAAACGACGATTTTGCTGCTGTTTGTTTAGATATAAATAGTGATTTAGGCGCAAGTAGGCCTGCAAAGGGCGAAAGGACATTCCATCTGTAGATAAATCAGACAAAGCAATCGCCACGCCTTTCCACGGCACAGGAAAAGTATTTACGGTGGTGTCTAAATAACCCCATTCAACCAAGGTTTGCAGATCATAATGAAGCTGTTTGTCTTGGGTGCCAATGTAAGCAGAAGCCTGTGCTTTTGGGTTCAATAACATACAGGCGAGAATAAGGGCCGCTAACAATGAAAAACGATTGAAAATCAAACTATGTCCTTGAAAAGTGTTTGCAGAAAAACGTAAAAAATAATTATCTCTAATTATATCCCAAATACACTCAACAGTGCATTACTTTACCCAGATAATAGTAGACAAGATTGCGACAGTATTTGATATGTCAGTTTATTTCTTATGATGAGCGTGCCGACCATTTTAGCTGAAATTATGAAACTGAACGGCACTAACAGAATTGACCCATTTTACCTGCGATTGGGCAAAGACCTGCTATTTTCAATTGCGGCTGTCGATAATAATGGCAATGTTGCCCTGACGTTCAATTTCTGCTGCAATAAATTGAACTTCTACTGAGGTTTCCTGACCTAACATATTACCAATCTTCGGTGAAGCTTTGTATAGGGCCTGTAGCGCTCCAACCGCCGCCCCAAGCGCCGTTTACTTGCTTGGTGTCGATTAACGATAATTGCGTTGTTTGCGTTTTAATAATTACTCTCCATAGTGGATGTTGAGCAAAAGTGTTAAAATGTGAAACTCGAGTAATGATTAATTGAATTACACATCCTTGTGCTGTTATCTGCGTCCTTGCAGTGATTATTATACTAGCCAAGGAGAGCCTTTCACGTAACTGACCAAAAGGCTTGAATGTTATTTTACATAAATAAAAAGGAAGTTAGTGGATTCTCTTACACAAAAACGGGTTTTGAGCCTAAGCCTAAGCTTGCTGATCTTGCTGATGTTAAGCTTAGTGCCCCTCAAAAGCTGGGCGATTGACGTTGCTATTAATGGCGTCGATTCCTCGGACATAAGAGAAAACATCACATTATTTATAAAACAACTTGATTTGCCTGTGTCTGAATTTGATGTTGACGACTTTGAGAACAAAGCCACTAACAAAGCGCAGAAAGCGATCCAAGCATTTGGCTACTACAACGCTGATATTGATGTAGTACCTGTTCAATATGCCAAAAATGGTGACTTTACGCTTACGCTGAATATTACGCTTAAGCAAATTACGGTCGTAAATAGAGTAATACTTCAGGCCGACTTTATGCGCTCTTCAAACGAGCAAACACAAAATATGCCGCAAAAACTATTGAGCGTAATTGAGCAGGTTCGCGCTATGCAAGGCAAACCACTAAATCACGATTTGTATGAGAGCTTAAAAGGACAGTTAAGTACATTTGCTTTGTTATATGGTTATTTCGATTTTAAATTTTTATTACATAAGCTCATTATTCTGCCAAATGCTAACGGCAGTGCCAGCGAGGCAACCGTGCATTGGTTGTTTAATTTAGGCGATCGCTATCGTTTTGGCGATGTCGAATTTCTGCAAGAAACTCGTGGCGAAACAATTGCTAAAAATGTAAAGCGTTTCACTAAAGGTGCGTTTTTTGATCAGTCCAAAATTGGTCAATATTCAATAGATTTAGCCAGCACTGGTTACTTCGATAATGCGATTGCACGAGCAAACGCCAGTAGAAGTGTTGATAAAATGGTGCCAATTGAATTAATACTGCAGCCCAAACCCAAAGATTCGTATCAATTAGGACTTGGTTTCTCAACTGATACAAAAGCTAGAATTAGTTTCGACTGGCGACGCCCATGGGTAAATTTAGAAGGTCACTCGCTTGGCGCTAACGTGTATTTATCAAACCCTAGAAAAGCATTGAGTCTTGAATACAGAGTCCCTAAGGCTAATCCATTAAATGACTTTTTAAACTATCGAATTAGCCTTAAAAGGACAGATGAAAACCAGACCCAAAGTGATAACGTCAGCTTTGAAGTGTTGAGGCAGTGGGGCGCAGAACAAGACAACGACTGGGATAAAATAGGCTTTGTGAAGGTAGAGCAAGAATCGTTTATACAAGGTTTGCAAGACAAGCGAACCACGCGCTTAGTTATGCCCGGACTTACGTATAACCGAACCCGTAAAGACGGTGATATTTTTGTGAACTGGGGCGATCGTCAGCAGATTACCGTGCAGGGCGCGAGTGAGAGGGTGCTTTCAGATATCGATTTTTTAAAAGTGATGGCAAAGACAAAGTGGATCAGGCAGTTTGATAAGCACCGCTTTACGCTCAGAGCCGATGCTGGTGCTATTGCCACCAGTGATTTCACGCGGGTGCCCTCAACCCAGCGGTTTTTTGCCGGTGGTGACCAAAGTATTCGTGGTTTTGGATATAACGAAGTGTCTGAATTTGAAATGGTCGAAATAGACGGTAAACTTGAAAAGGAGTTAGTAGGAGGCAAGTACTTAGCGGTGGCAAGCGCAGAGTACGCTTACAGGGTGGCTGAAAACTGGCGAGCGGCCGTTTTTATAGACGCTGGAAGTGCCAACAGTAAGTTTGCCAGTGATATATCAACAGGCGTCGGCGTTGGCGCTCAGTGGCTCTCGCCTATAGGTGATGTACAAGTATATGTTGCGCGCGGTGAGTCAAGCTTTGAACGCAGTTGGCGGCTGCACGTAATAATTGGTCCGGGCTTATAAACATGAAAGTAGTCAGTGTTACTAAATACCTCAGTTACGCATTTTTAGCCGTATTAGCCCTGTTGAGCTTGGTGATAATGCTCATCCTTTCGCCCTTTGGCGTCAAAGCACTCATTGGGTTTGCAAATGATCAGCAAGGACTAACGATTGAGAATGTTTCTGGTAGCTTTTATTCGCAGGTGAGCATAGGCAAAGTCATATACGCTAGCCCCCAAATTAACATTACGGGAGATGCGCTTGAGCTTGATCTTGGACTTCATTGTTTATTTTCGGCGCAAGCGTGTATCGATAATATAAGCGCGGTTAAGCTAGAAGTTGTGCTGATTGAAAATACAGCGCATAGTGAACCTTCAACGCCGTTTAGCGCATATATAGAACTGCCTGTTGCCGCCTATTTGAGTCGGCTCCATTTGAGTGAGTTGACAGTTTATGCCCAAAAAATTGATGCAGAAAAGGTCTTATTAGCGAAACTAAAAAATCTAAGCGCGGCTGCGTTTATGCATAAACAATTGGTGCTTAACGAACTCAATGTAGAAGACCTTACGCTTATGCTCAGCGCCGAATCAGCAAATGCGACTAATGCGAAACGTCCACAGCAGAGCAAAAAGTCGCAGCACTGGATTGATGTAATTAAAAGTACACAATACACGCCAATAGTGCTGCCAAATATATTCGTTCCCATCAATGCAGAAGTACAAAAATTCACCATAGCAAATATTTGCTTGCAGCCCAGTGATACAAAAATCGAAGCAACGTGCACGGGACAAACCCAAATAAGTGCCAGTGCAAAGAGCCAAACGCTTAGTCTTAATTTAGTCAGTAAACCCATCGAGCAAATAGCGTCGAGTATTAATGTAGATGCCACAGTCGACCTTGCTGATGCATTTTCACACGACATAAGCGTACGCTTACTACCCAACAGTCAATACAGTTCAAAGCAGGCAGAGCCTTTAGTTGTGAATCTTACGGGCAATGTTAGCGAAGCTAGCGTCAGTATATACTCAGCAAAAGTTAGAGATAACATACTCACCTTAATTGCTCAGTTCAATGTTTCAGATCCTAATTTACCTCTTAAAATTGAACTGGCTGCTAAGCGTTACCAGGAAGTGATAAGTGCTTGGGTACCCACGTTGAGCGTGCCTATTTCAAGCGTAACAGCGTCAATAACAGGTAATATTTCCGCTTACGAAGTTATCGTTTCAGCGAATATTGACAGTGGCCAGGCCAGTGATATAAAGCTAAATGGCGTAGTGTCGTTAAGCGACAAAGATATTAGAATTAATCAGTTAACGACAAGCGGTGACATAGGTATTTTGACCGCTAGCTTTGAAGCTAAGTTAAGCCAATTTGGGGAAGTAGATGGCGTATCTATAGCTAGTGAACTTGGGTTTGAAAAGCTGCAGTTGAAGCCTTTAGTGCCGCAAGTAGACAGCCAACTTAACGGCAATATAAGTGTTAACGCAAATATAACCCCCACACAGCTATGGGGCAGCCTAAACTGTCGCAAAGTACAGGGTATGCTGCTAGGCTACAATTTATCCTTGCTGTGTGATGTCGCCATTAGTAAAGCTGGCTTGATTGAGGTTAACGCGCTTAATCTTAGCCAAGGTGACAACGTTATTAAAGGAAATGGTCAATTTCAGCTGCCCGAGGGTTTACACACGAGCCGCTTAAGCGCATCGAACCAATCAAGCGCGGCGAGTCAATCAAGCACGTCAAGCAGCAATGTAGACTCAAGGTGGGCCGCGCACACTACGACGGACCTTCTGTTTGATCTTGATCTACGTGATTTATCCAGTTTACACCCTAGCGCTAAAGGCGCTGTGTTAGGCAAAATTCAGGTAATGGGTCAGGCGGACAAGCCAGTTATTGCCGCAAATGCGAGCATTGAAAAGTTCCAGTTTGGCGAGATTGGCATTCAACAAGCGCAAATAGACATTAGCATAGACGCGGCAGATAACTGGCAAAGTGATGTTAGCGTTGTGTCACAAGAAATTTGGCTTGAGTCGATGCTAGCGCAACAGGTAAGCGCACGCTTACAAGGAAATCTATTATCACATACCCTTAGTGTTAGCTTGATGCACCCAAATTACTCACTTAATCATGAATTTAGCGGCGCAGCCATCGTGAATGAAGACAATTGGCGCTGGTTAGGAAGCTGGGACAAAGGCGAATTTAGCGCTGCTTTTGATACTTTCACACTAGAGAAGCCAAGTAATATTCGCATTAGTCAACATAGCGCTAGTCTTAGGCCACACTGCTGGTTGTCTAGGGTGCTAAGCAACGGCGCTGCAAATAGCAACAGCGCGCCAAATACGATATCCGCTAGTACATTTTCAAATAACAGTAACAAGGCATTATGCATTGAACAACTGCAGTACTCGAGTGAACTTACCCAGATTAACGCTAAGCTGGCATATAATCTGAAAGTGCCACTGCTGCATTATTTCCCAGACATCGTTAAACAAGGCACCAGCTTGGCATTTACCACCGACATAGAGCTTGATTACTCGCCGCTTAAAGGCATCGAGCTTGAGGCCTACACGCTAATGACTCAGGCCAATATTACGAGTAGTAAACACAATATAGAGTTGGTAGCGGTAGTGGCTAACTCAAACTTAAAGGATCAAATCCTAAAAACTAATGTGTTTGCAGGCACCAAATCAACGGGGGCCATTGGTCTTAATTCAACATTAAGTTTAGACCCGAATAACACGAGACACACAGGGCAGTTGAGCATTGACAACTTCATGCTATCGCCGCTGCAGCGTTTTATTCCCAACATAGAAAAGTTAACAGGTACATTGGCGGGCAACTTATTGTACGACGGCCCACTGCTTGAGCCAGACTTTAACGGCGAATTGCGAATAAGTGATGTAGAACTGGTGGCTGATAATTATCCGTATCCGGTGACCAACTTTAATCAAACCATTATTGTTTCTAATAAAAAAGCTAACATTGAAGGTGAATTTGAGCTAGGCGCAGGCACTGCAAATTACTCGGGTGTGTTAACTTTATTTGATCAAGACAAGCCTTTTTCGTTTGTAGGTGAAATTGACGGAGTAGGCATGCAGCTTGCGTTTGCTGGCAATGAAGTGTTGGCATCTCCTTCCTTGAAAATTGCCTTAGACCCCAGTAACTTTAGCTTACAAGGCGAGGTGACTATTCCAAACGCGCAAATAAAAATTGATGAATTACCAGAAACCGCAAAATCACCCAGCCGCGACACCATTATTATCGGTAAAGTGCAAGAACCGCCTATTTTGCCTATTGGCCTAGACATAGACGTACGCTTTATAATTGACCCGCCAAAACTTAAGCGGGTAACTATAAACGCACTCGATTTAAAAGCCAGTTTAGCGGGTGATTTACGCGTGCAGGTGAGGCAAAAACAAAACCCAGAAACGAATGAGTTTTCACCACTTGAAACGTATGTGTATGGTTCGTTAAATGTACTTAACGGGAGCTATGAAGCTTATGGGCAGAACTTGCAAATTCAAAAAGGTGCGATCTTTTTCAGCGGTGCGCCCAGTTTACCGCAGTTTGATATAACCGCAGTTCGCAATCCTTTAAACACAGCTGACAACGTTGTGGCCGGCATTCGCATAAGCGGCAATCCGGTGGTGCCCAAAGTTGAGCTGTTCTCTGAGCCCGGTATGATCCAAGCCAGACAGCTGTCTTATTTACTGCAAGGCACCGATATTAGCGGCGGTGAGGGTCAGGCTCAAGATGTTATGCTGGTAAACATGCTGGTTAACTTTGGCGTTGGCAACAGCGAGAACGGTGTAAACAGGTTTGGTAAAAGTTTAGGGTTTGATTCGCTAAATGTGCAAACCGCAGGGCAGGGCACCAATACACAGGTGCAGTTAACGGGTAGGATATCAGACAATGTTCAAGTGATTTATGGCGTTGGACTATTCGACCAGGCTACCCAAGTTATTTTGCGCTACCAATTGCTGCCTCAAATGTATTTAGAGGCGAAAAGTGGTGCAACTAGCGCCGTTGATGTGTTTTACGAGTGGACAACCCGAGAATAATAACGTTAAAACCGCAGCAAGGTAGTGTTGACTTTAACATGTTGCAATAGCGTGTTAAGCGCTTTTACTTAGCAGTTCACGGTAGTACCTAGCCACAAGTGCATGGCGATTTCGAATGTCGAGTTTGCGGTAAATATTGGCGCAATGAAACTTCACTGTGCGCTCGCTTATGAATAGGTCACAGGCAATTAACTTATTGGGCAAACCATCCACAATCTTTAATGCAATTTGCTTCTCTCTAATTGACAATACTTCTATATTACTGAGCATAGTACTCTTCCTTTTACGTGTAGTTTAGGTTGACGTTGGGTTATTGATGAGGGGTAAATTATCGATGGCATAGTTAATTTCGGCTAAACCATTATTCGATAACGCGAACACTTTATTGGCGGTGGCGATAGTGTGTGGTCTATGCGCCACCATTACAATAGTGGTGTGTAGGGTCTTTAGGTGGGCACATATTTGCGCCTCCGTAACAAGATCTAGGTGGCTAGTTGCCTCATCTAGCACCAGTAAATCGGGCTGTTGATACAGCGCTCTTGCTAATAAGATACGTTGTTTTTGACCGCCGCTTAAGCTGTCGCCCATGTCGCCAATTAAGGTTTGATACTGCATAGTCATGCCCATAATATCGCTGTCTATACAAGCAAGTTTGGCTACTTCGACTACGCGGCCAATGTCGACTTTTTCAGCAAATTGTGAAATATTTTCTATTACACTGCCGCTAAGTAACTGATCGTCTTGCATGACGGCGGCAATACTCTGATGCGTTCTGCTTTTTGGAGAAAATGCTGCACCATTGAAAGAAATATGGCCTTTGTCGGTGGCCATTAAGCCCAGTAAACAGTTCAACAGTGAGGTTTTACCACAGCCACTTGCGCCCACAATCGCAATAAAGTCGCCAGAATTGATATGAATAGATAAATGTTCAAACAGCCAAGGCTGGTTGCTGTGATAGCGAAAGCCAATATTGCTAACATTTATAGTTGCGCCACTTTGTTTCGCAGCACGTAGTTTACTTAACTGTGCTTGTGCATGCGCTGAGATTGCGCTTAGATGATCATTAGGGATCTCGGGAGCTTGATGCACAATGTCTTCAATACGGTTTAAATGCACGCTCAATATTTTATAGTCTATCCACATTTCAATTAGGCTAATAGATGAACCCACAAAACGCGATTTATAGCTCATAAACGCAAAAAGCATGCCTATTGTAAATTCGTTTGCCATCACCAGTGTTGCTGCTACGTAAACCACGACAATATTTTCAATGCCAAAAAGCACCTTATTGCCAATAGAAAAGCCGATATTCCACTGCCCCAATTTAATGCGCTGATTAATGTTACTAATAAAAAAGTTAAGCCATTTTGCGTGGGTGGGGGCGCTTGTGTTAGCTAGTTTTATAGTACGAGCTGCTCTTATAGACTGCATAAAAAAACTTTGCTGCTGCGCATCGCTTTGCAAAATTTGTTGATTGAGTTGTTTAATGGGATGAAATAAGGCCCAGCGGCCAAGGCTGTATAGCACGACGACTGCGATAACGATAAAGGCCAACGTGGGTGAGTACATGAACATCACGACTAAAGTGGCAATGCTCAGCAGTCCGTCAATTAAAGCTGTCACTAAACCTTGGGTTAAGGTATCGCGCACTGGCTGCAGTGAGCCAAATCGGCTGACAATATCGCCCATATGACGGCGTTGAAAATAGGCCAAAGGCAGGCTTAATAAATGTGCCAATACACTGCTTGAGATATGTAAGTTAAACGCGTTGGAAAAGCGTAGCAGGACGACTTCGCGCAGCCAAGTAGTCGCACTTTCTATGATCAGCAATAATGCAAAACCCAAGGCTAGCACCAAAAGCAGAGACTGTGACGAAGTCGTTAATACTTTATCTACCACGGTTTGCATATAAAACGGCGCTGCTAAGGCGAACACTTGAATCAGTAATGACAGCCCAAACAAAAAGCCAAGCTGCTTTTTTATGCCCTGTATGGGCTTAGCAAAGTCCCACAAAGACAAGGTGTTAGGTTTTGCATTAGGCGCAAATTTATGGTCTGGCCTTAGCTCCAAGGCAACGCCGGTGAAGCTCTTACTAATTTGTGACCAGCTGAGCTTACGTTCTCCAATGGCTGGATCGCTAATGTAAACATAGCGCCTGCTAACTTTTGTGAGCACCACAAAATGCGAAAAATCCCAGTGTAAAATAGCCGGTCGCTGCAGTTGACTTAGTTCCTTTAGATCTAGTTTTAATGCCCTGCAGGACATACCTAAGGTTTGTGCATAGTTAATTAGCTGGTGCATGCTTAAGCCTTGCTGACTAGCGGGCATTATGGCGCGTAACTCTCTAAGCAGTATATGCTTGCCAAAATAGGAGCTAACCATGCTTAAGCAGGCAATGCCGCACTCACTTGCTTCACTTTGCATGACGAGTGAGACGCTTCTTGGCCACGTAAAGCGTAGTTTAGAAAACCACTGCGCGCTAGTATTGCCGCTATCACTGGCACTGGCGTTCATATGACTAAGTTCTTAGCCGTAAATTCAGGGCGAGCAATGTCAGATAAGGGCTTCAGTAGCCAATTCAAAATAGTGCTTTCTTGTTTATTAATAGAGGCACTTATGCTCATGCCTGAGCGCAGCGATATGCTGTCAATGCTAGATAATGGCGGTGTATAGTCAAGCTCGACATTGACTAAATATAGCGCTTGGTTGGTATTAATCGTTACTCCGTCTATGTCTTGAGGCGCAATAACCTGCTCAGATATGTGCGAAACAGTACCACTTAAACTGCCAAATTTTTGATAAGAAAAGCCATCTACTTTGATCTGCACCTGCTGGTCAAGCTGTAAAAAAGCGACCTGATGCGAAGCAATAGCAAGCTGTACAAAGTAGTTTGGGTATACAGGCGCAATTTGCGTGATTACTTGGTCAAAAGAAACACTTTTCCCCACATCAATTTGCAAGTTGTCAACAAGCCCGCTACTGGGCGCGGTGACGGTAATTTGGGTATCGCTTAGCAGTGCATCTAATTGCTGCTGGGTTTGAATATTGAGTAAATTTATTTCGTGATCAATTTGTGTTTGCTGCTGCTTATTAGTGAGCTGCTGTTCGTGTAAATCATAGTGGTTTGTTTGGATCGTTTGAGCGCGCATAAACAGCTCAAAGTCTTGTTGATGCAGCGACAGCATTTGTATTTCGCTTTGCTCTAACTGCGTTAAAGAAATCAAGCCTTGAGCCACTAAATTTTTTACCATCTGCCATCTTTGTTTAGCAGTATCTAGCTGAATTTGATGTTTATGCTGATGGTGTTCTATTTTGGCCAGTTGTTCGCCCGTTTGGGCATAGCGTAAAACAAGCCCTTGCAGTGAAAGCACCGCAGATGCGCTATTTTGCTGTAAAATAGCCAAGCGATTACTTTGTTCTTGTAAAATTAGTGTGCGCTTAGCTTCAACGCCGACATCGCCAAGTGCTTGTCCCATTGAGCGGGCAATTATGGCAATAGTTTCGCCGGCCTCAACTAACGAGCCGTTGCTGACCAATACTTGCTTTACAATGCCAGCCGATTCTTGGCTACGTACTTCAATATTGGGTGTTTTAGTATTTATCCAGCCAGTGACATTAATGGTTTCAAAAAAGGACTGCGTGCTAAGGTATATAAGAATTGCTATCAGTAGGGTAAGGCTGAATATAGACAGCATCACTTGACTAAGCTTAGGCAGCATACATACACCACCGTATTGCTGTAAAAAGCTTGCATCTATAGCGTCTTGCCTAAACATAGAAGGTGCTGGCTTTTTGTTTTGACGCTGATGGGGACCGGGATTTTTGCTGTCATCTAGGTCTTCATGTTTGCTCGTTTCAGCAGAAGTAGGTTGCTTCATCAAAATCCTTTTCATAAGCTATTCGGCGAAGGGTGTACAAGCTATCGCCGTCATTGATTAATTTGTAGCCTAGGAGATAAGGTGCGTGATGGCTGTCAGATATGGGACAAATGTATGTTAATTTTGTTCTGTGAAGTAGATAGTCTTCATTTTATGGCTGAACATTGAGGCAGGTTGTGCTGGTTTAATGACATTAGTCGATAGGTTTTAGTGATAATCAGCTACATACAAAACAGCTACATACAAAACCGCCTAATATAAACCCAGCGGAGGCAACCGGCGAATACAAAGCAGACGCATAAAAAAGCTGGCGAAAAAGGCAGCGCCAGCTTCTAGTATAGTATGGTTAAGCTTATAAACGTTCCTGCTAAAACAGCGTTACTATATTCAATGACGTAACGCATCGCTAGTGGACCTAATGCTAATGTACCCAGTGGAAGTGCTGAGACTTTTCTTCCATCATCGTAGAAGTTTGCTCGGGCATAAACAAGGTATTGTTATTTTCAAAGAAGAACTCGTTTCGTTGTTTTTTGCTACCCACTTGATTCATTGTGGCACTTTCAAACACTCGTCCGTTAAGGATTGTGTGGCTAACGTATTCACTCTTTCGGATATCGCTTAGCACGTCACCGTCTATGATTACCATATCGGCTAGCTTACCCACTTCAATACTGCCAATGTCTTTATCCATGCCTAAATGGGTCGCGCCGTCTATAGTGGCGCCACGTAGGGCTTCAAAGGGTGTGAATCCGCCTTGTGCCATAATCCACATTTCCCAATGGGCGCCTAAGCCCTCGCGCTGTCCGTGGGCGCCAATCATGACGCGTACGCCCTCATCACGCAGGACTTTAGCGTATTTGGCTACTTCTATGTGGTTATACTGATTTTCAGGCGCGGTGGGACGTCTTATTGCACGTCGGTCAATTAAGAATGCGGGAGTGTAGCGTAATAAGCGTTCATTTTTCCACACCTCAGTTTTGTCATAAAAGTATTCTTCCCCCATTAGGCCGCCAAAAGACACTACAAACGTAGGCGTGTAGCTGAACTGCGTGGCTTTCCACAGCTGGGTTAAATCGTTATAGCCTCGTGCAATGGGTATATTGTGTTCAAGTCCGGTGTGGCCATCTACCATCATGCTCATGTTTTGCTGCAATTTACCACCGCCTTCTGGCATTACCATCATGCCCAGTTTGTCAGCCGCTACTAGTAGCTGCTGGCGTTGGTCGCGGCGTGGCTGATTATAGCTTTTGACTGAAATTGTACCCATATCACGTAAACGTTCTACGTGGAAGTAAGCATCTTCATAGTCATTGATAACAGCCTTAAAACCTAAGGCTTCAGCGCCATATAAAATGGTGCCGGTTGAATATATGCGCGGTGCAACGCGCAGCCCAGCGCGCTGTAATTCTGCCGCGGCCATTATTTCGCGGGTGTCGTTTGAGGGATCATGAATAGTGGTTACACCAAAAGACACGCTAGAATACTGTCCCCAGTTTTGTTGAGGTATTATTTGCGCAGTGCCCTGCGAGCCATGTGCGTGAGCGTCGACTAAGCCTGGAATAACCGTCTTGCCGGTGGCGTCAATTAGCAAGGCACCTTGGGGAATACTTACATCGCCTTGCTTACCTACCGCGCTTATGCGATTCCCTTCAATTAATACTACTGAGTCCTCAATCACTTCTTGTTGATTGTTAACATCGCGCATGGTTACAAGCTTGCCGCCTACTATAGCGGTAACAGTATTTGGCTTATCACTGGCTTGGCTAAAACTTACATTTAAGCCCTTATCGACCGGCTTAGGCATGCTTTGTAGATTTGCGCCAGCAACAAAATGAAAGGCTTCGTTAAGACTGCGTTCATAGTATGTGGCCGCATGTGACCACCCTACAGTAGAATTATCGTCTCGCCATGTCATATAATTACCCGCATGAGCCGAGAGTTGCTTAACCGGTAACGCACTCATATCAGGTGCAATATTAAAGGTCTTACCGTTAGTTTGAAAAGGTGCAACATAGGTTTTAAACTGATGCACAAACGCTACCCATTCACCGCTAGGGGATAAGCGATACTCGCTCACTTTGTCGCCCCCGTTCAAATGGACCTGCTTATCTTTTCCGTTCAAATTAACGCTTGAAAAGCGGGTTTCCCGGTAGGCATCAAACACGCTTTCAGTAAAGTAAACACGGGTGTTGTCGCCGCTAAAGTGAGGTTCAAAGCCGCTTTTAGACACGCGCGTCGTGGTTTTTTCGTCAATGTTGAGCACGTATAAACCAGGATCATTTGAATATTTAGGGTTGAGCAAAAAGCCGCCGGTAATTTTGCGATAGGCTATCATTTTGCCGTCGGTGGAAAAGCTAGGCTCTATGTAATGGCCGGGACTCGTGCTAACGACTTTACCCTTGCCACCGCGGGCTGAAACGACTCTGATTGCGCCTAATGTTTCATCGTTCCAAGTGGTGTACACAATGCGCCTGCCGTCGTGTGAGTAGCGTGGATAATATTCGTCGTGATTGTCTTGCTTAGCGCCTTGCTTAGTTAAGCGCTTAGCCTTGCCCAATTTAATATCGTGTAGATACAGTTTGCCCAAGGCTTGAAATAAAATCGACTCCCCATCGGGTGATTTCTGCGCCCAGCGCACCGCTTTCACGTCAAAATTGTCGGGGGCAACATCTACTTTAAAGCGAAGTGATTCTGCATAGCTTATGGTGGTCTCCACTTCTACATTTAAGGTGGTGAGGTCTTGGCTTTGCACATTAATAGAATGGAATTTACCGCCTGTCCAAAACACGATGTTTTCTGAATTTGGGGTCCAATCAAAATAGGCAAAGTAGCCTTCAGAGCCAAAGCCTTCTTGCATGTCGCGTTCTAAATCAAAAAATAGCGGTTTTTCTAGGCCTGTTTCAATGTCTTTAAGGAATAAAACGGTTTTGTTTTTTACGCGTCTTATAAATGCGACATTCTTGCCATCGGGCGACGGTGTGGGTACAACTGCGCCGCCGGTACCTGAAATATAGCGTTCTTCGGTACCTGTTTCACGATTGTAGCGCACTATTGCAAAGATAGACGTTAATGGGTCGCGGTTATATGCGAATTGAGAGCCAGGGCTTATATTTTGGGTATAATAAATGTATTGGCCGTTTGGGGAAAAAGCAGGGTCGGCGATATTTTGCTGTTCTATTCGGCCGTTTTCGCGCTCTTTTATGGCTATGCCCGTGCCACCGGTATGATGAAATAGCCATATTTCACCCGCTGGGATTGAACGTGATGAAACAATGCCTTTCGTGACCACTATGTACTGTGAATCCGGACTCCACTTGGGCGCATGAATAAGATTGATTTTTTCTTTGGTGACTTGCGTTAAGTTCGCGCCGTTTATATCCATTATCCATGCGTTTGACAAACCGTCTCTATCTGATATGAACGCTATTTTAGTACCGTCTGGGCTAATCGAGGGTTGAATATTCCACGCAAAGTCTTGGGTAAGCGCAATAGCCTTACCGCCTTTTGCATCCACAATGAAAATATCGCCTAGCATGTCAAATACCATGTGTTTGCCATCGGGTGAAATGTCTAAGCTTGACCACGTGGTTTCATCTGTGCTGATGTTAACTTTTTTCAAGTCCATGGGCGGGGCTAAAACATTCCATTGCTTTAGTGGATCTTTTTCAAGTGATTCTTTTGTGAATTGAGTCTCATTGCTTAATTTTGGATTAATGCTTAATGCATATAAAGAAGTGCTAGCAAAGCTACAACTTAAGCCAAACACTATCGCTAGCAAATTATGGGTTTGTTGTTTAATCATGGATAAAGTGGTCTTATTATGGTTTTAATCTGACAATTACCATAGTTGTATAGCCTAGCTTTGGCAAGCCTTGTCATCATATTATGCGCGCTATCTCTTTATCAATACTATTTGTGCCCGTTTAAATAGGCGACGTTAAGACTTTACATTAGCTTAGCGGCAACAGTTGCGTATTTGTTTATCCATTTATGAGTGCCTTTTTACCTACGAGTATGTTTTTAATGACAGGGCTTAGGCGTGAGTGCTTTGAGTGCTGCTTTCGTCGAGGCTTTTGTCACCAAACCAGTTTAACTTTTTATGTAAACTTACCACACCGCCAACAATAATGAGGGTAGGCGGCTTTAGGCTCGCCGTATCCTTATTGCTCATAATGTCGATAAGTGTGCCCGTTACTACTTTTTGGTCGACCCGTGTGGCGCTTTGAATTAAGCCAATTGGGGTGCTAGCAGGCATGCCATATTCTATTAACTTTTCACAAATAATAGGCAAGGCGGTAAGCCCCATATAAAACACTAAAGTATGGTTGGGTTTTACCATGCAGGCCCAGTCCAAATTAATGGTGTTGTTGCGCAGGTGCCCGGTAGTAAAAGTAACCGATTGCGCATGATCTCTATGCGTCAGAGGGATCCCCGCGTAGCTTGCAGCACCCGTGGCAGCGGTAATACCCGGAACCACTTGAAACTCAATGCCTTGCTCAATTAAGGTTTCTATTTCTTCACCGCCACGGCCAAACACGAACGGGTCGCCGCCTTTTAGACGTACCACCCTGTTGCCTTTTTTGGCTAAATTGGCAAGCAACTGGTTTATTTCTTGCTGAGGTATGGTGTGATTACTTTGCTCTTTGCCCACATAAATCTTCTCAGCATCGCGGCGCACTAGCTCTAAAATTTCTGGTGACACTAGCCGGTCGTAAACCACCACGTCGGCTTTTTGCATTAAGCGCAGCGCTCTAAAAGTGAGTAAATCAGGATCGCCGGGCCCGGCGCCAACTAGGTACACTTGGCCTGCAGGTTTGTCACCGCCGACATATTTTTCGAGCGCACTGTTGAGTTGCTGCTCAGCCTGTTGTTTATTGCCTTGCAGCACGTTTTCGCCAATATCACCGTCAAGCACGTCTTCCCAAAAATAGCGTCTGTCGGTTACGCTATTCAGTGAGGTTTTAACCGTATTTCTGAATTTTTCTGAAAATGTGCCTAGTCGTTTGATGTTATGTGGTATCACCGATTCGAGTTTTTGTCGTAAATAGCGCAATAATACCGGCGCTACACCACCGCTAGACATGGCGATTATAATAGGTGAGCGATCAACAATTGAAGGCGTAATAAATTTACACAGCGGCGTATTGTCTACTACGTTTACCAATATGTGTAAGGCATGAGCTTGATCATGTATTTGCTGATTAGTTGATTCACTGTCGGTAGCCACAAAAACCATTTGTTTGTTGTCCAAATCGCTTTTCTCATATTCACGCCTTATAAGCGTTACATTTGCTGAATGTGCTAACTTTTCAACGGTGTTGCTTACCCAAGGCGCCACAATGGTTATTTTGGCCGGTGTTTTTAACAGCAGCTCGCATTTACGCGCAGCCACTTCTCCTGCGCCTACCACTAGGCAGTGGATGTGTTGTGCATCAACAAATATCGGAAAATATTTCATATGGCCTCTTTTTATAGCTAAGAAGTGTGCCATAAAGCAGAAACAAAAAAAGGAATAAAAATCAGATTTTTATTCCTTTTTGATATACTAAATTACTAGACTCACAATATAAGCGTAGTTTGTCTAACTAGCTAATTTTTAGGTCGCTTATTAGGGGCTTCTTCACTCCACTCACGCATGTTAAGACGTTGTCCTGCAACACGTGTTTTCATAAGCGTTTCTTTTGTTTTTTCAGGCATACTGTCTGGCAAATCTACGAGTGTGAAGCTGTCGTGTATGTCAATCGCGCCGATATTTTTACTGCTCATATCGCCTTCGTTAGCAATCGCACCCACTATGTTGCCGGGTTTTGCGCCGTGTGTATAGCCCACTTCAATTCTAAAGCGTTTCATGCCTGCTTCAGGATTTGAGCGTGGACGTGATGGTTTGCGCTCACGCCCGCCTTCACTGGGGCCGTCGCGACCACTTCGACTTGGGCTGCGACTGCGTTCGTTGCGTCCGCCTCTGTCACTTCTTTCAGGACGATCTTTAAATGAGGGTTTAGCATGCACATCAGGTCGGTCTTGTTCGCTGAGTAACAAAGGTTCATTGCCTTGAGCTACTTTTGCTAGCGCCGCCATAACCATTTCCGGTGAAGCTTCAGACTCTTTGATAATAGCTTCAATGACGGGCATATATGACTCAATTGATTCATGGGCTAATGCGTCTATCACACTTTTCTTAAAGCGACCTAAACGAGATTCATTAAGCTCACCAATAGACGGAATTTCCATCATGGTAATTTCTTGCTTAGTGGCTCGCTCTATTGCGAATAGCATACGCTTTTCGCGGTGAGAGATGAATAGTATTGCATCACCTTCGCGACCAGCACGACCGGTACGGCCAACTCTATGCACATAAGACTCTGTGTCATGAGGCACGTCGTAGTTAATAACATGGCTTACACGTTCAACATCAAGGCCACGGGCGGCAACGTCGGTTGCCACTAAAATATCTATTTTACCTTGCTTGAGTTTTTCAACGGTGCGTTCGCGCGCTGCTTGTGCAATATCACCGTTAAGAGCTTCAACGTCGTAACCGCGGGCAGATAGTTTTTCAGCAAGTTCAAGCGTAGCTGTTTTTGTGCGCACAAAAACAATAACGCCTTCAAACTCTTCTATTTCTAGAATTCGGGTGAGGGTTTCAAGTTTATGATGACCTGCTACTTGCACGTAGCGCTGGCGAATGGTGCTTGCCGTAGACACTTTCGACTCAATTTTAACGTGCTTTGGATTATTTAGATATTTTTGCGAAATCTTTTTTATCTGGTCGGGCATTGTCGCAGAAAATAAAGCCGTTTGACGTGTCGCTGGTGCATGGCTTAGTATTAGTTCTACGTCGTCAATAAAACCCATGCGCAACATTTCGTCGGCTTCATCAAGCACTAAAAAGCGCAGTTTATCGAGTTTAAGTGTTTTACGTTTTATGTGGTCAATAATACGGCCCGGTGTGCCTACCACTACCTGAACGCCGCGCTTTAATTGGCGAATTTGGTTGTCGTATGATGAACCACCGTATACTGGCAATACGCGGATTTTCTTAGAAAAGCTTGCATACACCTGAAAGGCCTCTGCCACTTGAATCGCAAGTTCGCGTGTGGGGGCTAATACTAATAGTTGTGTGTAAGCTTCATCAGGGTCGATGTTAGCTAACATTGGTAGGGCAAACGCGGCTGTTTTGCCCGTTCCTGTTTGTGCTTGACCTAGTAAATCGTGGCCTTCTAGAAGCAGTGGAATGCTTTTTGCCTGAATGGGTGAAGGCTTCTCGTAGCCTACCTTTTCAACCGCTTGCAGAAGGGCACTCGGCAAGTTTAAATCTTTAAATGTGATGTCGACACTGTCGGTCATGGTATATCCTGAATAATGAAAGAACAAAAAGGCAAAGCAGTGAATACACGAGCGCCCTTAATTGACCAAGTAGTATACTCGAAAGTGATAGCAGATACCATTAAACTAATTCGCAAAATTGTGGTTAAATGTCTCACAATTAGCTACAGTATAAGGAATTACGATTTTTTTTAATTTTTAATGGTCATCAGGGATAATAAGGCACAACTAAGTGTGCAAAATCTTTGCTCAAACACACATACTTTCCGATTGTCATGACGTTTATGTAAGTTAGTTGCCCTGGTTTGTATTGTTTTTCTCATAGCTGCTTGCCAAAAGAAAACATCACAAGAAAATATTCAAGAAGCCGCCGAATTTGCGACAGCCATAAACAACCAGGCCGCGGTTGATGCCATTAAAAATGCAGTACAGCAAGACTCGCGACCAAATCTTGCGCGATTTGAACGAGGTAAACGGTACCTAAAACTAAATGATTTCGAATCAGCCGATAAAGAGCTGAGTCGTGCAAAAGAGTTAGGGTATCCTGAAAATGAAGGGGTACCACTTCTTATCGTTGCGTTGTAGAAAATGGGCGCTAATTTGGCAATTGCTGAATTAAAGAACAAATATTTAAACTAGCAACAACCTTCTGAACAGGGCTCACGTGTTAACGTTAAGTTGACTAAACGTGAGCCTTTTTAGTGTAAACAGATTAATAACACAGTTAACATAGTCTCTTCATAGCTATGTTAAAACGAGACTAAGAGTAAAGCACTTGATAAAAACCATACAAACTGCATTTTTAAAACTGCGTAGTAACAAAATATTTGAACTTGTAGTAGTGGCGGTGATCATTATTTCGGCCTTAGAAATAGGGGCTAAAACTTACGATTTATCAGACGCGGCAATTTTTATCCTTGAGTACCTAGATGTGTTCATCACCATTTTCTTTTTATGTGAAATACTGGTCAGATTTATTGGTGAAGAAGAAAAAAAGAATTTCTTTAAATCGGGTTGGAATATTTTCGACACCTTGGTCGTTGTCATCAGTTTAATTCCTGTTGATGAATCTGAGATGGCATTACTTGCCAGATTAATTCGAATTTTCAGAGTGCTAAGAATGATTTCGATTATCCCTGAACTGCGGATCCTTATAAACTCCTTGCTTAAAGCGCTGCCACGTTTGGGCTACGTGGTGCTACTGATGTTTATAATATTCTATATATATGCGGCTGTTGGTAGCTACTGGTTTAGTGACATCAACCAGGTACTGTGGGGCGATATTGCTATTTCAATGCTCACTTTATTTAGGGTAATGACCTTTGAAGACTGGACCGATATTCAGTATGAAACGATGGAAGTATATCGTTTTAGCTGGATATTCTACATGACATTTATATTTTTCACTGCCTTTGCATTTTTAAATATGGTGATTGGGATAGTGGTAGGGGTCATGGATGAGGAGCACACCAAAGAGCGAAATGAAGGTCAGCCGAGCATGCTAGATCTGCAGAAACAGATTGAACTGTTAAGTCAGCAGGTTGAACAGTTGACTAAGGTTAAGCCTGATAAGATGCCATAGAAAGAATATCGGCGTTTCACTTATTGCAGTAGCTAATTCGCTATGGCTAATTCAGCACAGCCTGGCAAATTTCACACCAGTATATACGCCGGCCATTTCTTAGCCCTTTCACAATATTAGACACGCATTCACGGCAGGGCAGCCCTTCGCGGTTAAACGCCATAAAGCGCACGCTTTCGTAGCTTCCTTTTGTCTCTTTAAGCTGCTTTCTTAGCTCGTCAGGGAGTGTATAGCCTTTGGTGCTATATGCACGTTTGGAAATAATAAGGGTTTGCTTTGACAATGTTTCAATTTGCTCTTGGCTGAGCTCTTTAGGCTTTAAGTCTGGATGAACACCGGCCGCAAATAAAATCTCGGTGCGCAAGTAGTTGCCAATACCGGCAATGAAGGCCTGGTCCAGATACAAAATAGACAGTCTTCGCTTACAAAATCGCTTGGCTTTTAGCCGCAGGGCGATCGTCTGCCAGTCTATATCTTTTTGCAGGATGTCGGGGCCAATTTTTTGTAAAAATGGATGGTTTATCAAATCGGCTCGTTCATACACTGCAATGTCTGAGGCGCTATATAGCAGCGCGCTATGTGTGCTTGTGTGCAAAGCTAAGCGCAGCGAACGCTTAGTCTTTGGCAGACTACCTCGTTTACAGGTGCGCCACACGCCATACAGCTGGTTATGAGAATATATTGTGAGCCCATTTGCAAAGTGAATCAGCATCGCTTTGCCGCGTGTTTCAACCTTCGTGACTACATTACCTTTAAGACTAAGCGCAGCTGCGCTTAGTCGAGGCAGGCCTACGTCTATGTCTTCAATAACTTGATTTTCTATGATTTTAGCTATTTTGTCGGCGGCAAGTCTAATTTCAGGGCCTTCAGGCATTTTTATGTCTACCTATTTTGATTTGCTAGAGCGAATGTTGCGAATAAGTATTAACTAAAAATGTTTATGGATAAAAAACGTATTATGAAGAAACAAACATTCAGCGACTCTCAATAAATTAAAAGACCCTCTCTAAAAGAGTCTTTTTCATGCGCTATAGCCTAAGATTGAGCAGCAGGCGCTGGCTTTAATACCCTGTTAATATCCATCAAGTCTTGCTGCGTTAAAGTACCTGACGCTTCCTTTAAGCTAACAATAGCGGCAATAAAGTTATAACGAGCATCGGCTAAGTTACGGCGGGCATCAAACAGGTTTCGCGTGCTGTTAAGGACATCAACAATGGTTCGCGTACCTACATCAAAACCCGCTTCGGTTGCCTGTAATGCACTGTTGGCTGAAACGACCGACTGTTCGAGCGCGCGAATAGTTGCTATTGAGGCGTTGACATCATTGAATGAGCTGCGCACTTGGCGGACCATTTGGCGATACGTAAGCTCTAAGTTTTCACTTGCTATAACATAATTGGCGCGGGCTTGCCGGGTGCTTGCCGACACTCTTCCGCCTTGGTAGATAGGAATGTTCAAGGTAAGGCCGATTGAGCTGCGGTTCAATGCGCCGGGTTGACTAGCTTGGCCGCCATTAAAAACGGTTTCAGAGTCGTTCACATCAAACGAAGCGCCGAATCTTAAGGTAGGATAGTGACCACTTTTGGCTAAGGCAATTTCTTCTTTGGCCACGTCTTTTAGAAAGCGCTGTGCCAATAAATTCAGGTTTGACTCTTTTGCCAGTCCTAACCAGGCGCTAGCAGTGCTAGGGTCGGGCTGCACAGCAGTAAATATTTGCGTATCAAGCACGGCAATTTGGTCATGGTATTTACCGGTAATCTCTCTTAATTGCTCAAGGCGCTCCTCAAGCAAGTTCTCAGCGCGTATTTGGCGTGCAACTGTATTGTCAAAGTTGGCTTGCGCCTCGTGCACGTCGGTTATGGCGGTTAAGCCTACTTCGAATCGTTGTTTGGTCTGCTCTAACTGTCTTTCAATGGCTTCTAGTTCGGCTTTTACAAACTCAACATTGTCTTGTTCACGCAGTACAGCAAGGTAGGCATTAACGGTGCGCAACATTAAGGATTGCAAGGTTGCCCCTAACACCGCGTCACTTTGCTGAGCGATAAGTTCTGCGCGGTCCATACCTAACCAATTTGCGTGGTCATATAAAGACATATTTAGGTCAATACCATAGTTGATTCCAGTAGTCTCAACTTCTGCAATTGCATTAATAACGACTCTTCCCCCATTCTCATCGACTACGGGATTGTTGTTGGCGTCAAAAACAGGTTGATTAATTTCGGTTTCTCGGGTCCCATCTGAATAGCTAATACTGCCTGTTATTTGTGGTAGCAAATTAGCGCGACTAATGTCAATACCCGCGTAAGCAGCATCTTTTTGTGCTTTGGCCCTATTTACAATAGGATCATTAGCTTGCGCCAGCTCATAAACAGTGGCTAAGTCATCAGCAAAGGCTGAGCTTGAAAGAGTGAGTCCGATAACTAGGGAAATAAACGTTTTTTTCATTGATGAGTGCTCTGCGGTATTGTAGGGGTTAACGCGAATATTGCGTGTAGTGTAAGTCACCCACGCTTGAATGCGTATAAAATGCTTATATCAAGTCATGGTTAAGTGTAACAGAATGTAATGTATTTGCAGATTAAACATCTGTTATTAAATAGGGTCTGGAATAAACTATGGGGTTTCAAGCGACTGTTTTTATGGCGCATCAGCAGTAAGTGTATATTTGCGTGCTCACTTCACCTAAGCATATTTGTAACGGGTGACTAGCTTATTTGCAGTGGATGGGTAAACTACCGGCTTATAAAAATTACATTATCTGGACCCCTTCTCATGACGACAGCCTACCCTAACTTCACAAAAGCCGATGTAACGCTTATCAAAAAAGAATCACTGTATAAGGGTTTTTTTGAGCTAAATCGTTACCATCTGAAGCATAAGTTATTTGATGGTTCACAAAGTAAAATAGTCGTGCGTGAAGTGTTCGAAAGACGTCATGCCGCTGCGGTATTACCTTACGATCCAATTCGTGACGAGCTCGTATTACTTGAACAATTCAGATTTCCGGCAATGGAAACGAGTGACCGGCCTTGGTTAATTGAGGTGGTTGCCGGCATTATTGAACATGGCGAACAACCGCAAGAGGTATGCATACGTGAAGCCCAAGAAGAAGCGGGCATACTCGTAAGTCAGCTTATAAAAGTAAGCTCTTATTTAGCCTCACCCGGCGCCTGCACTGAACGAATCCATGTCTATTTAGGCTATGTAGACGCCAGCACCGCAAAGGGCATTCATGGATTAGACAGTGAATCTGAAGATATAAAGGTTCTCACAGTGCCTTTTGAACAAGCGGTAGCGTGGTTGCAAGAAGGTAAAATAGACAATAGCACCGCTATTATCGCCATTCAGTGGCTTATGCTGAATAAACAGAAAGTTCGCCAGCAGTGGCTAGCGACAGAGTGAAGAAGGTAAGTACCCTAGCAGCAACTGAAACTTAATGCATTTTGCCAGCGTTCATTACACTAACATAAAAAGGTAATTCACACATTTTACGCAAAAAATATGTACCTCATCTGCCGACTATTCTCGCAACCTGTGAGCATAATTATTCGTGCATGCTAAAATTGTTGCCCGACTGCGACACGCGTGACTTGCACTATGAGTTTGAAGTTGGTCGTGATACTAAATATCGCATACAAATCGTTGATTCGAGCCGTTATACAAGCACCTTAAAAATGGCCCAACTAAGCAATAGCACGCCTGCATTCTTGCAGCCTAAAATGGTAGTTCGCCTATATCACGATGCAAAAGTAGCCGAGGTCCTTGAAGCCCAGCGAACGTCGCGCTTAAAACCGGTGTACGAATACCCAAATCTAAATATGCACCAGCGCAATGAGAAACATATGGTGAATGTGTTTTTAGCAGAATGGTTACATTTTTGTCTGTCTCAAAGGCTTGCGTCTACTGCCAATTAGTTTTAGTTTATGGCGTCAACTAGTCAAACAAAGCTATATATGCACCACTTAGTTTATTTACACGGATTTTTGTCGAGCCCGCATTCGCTAAAAGCGCAGCAGACCATTTCTTTTGCTAACAAACATTTTCCAAATCTTAATGTACATGTGCCGGAATTACCCGGTGACATAAATAAGGCCATAGAGCTTATAGATAACTTGCTAGCCACACTGGCGTTAAGTCATACCGGTTTCATTGGTAGTTCGATGGGTGGGTTTTTGGCGACGTACTGCGTTGAAAAGTATGCACTTGGTAATGGCCCAAAAGCGGTATTAGTTAATCCAGCTGTTGAACCTTTCAAGCTGCTAGGCAATTACTTAGGGCAACATGTAAATCCCTATACTAATAAAGCATTTGCTATTGTGCCTCAGCATATTGTTAAATTAAAGCAGTTGTATGTAAATGAATTAGCCGCGCCTGCACGCTATAAAGTGTTATTGCAAACCCATGACGAAACGCTTGACTATACATTAGCTGCAAAAAAGTATGCGGCTAGTGACCTGGTTATTGAACAGGGCGGGGATCACAGTTTTGTTGGCTATGAAGCCCACCTGCCAAGTGTTTTTAAGTTTTTATTTGCGTAAAAAAAAGAGCGAGACAGCGTGGTTGCTCAATCTCTATTCGCTTGTTATTATTGGATTTATATACAGGTGTTTATTTGACCAAGCCCCACACGAGTGCAAATCATGTCACAACAATATAATTCAGATGCTATTGAGGTTTTAAACGGCCTTGACCCAGTGAAGCGCCGCCCCGGCATGTATACCGATACCACTCGGCCTAATCACCTAAGCCAAGAGGTTATTGATAACAGCGTTGATGAAGCGCTTGGCGGTCATGCCTCCAACATAAAGGTTATTCTGCACGAAGATCAGTCATTAGAAGTGTTTGATGACGGCCGTGGCATGCCCGTAGACATTCACGCTGAAGAGGGCATGAGCGGTGTTGAACTTATTATGACGAAACTGCATGCGGGGGGCAAATTTTCAAATAAAAGCTATGAGTTTGCCGGCGGTTTACACGGCGTGGGTATTTCAGTGGTAAATGCGCTGTCAACGCGAGTCGAAGTTACTATTCGTCGAGGCGGGCAAGTGCATCAAATAGCCTTTGAAAACGGTGATAAAAAAGAAGAACTTGCGGTTATCGACACCTGCGGAAAGCGCAACACCGGCACCCGCGTTCACTTCTGGCCAAATCCCATTTATTTCGATACGTCCAAATTCTCGGTCAGTAAGCTACTGCATATATTGCGTGCAAAAGCGGTGCTGTGTCCCGGTTTACGCATAAAGTTTGAAGACAAAATTGGTAAAGAGTCTTACGAATGGCACTATGAAGACGGTCTTCAAGATTATTTATTACAAGGCTTAAAAGAGTATATTACGGTGCCGGGTGACGTGCCTTTTGTAGGCAGTTATTCAGGTAATGGTGAGGCTGCTCAGTGGGCTATAATGTGGCTGCCAGAGGGCGGTGACATGGTCACTGAAAGCTACGTTAACTTAATACCAACCGCGCAAGGCGGCACCCATGTAAACGGTTTACGCCAAGGTTTATTAGACGCCATGCGCGAGTTTTGTGAGTTTAGAAACTTGCTGCCACGAGGCGTTAAAATTACCGCCGACGACATATGGGACCGCTGCTGCTATATATTGTCAACCAAAATGCAAGATCCGCAGTTTGCTGGCCAAACCAAAGAGCGTTTGTCGTCACGACAAGCCTCTGCTTTTGTGTCAGGGATTGTTAAAGACGCCTTCAGCCTATGGTTAAACCAGCATACTGACGTAGCAGATTTACTCGCTGAAATGTGCATAAATAACGCACAGCGAAGACTGCGTCAAAGTAAAAAAGTCGCGCGCAAAAAAATCACATCAGGTCCTGCACTGCCGGGTAAGCTCACCGACTGTTCAACGCAAGACAACGACCGCTCTGAACTATTTTTAGTGGAAGGTGATTCAGCCGGTGGTTCAGCCAAACAAGCCCGCGATAGAGAGTTCCAGGCGATTATGCCGCTGCGCGGTAAAATACTGAACAGTTGGGAGGTTGACTCGTCGCAAGTGCTGGCATCGCAAGAGATACACGATATATCGGTAGCCTTGGGTATAGATCCCGACTCTGAAGATTTAAGTGGTCTTCGCTATGGCAAAATATGCATACTGGCCGACGCCGATTCAGACGGCCTGCACATTGCCACACTGCTGTGTGCGCTATTCGTCAAACATTTTAGAAAGTTAGTCGACACGGGGCATGTATATGTGGCGATGCCGCCCTTGTTTCGCATCGACGTGGGTAAAGATGTGTATTACGCCCTTGATGAAAGTGAAAAGCAAGGCATATTAGATCGCATAGAAGCGGAAAAAAAGCGCGGTAAAGTAAACGTTCAGCGCTTCAAAGGATTGGGTGAAATGAACCCGCTGCAGCTGCGCGAAACTACTATGGACCCTAACACTCGAAGGCTGGTTAGGCTCACTAGTGAAGATGCCCAAGGCATGCTTGAACTAATGGATATGTTACTGTCTAAAAAGCGCGCGCCCGATCGTAAGGCTTGGTTAGAAAGTAAGGGTAATTTGGCTTTAGTGTAGCCATACTGCCTTAATTCAGTTTTTTCTTTTTCGAAGGAAATTTGAAGTGATAATTTGGTTAACCCTGTTATCTGGACTGGTGCTACTTATTTTGGGTGCAGAGGTGTTGGTAAAAGGCGCGAGTCGATTAGCCACTTTTTTTGGTGTGCCAAGTTTGGTTATTGGACTCACCATTGTGGCATTTGGCAATAGCGCGCCAGAATTGACAGTCAGTGTAAAGGATGCTTTCGATGGCGAAGCCGAACTAGCCATTGCCAACGTAGTAGGCAGCAACATCGTTAATGTGCTCGTTATGCTAGGCATTTCTTCAATCATTCTTCCTCTGGCCATCGCTAACCAGCTGCTGCGTCAAGACCTGCCTATTCTGGTTGGACTGAGCTTAGTGCTGGTGCTATTTGTACAAGACGGTCAACTCGGAAAAATTGAGCAGAGTTGAAGGTGGATTTTTCTTATTGCTTTATGTCTTTTACACATGGTTTTTAATTTCGGTGTCGCTCGAATTTACATATGTAGAAAATTTACAAAAGGGTATTTTGTTTGGTTTACTGCCAATACTAGGTGTTTATGTATTGTTTACCTTTCTAAAAGCGTTTAAAAATAAAAGCTCCTAGAAAATAAAGCGGAGTGTTAGCCCAGTAAGTTAGTATGTAAGAATTACTTTTCAGCGGTCGTGAGTCTTATATTGTTTACACTGCGTTTGATTTTGCCTAGTAATGCTTAAACAAGTGCTCAAGCATTGATATACTTACCCGCATCCCTATCACTAGGGCAATACATAAATATGAGCTATGTACCTGTGTTTACGCAAAAGAGCACGGCTAAAGCAAGCTTAGCGAAAGGGAAGCAATGCGAAAAACAATTAAAGGGCTAGTGGCTTTACTACTGCTAATAACAATAGTGTTAATGGTGTTGGTGTTTGACATATCCTCTTCTGTAGAAGTAAGTTCGTCAGCACAGTTGAATAATGCAGACACAGTGCAGCCTCTTATAGACGAGCTAAAACAAAGTTTACGAAGCCGCTACGAGTCACAGCAAATTAATGTAAGTGCGGCCCAAGCAAATAGCCTAGCAGGTTTTATTAACCGCGCGCGCAGCCAAGCTGATGCTCACGTTACGTTTAATAACGACAAAGTGAATATTGCGCTGTCCTATGAGATTCAAACTGGTCTTTTTCCACTTTATCTTAATATTGAAGCCCTTGTGCACGAAGGTAACGCACTGCAGATAGAGACCGTACGTGTGGGCGATCTGAAACTGCCTGGCGGCTTTGCCTTGGGACTTGCTGAGTCTTTTACCAACGCATATACTTCTTCTCAAGTGGCTACGAAAGCCATCGCCAGTGTTGAATCAGTGGCAGTAGAAAACAGTGCTATGCAGGTCACCCTTGCGCCGTTGGACGCCCTACTTAAAGAATTTAAAAACATAGAAACAGGCAGCAGCCGAGCAGACTCTCGAATTTTGAAAATAAGAATTGCACATTATTTACGTCTGCTAGACGGTATGTATGTGGCAAATGATTCTGAAAATGCAGGCTTAACCTCTTTAAGTATTTATTTGCACGCGGTCATGCAAGAAGCAGCTGCCCTAAGTCAGCAAAGCTCTGCCCCGCTTGAAAACGAAGCGGCTATTTTAGCCCTTGCGATCTACGCAGGTAGTGGTCGTTTTACCACCATAATAGGTGACTTAAGCTTTGCCATTGACAACATTCCAAGCGCATCGCCAAAGCCGGTGCTAGCAAATAGGCAAGACTTGAGCCTGCACTTTATTTACTCTGCGGCAATTAAGCTACTTTCTGAAAAAGGCGTGAGTATCGCTGTTGGGGAGTTTAAAGAGCTAATGGATCGTGGGAAAGGCGGTTCAGGCTATAGTTTTATAGACTTAGCCGCCGATTTATCTGGCGCGCATTTCGCTGATTTAGCGGTAAACACCCAGCGTGCAAAACACCTGCAGCAAGTAATGGGCAGTGCAGCAAACGAAAGCTTGTTTATGGTGTCTATTAATGACTTAGATGAAGGACTCAATAAAACTCAGTTTACCGAAAAGTATGGGGGGGTAGACACGCCACTGTATCAAAATGTTGTGGATGACATAAACCTGCGAATTTCTAACTTACCGATCTCTCAATAGGACATTACAATGCCTGTACATGAAATAAAACACCCGCTTATACAGCACAAAATAGGGCTAATGCGAGCCTATGGCGTTAGCAGTAAAGATTTTCGCGAACTTGCCAGTGAGCTTGCTAACTTACTCACCTACGAAGCCACCCGAGATCTACACGTCGAAACAAAGACTATTAAAGGCTGGACAGGTACGCCCATTAATATTGAGCAAATTAAAGGTAAGAAAATTACCGTTGTGCCCATTTTAAGAGCTGGCTTGGGTATGTTAGACGGTGTGCTAAAGCTAGTACCTAACGCTAAAATTAGCGTGGTTGGATTATATCGCGATGAAGAAACCCTTCAGCCGGTAGCATATTTTGACAAGGTCGCCAACGATATTGACCAACGCATAGCGCTTATTATCGATCCTATGCTGGCAACAGGCGGCACGCTAAACGCGACTATTAGCTTGTTAAAAGACAAAGGCTGTAAGCATATTTTAGGCTTATTCCTCGTTGCAGCCCCAGAGGGTATTAAAACCGTCACAGATGCGCACCCCGACGTTGATATTTATTTGGCCTCTGTAGACGACTGTTTAGATGAAAAAGGCTACATATTACCCGGTCTAGGCGATGCTGGTGATAAGATATTTGGCACCCAGTAATAGCGATTAGTATGGCAATGCGTGTTCTGCTTAAGCATTAAGCAATAATGCTGGTCTCAATATTGCCTATCACTGCATTATGAACCCTTGCGTAAGCCACTATTCTTGGCTGTAATGTGTAGCGTATGAGGTCTTGTCAAACACCGTCTCGAACATAGTCGGGTAGTTCATCTTCGTGAGGAATTGGGGTTGAGTTACCGTGTTTATCTATAGATACAAATTTAAATTTACCTTCAGTGACTTTTTCCCTTAGGCCAATTCTGTCGCGTCTTACCCATGCTTCAACATGTATCGCCATAGAAGTTCGGCCGAGTTCGCAAACATGTGTATATATGCCCAAAATGTCACCCACTTTTACAGGCCTTATAAAGCTCATGCTATCTAGCGCAACCGTAACTACGCGGCTTTGTGCTCGTTGTCCGGCGCAGATACCCGCGGCAATATCCATTTGAGATAAAACCCAGCCACCAAATATATCGCCGGCTGCGTTGGTGTCAGCAGGCATAGCTAGCGTGCGTGTAGTAAGCCTACCAGAAGGCTGTAAACTGTCAGATTTTTTGATGGCGTGTAAGCCTTTAGGTTAAAAGCGTAGAAATAAAGCGATATTATAAGGTCTTTTGATAATGACACAACAAAGTCTTGTGAAACTCTAGACGCTGTCGTTTTAGCCTCAATGGTAGAGTGGTGTTTAATTGCTCGTTATCCTGGCGTAAATAGTTAATACTGATCTTCGGTACAAGGTTTTAAGCTAACTAGTATGTGCTAACCTTTAATACTTTAATTTAGTTTAAATGCTCCTGGCACCATTAACTTAACGTAGATTTTGTACAAGTGCTTATTTTTATATCGAAACTAAAAGGATCGTTAATGACCAAGTCTTTCTTACCTACGCTTGTCTGTTTGTGTTCATTCGTATTAGTACTTAGTACCTCGGCGGTCGCCGCGCCTGTATTCAAAGTCAGCAAAGACGGTGAAACAATTTATATTGGCGGCACCTTTCACTTACTTACAGAGGGTGATTATCCGCTTCCTGAAGCCTTTGAAAAAGCCTATGAGCAGGCCGATGAGCTTTATTTTGAAACCGATATTAACGCATTAGAGACGCCGGAGTTTCAGCGTAAGAGCTTGGGTGTTTTATTGTATCAAGATGGCAGTACTTTACAGTCGGGTCTTAATGCGACAACGTATGCGCGCTTTGTCGAATATGCAAAATCGAGACAGCTTGATCCCATGCAGTTAAATGCCTTAAATCCCACGGGCGTGATGCTCACTATTACTATTATGGAATATCAAGCGCGCGGTTTTGTTGCCCAAGGAGTAGACAAATATTATTTTGAAAAAGCCCAAGCAGACAATAAAACCATTGGCTGGTTTGAAACGCCAGACCAGCAACTAGCAATCATTGATAGCTTTGACGATGAAGAGCCAAATGCCTTAATTAATTACACCTTAGACGAAATCGAAAATTTTGATGCTGTCGTAAAGCCTCTGCATGAAAGCTGGCGCTCTGGAGACATGGAAACCTTAACAGCTTTAGGTATAGACAGCTTTGAGGGCTATCCTGACGTTTACGATGCACTGCTGGTGCAGCGAAACAACAGCTGGATGACTAAAATTGAAGCGATGTTTGGTGATGAAGGTACCGAGTTTATACTCGTAGGCGCACTGCACTTACCCGGTGAAGACGGTGTGCTTACGCAATTAACCAATAAAGGCTATACTGTTGAAAAACTGTAGCAGTGGCTGATGTGTTTTAGGCAATAACAAATTTTACGATACAGTCTTTTTAAACTGCGTTAAGGTTGTCAGCAAAAGCTCGATTTTTTTCACGATGGCTGGAAGTTCTTTATTCAAGGTGTTGGGGTCAGCGTCAACTAACTGGGCTACTTCCCCAGCAAGTTCTTCCACGTAAGGACCAAAGCGTTTATTACGTGTTGTAAAACCTGAGCCATCAACAAAAACGCTATCAAACTTGCCTTTGCCTTTTGCCTGCAGGGTATTAAGGGCTGCGTCGGCGTCTACCGATTTGCGATAAATAACGCGTAAGTTTTCGTTTAACGCCTCTATTATTTTACTCATGAATCTCCCAAAGTTGCCGATATTTTTAATGCGGACAATTGTGCCTGTATTTAGTTTTTGCTACAAGCAAATATGAAAAAAGGAGGCGCAATGGATATGCAAGGTACATCTGGCGTTGCTCAAGCACTTGCAATAAGGTCTGCCGTAATGGCAAACAATCAACAAAAGCAGGAAGAGCAGGCCGTTTTAGCATTGCTGCAGTGGGCGCCTGTGCCAAATACGTCTAGCGTAGGGAGTTCAATAAATACTTATGCTTAGCAGTATAAGCCGAAGTTTTAATGTGTTTATAGTCGTTCATTTATGTTTGTCTTTAGATACGCATTTACGTTAAGGCTCAAGTCCTAAATCGATTGGTGTCTTACCGGGTTGTCTTGGCAGTTCTTGCACTAGCTTGGGCACCAAAAATCCCGGTAAGCGCGTTATTACCTTAGCCATAATTTTTTGAGCATCGGGTTTACTCACATCAAAATGCGCTGCACCTTTTACCGGATCAAACATATGTAAATAGTACGGTAAAATATTCGCTTCAAACAAAGCCTCGCTCAGCTCACAAATTGCTTCAGCGCTATCATTAATATTTTTTAGCAATACCGACTGATTAAGTAAGGTTACACCGGCCTGTTTCAGCATTTTTGTTTTTTCTATTAGTGCTTCACCTATTTCGTTTTTATGATTTATGTGTAGCACTATAATCGGCTTTATACGTAAATTAGTAAGCCATGCTAATAGCTCATTATTCACGCGAGAAGGAATCACTACAGGCAGTCTGGTGTGAATTCGCAGTCTTTTAATATGCGTAATATTGTCTACTTTTTGTGCAAGCTTCGCTAGTTGCTTGTCGTTCGCCATTAGGGGGTCGCCGCCGGAAAAAATGACCTCATTTATATTGGTATCATTATTTATATATTCTAATACCGACTGGTATTGAGCTTGTCCAAGCTGGTTGTCTTGATAGGGAAAATGACGTCTAAAACAGTAGCGACAGTTGATTGCACAACCGCCTCTAACAAGCAGTAAAACACGACTTTTGTATTTGTGGATTAGGCCCGCTGTGGTGCCGTTTTGTTCTTGCAATGGGTCGACTACAAAGCCAAGCTTATCGACAAATTCAGCCTGTTGGGGCACAACTTGTTGAAGTAAAGGATCATACCAATTTGATTGTTGCATAAGGTCTGCAAAGGGCTTAGGTACCCGCATTGGGAAAAGACGGCGCGCGTTGCTGTGCTGCTCAATGATACTGATATCGTTTTGAGTGGGAATAATGTTTATATTGTTGTTATTCGAAAACACATCGTTCGATAAAGCCGGTGGCAGTGAACTAGGGTCAATCTGCAAATATTGCAACAGTGAATCCAATGTGGTGAAAGAGTTTGCTAATTCTTTTTGCCAATGAGTCTCTACAGGCGGTGTTTTTTTAGGTATTATCAGCATGTTTATATTATTGACCCAAGGTATTAGAGGATTGAATGGCTAATTACAGTACAAACGAGTTTAAAGCTGGCTTAAAAATAATGATGGATGGCGAGCCATGCAACATTTTAGAAAACGAATATGTTAAGCCGGGTAAAGGCCAAGCATTCAACCGCACCAAAATACGTAAACTTGTTTCTGGCAAAACACTCGAAAAAACATGGCGATCGGGCGAAACAGTTGAAGCCGCCGACGTAATGGATACCGACTTAGCATATTTGTACACTGATGGTGAATTTTGGCATTTCATGAATAACGAAACCTTTGAGCAAATAGCCGCCGACAAAAAAGCGGTAGGCGATAACGTAAAGTGGCTAGTTGAAAACGATGTTTGTACGCTTACTTTGTTCAATGGTAGCCCAATTGTGGTCACGCCACCAAACTTTGTTGAAATAGAAATTGTAGAAACTGATCCGGGCTTAAAAGGAGACACCGCAGGTACAGGCGGCAAACCTGCCACATTGTCGACGGGAGCGGTTGTGCGTGTTCCTCTATTCGTGCAAAAAGGCGAAGTGGTTAAAGTAGACACTCGCAGCGGAGAATATGCCTCGCGTGCGCAAAAATAGTCTGCTTAAATACGCCTATCAATGTAGTGTAAGCTATCAATGAATCAGTCTTGGCAGCCAAGCGCAAGCATCGAAACGCTGCGCAAGCGTGCGGCGCTTTTGCATCAGATAAGAGTGTTTTTTGCCCAACGCAAGGTGCTTGAAGTCGAAACCCCCGCGTTATCAAGCCACACTATTACCGACCCTTATCTTGAAGCCATGCACACTTTGCATACCCAAGGCGGCGCACTTAATTCGACCAAGCTTTACTTACAAACATCACCTGAATATGCGATGAAGCGTTTGCTAGCTGCCGGCAGCGGCGACATTTTTCAGTTGTGTAAAGCATTTCGCGACGACGAAGTAGGGCGCATTCATAACCCAGAATTTACTATGTTGGAGTGGTATAGAATAGGGTTTTCGCTGCAGCACTTAATTGATGAAGTGGGATCTTTATTAATGGCTACATTAAAGGTCGAGGCAGTGAACCAGTCAAGCTACAGCGTATTGTTTGAGAGGCATTTAGCTTTTAACCCCTTAGAGGTAGACTTGCCCTCATTGTTTGAAATATGCGCTAAGTTGGGATTACAAGACTACGTTGGCAGTTTGCGGGCTAATTTGGCAGGTGATGAAAATGCACACGCAAGCGTACTGCTAAAAGACAGTATATTACAAGTCTTGTTTAGTACGCATATAGAATCACTTATTGGTATCGACTACCCCACGGTGGTGGTTGATTTTCCGGCTAGTCAAGCGTCGTTAGCAACCCTACATGAAAATGGACGAACCGCCAATCGCTTCGAGGTCTATTACAAAGGCATAGAGCTTGCCAACGGGTTTGACGAATTAACCGATGCACAAAGCCAGCATCTGCGGTTTGCACAAGATAACCAAAAACGAAGCGTCTTGGGACTTTCTATAAAGCCTATTGATACGCATTTTATGGCAGCACTTTTTAGTGGTTTACCGCAGTGCGCGGGCGTTGCGCTTGGCGTTGACCGCCTGCTAATGTTGGCGTTACAAAAAAACACCATAGAAGAGGTGATGAGTTTTAGTCAGCGTAACTGCTAATATTAAGTGTATAAAAGCCTCAGACAAGCTGGTTTTTTGACACACGGGCTCTTTTTTGATGCAGTTTGGCTGTTTAAATAGAATTTATCTAAATGATATAAGCATTTCAGCGATAAATTAAGGTAAAATGCCGCCCTTTCGCGACAAGACAAAGCGATAAACATTTTATAAAACCTTGGATATTTTCAGGAGACCCTATGGATCATAAAGACGTCAGCTCTCGTTCTACTTCGCAAAAAGCACTGCGTTTAAATCTTGACGACAAAAAGTACGGCACTATTGTTGAAATAGGCGCAGGGCAAGAAGTCGCTCGGCAATTTTTCTTAGCGGGTGCGGCTGCCGGTACCATAGCAAAAACCATGTCTGCCTATGACATGAAGTTTTCGGACGCTATATACGGCGTGCAAAACGATGGCCGATATGTAAGCAAAAGCCGTGTCAAAGCTATGATGGAGCAAGAACTCGACTTGGTGCTTGAAAGAGTCAAAGATGTGCGCTCAAAATCTTCACGCTATTTTGCTTATGCTGCCACAGTAGCGGCAAAAAGTTTTGGCCGTCAAAACGAGTGTCATGCGTGGTGTGGTATTCGTGTTCAAATGTATCCTGGCGCAGAGCCTTCAAATATTAAAGTACACGTGCGTATGCGCGACGACAATGCCGAAGCACAGCAGCATGCGCTTGGTATATTGGGCGTAAATTTAATTTATGCTGCCTACTATTATTTTGAGAACCCCAAAATGATGATTGATTCGCTTACCGATGGCATAGAAGCGGACAGAATTGAAATTGATTCAATCGAATTTATCGGTCCATACTTTGAAGATCTCGATAATCGCGCAATTAACCTTCATTTAATCCGCAGTTGGAAAACACGTGCCATAATGTTTAGACCCGATGGCAGCATTTGTGTGCCGGCAGAAATGTTATACAAAAAGAACGTGATCACCATTCGCGGCTCGTTCAGGCCCGTTACCAACCTCAACATAGATATGATAGAGCAGGGTAAAAAAGCCTTCTTTAAACAACAAGGCGTTACTGACGAAAACACCGTTGCTATTGCCGAAATTTCACTTAACGATGCTAAAGGTAACGACAACCACGTACCAGAAGAAGACTTAGTACAGCGCGTACAGTTGCTAAATTCTTTAGGCTACAATGTAATGATTTCAGATTACACTCGTTACTTTTCGCTGCGTGCCTACTTCCGTCAGTACACTAAAATGGAAATTGGCATTGTGGTAGGTATGAAAAACCTCAAACAAATTTTTGACGAAGATTCGTATCGTGGTGTTCCAGGTGGCATTATGGAAGGCTTGGGCAAATTATTTGAAGATGACACGCGCATGTTTATTTACCCAGAAATTAACCTAGAAAACGAGGTGCGTGACTTTTCAAACTTAAAAGTAGCTGAGCACCTACGCTTTTTATATCGTCATTTACTAGAAAACAATTTCTTGACGGGTCTTGAAGCAAGTAATCTCGCGTTATTTGAAATTTATTCACGCGACGTTTTGAAAAGTCTAAAAGCGGGCAGAGGTGACTGGGAAGAAATGGTGCCTAAACTTGTCGCTGAAAAAATAGTTGAGCATGGTTTCTTTGGTTTTAAAAAGAAACGTGCATAGTTTGTTTAAGATGTAGTTTATCTAAAATAATAATGGCGCGAGGCTTAGAAAACTTGCGCTTGAGTTCTAGCTAGGAGGATGTAACAGATTTTGTTACAGCCTCCTAGCTAGCTTCTTTGAAAATAGTGTAAGTCTTCCTTTATGACTCACAACTAGCGTTTAACTTTATATGATCTTTGCTTATGAGACTGTACTGGCATTTTCCTTCTAATAGACTCTACTACAACCTTATTATACGTGGCCATTGCAAATCCTTCCCCGTGTTCAATTACGTCTAAGCATTCGCCCCAGGGTGAATAAATACAGCTATTCCCGAATGTTTGGCGTTTATCCGCATGGGTGCCTACTTGGTTTGGCGCCACAATATAACATTGATTTTCAATGCTGCGCGCTTTGAGTAAAGCATGCCAGTGAGCACTGCCTGTTTTATGGGTAAAAGCGCTTGGTACAACGATAATGTCGGGTGCCTTTTGGGTGAGTGTATAGCGACAATAGGCCGAAAACATATCGGGAAAGCGCAAGTCATAACATATGCTCTGGGCGACTTCAGCAAAGGGGGTTTTAAACAGTGATAGGTGCTCACCAGCAAGGGTATATCTAGATTCTTTATACGACTTGGTTTCATCTTCTACTTCAACGTCAAATAAATGGATTTTGTTGTAGCGCGCTATACATTTTCCTGAGGGGCTATAGGCTAAACTCGCAGCGTAGTATTTATAGGGATCGCTAGTAATGTCGGCATCTATAATTGGGGTAGTGCCTGCTACTATATAGCATTGTAATTGTTTGGCTAGCTCACTTAGCTTAGTTTGAATATAGCCACTGCCCTGTGTTTCAGCATGTTCCAGCATTTGAAGGCCGGATACACCAAAGACTGAAAAACACTCTGGAAGTACCACAAGCTTATGTTGGCTGTCGTTGTTTTTATCGGCTTTTTCGCAGGCTTGTTTAACCAGAGCTTCAACTTTGTCGAGGTTATTTGCAACGTTTGCCTCGCCATTAATTTGGACACTTATTAGCGTAGTCATCTCTTACCTCCTTTGTACCTTTGCTTTATCGTTGCATAAGTACAGCGCTAAAAACACCTTTCAATATAACTAGTGAATGTGCTGTCGAGGCTACTTTTCACCCCAAATTTCTGCTAAACGTTCATCGCGACCACAGTTCCAACGATATAAATTATATCTAACAGGACTCTTTTTGTAATAATCTTGATGGTAGCTCTCTGCACCCTTTATGGGGTAAAAAATTGAAGTGGATAAAATGGGCGTCACCACTTTTTGATTAGGAAATTGCTCAACTACCTTTCGCTTTGATTGTTCTGCCAGTTTTCTTTCTTGCTCATTGTCTACAAACACCGCACTTAAGTAACTAAAGCCTTTATCACAAAATTGCCCGCGTGCATCAAAGGGGTCAATGTTCACCCAAAAATGGTCAAGCAAGCCTTGATAGCTAACCACGCTTGGATCGTATGTAATTTGTACGGCTTCGTAATGCCCTGTATGGTTCCCAGAATAGGTCGGATTTTCCAAAGTACCGCCGGTGAAGCCAGAGATAACATCTGATACGCCTTCAAGCTTCTCAAAGTCGGCCTCCATGCACCAAAAGCAACCGCCGGCAAACACTGCTTTTTCAGCTTTAGCATGCGTCGCGATGAACATTGAACCTAGCAGTAAAATGCTCAGTAGTTTGTATTTCATAATTTTCTCCAAAACAGCTTATAAGTAGAGACAGTAAAACTTGTGTAAAAGTTTCATAAGTGAATGCCTGCGAGCTAAGTGTAATTCAAAATCATCTGTATGTATGTGCTTAAAACGTTTCGGCTACTAGCACTATTTTATTTTTCAGTCCTTGCATGCTAGATCCTTTAATTTAAGTACTTCTAATTTCCTTGCCTACCAAGTATAACAAGCTGCTGGCAATAAAAAGTGTCGAAAAATAAAGCATAAAGATAATCAAGGGATAAATTGAACCTGAGGTCTTTATTCTCGTCATAGTTGTATATCACAACGCTTAGGTCTTTGTACTGATCCCATAGTAGGTTTTAATGTGTAAAAGACTACATACTTTATTGTGAAGTAGAGACTTAACGCACATACATTTCTTTTGAAGCTTCAAACACAACAGCGGATTCCGCAAACAAGGTGATTAGCATGAATCGTCAAATATTCTACTCAGTAACAGTCTTAATTATTGGCTTTATAAGTCTTACAGCCATGACCGAGGCTAAAACGCCTGACTGGCAGTCCTTCCAAAAGCCTAGCGATGAAGAACTACGAGAGCAGCTAAGCGATATCCAATATAAAGTGACTCAAAAAGACGCCACTGAGCGAGCTTTCTCGAATCCATACTGGGATGAAAAGCGTGAAGGTATTTACGTCGACATCGTTTCTGGCGAGCCTTTATTTTTATCTACCGATAAATACAAATCAGGTACAGGATGGCCAAGCTTTATTCGGCCCATCAGCCCTGATGCCGTAATTGAAAAAGACGATCGCACTTGGTTTGGAATGTTGCGTATTGAAATTCGCAGTGCGATTGCAGATTCTCATTCCGGCCATGTGTTTAACGATGGTCCCGCTCCCACTGGGCTGCGCTATTGTATGAACTCAGCCTCGCTGCGATTCATACCCAAGTCACAGATGGCTGATGCTGGTTATGGTCAATATCTTGAGCGAGTTGGAGCACCTATAAGCTAGAGAGGTGGGTCAAAACTAAGGGTTTGGATTGCGCAGCACCATTAAGCGAATTTCAGTCATATCTTCAATGGCATAGCGGATCCCTTCACGGCCTAAGCCCGACTCTTTAACGCCGCCATAGGGCATGTTGTCTACTCGCCAACTGGGTACATCACCTATTATTACGCCGCCAACTTCTAATTGATTCCACGCTTGATGCGCTTTGTAAATGTCGCGCGTAAAAATGCCCGCCTGTAGGCCAAACTTGCTGTTGTCGACTTCTTTCAAGGCTTCGTCAAAATCAGTAAAGCGGCTAATAACTGATACTGGGCCGAAAGCTTCTTCGCTGTTTACGTCGCAGTCGGTGGGTACATTTTCAAGTATAGTGGCGGTGAGCATTGCGCCATCGCGTTTGCCACCGCACAGTAAGTCAGCGCCTTTTTCTACCGCTTTGTTAATCCATTGTTCTAAGCGTTTAGCTTCCGATTCGGCAATCATCGGGCCAATAAAAGTGTTTTCTTTGAGCGGATCGCCGTGGACTAAGTTTTTGACTTTTTCTACGTAGGCTTTTTTGAAGTCCTCATATATATCGCTGTGCACAATTATGCGCTGGACACTTATGCAGCTTTGGCCGCTTTGATAATACGCCCCAAATACAATGCGCTCTACGGCGTCTTTTAGGTCGGTGTCGCGATCAACGATGCAGGCTGCATT
>Ga0136588_1000044_pt1 | contig 44563 bp, 45 predicted proteins | sample AntRauMFilla1564_FD_104782 | JGI IMG/M metagenome (GOLD analysis project Ga0136588, IMG submission 104782) | Saline lake microbial communities from Rauer Islands, Antarctica - Metagenome Filla 1 #564 | ecosystem: Environmental > Aquatic > Non-marine Saline and Alkaline > Saline | place... | reverse complement strand
ATGCTATTGCGTTTAATGTAGATATCCAAGCATGGCCAAATCATAAAGTGAACGAAGTGAAAATGGCCTACAAACTAGATATAAACGAATTTAGAGGCCAAACCACCCTGCAGCTGATGGTAAGTGACTTAGTGGCCGTAGAATAACTAAGATGCATAATCGTCAACTCCTAAGTGGCTATGTACTGCATAAGCGTCCTTATCGAGAAACCAGCCTGCTGGTGGATTTTTTTTCATTAGAATACGGGCGTGTTAGCGCAGTAGCCAAGGGCGCTAGGGGCAATTCAAAATCAGATCGTAAGAGCTTATTACAGCCATTTCAAAAACTAGAATTTGAACTAATAGGCCGTTCTCAGCTAAAAAATTTAGGCCGCGTTGAGGCTTTACAAGGCGCGGTTAAGGTAAGGCAAAGTGGACTCTACTGCGGTTTTTATATCAACGAAATTTTGAGTCGAGCGCTTCAGCAAGAAGAGCCTGTAGAGGAAGTGTTTACTCACTATGAAAAAACCTTAGACCTTATTGCCAACGTTGATAATAATGCACTTGGTGAGTTTGAACCGATTTTAAGAGAGTTTGAATTTACCTTGTTATTAGCGCTAGGGTATTTACCTGACTTTTCTGTTGATGCACAAAGCGGTGCAGATATAAATGAAAACGCATTGTATAGCTTTAATCCTCAAATCGGTTTTAGCCCTTGTGGTGAAGATCAGAAACGCGCCATTAAAGGTGAATATATTCGTGCAATTGCCAACGGTAACTATGGCGATAAAAGTCAACCGCATATAAAGCAGATAGCAAAATTTATTTGCCGAACCGCACTCGTTGAGGTGATTGGTCCTAAGCCTATTAAAAGTCGGGAACTGTTTAGGTGAAGAGCTTTACATTATTGTGGTAATCATCCGCGCCCTGTGCTTTGTTTGGGGATCCTAAAGCTGATATCATTCACGTTCATCAAGTCACACAAGTACTCGCCACATTACTATTAGGAATATTCGCTTATGAATCCAATTTTGTTAGGTGTCAATATAGACCACATTGCTACACTGCGAAATGCTCGCGGTACCGATTATCCAAACCCTGTGCACGCCGCTGATATTGCGGAGCGAGCAGGCGCCGACGGCATTACTATACACCTACGCGAAGACCGCAGGCACATTGTCGATAAAGACGTATACACTTTAAAAGAAACGCTCAACACGCGCATGAACTTAGAAATGGCATTGACCAAAGAAATGTTAGCAATTGCGGCAAAGGTGCTCCCAGAGTTTTGTTGTTTGGTACCAGAAAAACGTGAAGAACTGACCACTGAAGGTGGTCTTGATGTGGCGGGTAATTTATCCAAAATGAAAGATGCTTGTCAGCAACTAAGTGAACAAGGCACACTAGCTTCTTTATTTATTGATGCTGATCAAGCGCAAATTGAGGCAGCATTTGAAGCCGGTGCGCCCTATATTGAAATTCACACGGGGCATTACTCTGACGCAAAAACAGAAAACGAAGCTAGTCACGAACTCGCCAAGCTTATTCAAGGCATACAGTATGCAGATCGCTTGGGGTTAAAAGTAAACGCAGGGCATGGTCTGCATTATCATAACGTGCAGGCAATTGCCGCCATTCCTGAACTTGTTGAGCTTAATATTGGACACGCTATCATCGCTAGGGCGGCATTTGATGGTTTAGGCAAAGCGGTGGCAGACATGCGCAATATAATGATCCAAGCACGCTTACAGGCGACTCAAACGATGCTGTTACAAGCTTCGCTGCATCGAAGCGCGTAGGTCACGCAGCGATGTTATTTGGAATTGGCACCGATATTGTTGAAATTGCGCGTATCCAAAAAGCTTTGAATACGACTCAGCGTTTTGCGTTGCGGATACTAACTGAAGCTGAGATGACCCAGTATAGTGCAAGCAAATATCCTGAGCGCTATTTAGCCAAAAAGTTTGCCGCCAAAGAAGCACTCGTTAAGGCGATGGGAGTGGGGATTGGCAACGGATACAGTTGGCAAATGATACAGATAGAACACAATGATATGGGCAAACCTTTTTTTGTCTTCAACGGCGCGATAGAGACGTTTATGGCTGCGCAAAACATTGTGAACTGCCAGCTGTCTATTTCAGACGAACAACATTATGCAACGGCTATGGTAGTGCTGGAAGCCTCAGCAGAATAATGGTTTACGTGAGCAACAATGTAATTTTAACGTGATTTTTAACCGAAATTGTAAGCTCACAATCTGCACTAACAGAGGATACAGCCATGGCGACTTTTTTTACGCCTACACCCAAAAAGTCTAAGAGTCAGGGAAAAAACAAAGCGTTTGAGCTTACTATCGATGCTCATGATCACGCTGGCAATGGCCTTTGTTTATCATCAAACCCCATTACCATTGTGCCTGACGCGCTAATTGGCGAGCGCTGCTTAGTATGGTTTAGCAAGCAAACTAAAAAGGTTAATTTTGCTGAGATCTCAAAAGTAGTAGAGCCTAGCCGCCTAAGGACGCTTCCCTTTTGTGAATACTATGAGCACTGCGGTGGCTGTAGTTTGCAGCATACAAACGCGAAGCACGGCTTAGCGTTGAAGCAAAAGGCCTTAAAAGACTACGTTACTAAACAACTAAAGCTAGCAAGAACATTTAGCAACAGCACCGCGTGGGAAATGCCCGTTCTGTCGGCAATAGACTATAACGAGAACCCAGTTAATACACGCTACAGAAGACGCGTTCGCTTGGCGCTTGACGCGCGCAATAAAGACAACATTAAAATAGGCTTTAGGGCGCGGCGCTCAGACGCTATCGTTGATATTCCAAAGTGCGCCATTGCTAGCAGCATGATAAACGACTGCTTACCCGCGCTGCGCCAGGCACTGGTTCGTCTGCCTAGCATTCACAAAATAGGCCATATTGTGATTACCGAGGGAGAGACAGCACTGCAGGTAGCTTTATTCATCAGCCGCGATTTATGCAAAAAGAGCTATGCGAAATTATCGGCGCTAGCGCAAATGCTCACTATTGACATTGTGGTTAAATCCAAAGGCAACGACGATATTTGTATACACGTTAATAATGCAAGCGGCGAAATATCTGATAAGGCGCAAAAGCGTTTTTCAAACAGCGCTGTTGTTATTGAGGACATGCCTGGCGTTAAGCTTGGCATAGAAAGTGCGCATTTTCTGCAAATAAACAAGACGGTGAATCAAGGCCTGATTAAAAAAGTAAAGACTTGGCTTGCACCAGAAAAAAAACATACTTTGTACGATTTTTATTGCGGTAGCGGTAATTTTGCACTTTGCCTCGCAAAATACGTCAACTCGGTGCAAGGTTTTGAAGGCGTTGCAGCAATGGTAGAGGTGGCGACGCTAAATGCAAGCGTTATGGCCGTCGATAATTGTCACTTTTCTCTAATGGACTTGTCTGCATCACCCGATTTGGAAAAATTGAGTTTTGCTGAAAACGCAATTGCGATCCTTGATCCGTCGCGCGAGGGAGCGCTTGAGCTTTGTCAGTTTTTAGCCAGCAGAGGCATTGAGAAAATAGTCTATGTGTCATGTAATCCAAACAGTTTTGCAAGAGATGCTCAATATTTACTGCCTTATTATGAATTAAGCAAAATAGCCACCTTAGACATGTTTCCTTTTACAAAGCATATAGAAGTAATGGCTTTGTTTACGCTACACAAGTAGATTGTGCGCACAAGTTGTTAATATAATTTGCAATTGAGTGCACAAATTTGTATATAATTAATAACAAGATGAAAATAGAAATACACTAGGTAAAAGTGTGTTTTTACTAAGCGTCAAGGAAAGCTATGGTTTCGATTCGCAGTGTACATCAGTCCCAACGCCCAGAATTTGAAGTGTGGCTAAATGACCTCACCCTACCGTCAAAAACAAAGGACAAACTGCGCACTATTTTCGACGAGCCCGAACAGTTGCTAATGGGTCAAGAAATGGTCGAAATTCTGCAGCAGTTGCACATGGATGATGAAACCTTACAAACCGCACTGGTGTATCCTTACTGTGAAACAAACGCCCTAAACAGGGAAGAAATGCTTGAACGTTTTGGCGAGGGCATTACGAATTTGGTTGAAAGCGTGCGTAAAATGGAGGCCATCAATAGTCTGCAGTCTAAACGCCAGCAGTCTGACGCTGTTCAGGTTGATAAACTCAGAAGTATGCTGCTAACCATGGTTGAAGACGTGCGCGCCGTGGTCATTAAGATGGCTGAACGCATTTGCACCTTGCATAAAATAAAAAAAGAAGATGAGGAAACCCGTGTTTTAGTGGCTAAAGAGTGCGCGACTATTTATGCGCCATTGGCAAATAGGTTAGGTATTGGACAGCTTAAATGGGAACTTGAAGACTTATCCTTTCGGTATTTACACCCGCAAACTTATAAACGCACAGCCGCCATGCTGCAGGAAAAAAGGCTAGACAGGGAGCAGTACATAGAAGATTTTGTGGCTAACTTGCAGGCAATGTTAGATAAAGAGAATATTAAGGCAGAAGTGATAGGCCGGCCCAAGCATATTTATAGCATTCATAAGAAAATGCAAAATAAGCAGTTAGACTTTGATGAATTATTTGACATACGCGCTTTACGAATTATTGCCTCAAGACTCCAAGACTGTTATGCGGCCTTAGGTACAGTGCATGCAAAGTTTAAACATATTCCCAAAGAATTTGACGACTATATCGCTACCCCCAAATCCAATGGCTACCAGAGTATTCATACTGTAGTGATAGGACCACAAGGCAAGTCGATTGAAATTCAAATTAGAACAAAGCAAATGGATGACGACGCCGAGCTTGGTGTGGCAGCGCACTGGCGCTATAAAGAAGGCAGTTCGGGCAAGTCAGCCAGCGGTGATGATAGGGTAAGCTGGCTGCGTAAAATTTTACAGTGGCAAGATGAGCTGGCCGAATCGGGCAACTTGGTGGAAGAGCTGCGCAGCCAAGTGTTTGATGACCGCGTGTATGTATTCACCCCTAAAGGGGATGTGATTGATTTACCGCTTGGCTCAACGCCGCTGGATTTCGCCTATTATATTCATAGCAACGTGGGGCACCGCTGTATAGGCGCGAAAATAAGAGGGCGGATAGTGCCGTTTACCTACACCTTACAAAGTGGCGATCAGGTAGAGGTGTTAACAGGCAAGTCACTCTCTCCTAGTCGTGACTGGATGCATCCAGGGCTAGGCTATGTGCATTCAGGACGCGCACGTGCCACAATTCATTCGTATTTTAAGCAGCAAGACAAAGCAAAGCATATTGAGGCTGGTAAAGAGCTTCTTGAGCGTGAGCTACATAAAGTTAATGTGCTGGTAAAGCATGCCGCTGACGCTTGTAAAAAGTTTAATGTAAAGTCTCCTGAAGATTTATATGCATTGGTGGGTTCGGGAGACTTGCGGGTGATGACGCTAGTTAATTATCTCGCACAAAAATTTGCACCGCCAAAGCCTGAAGCGCAAACCCCCGTTATTAAAACCCGCAAGGCAAAAGTGCGCAAAGGCCAAGAGCCAATTATTGCAGAGGGCGTTGGCAATTTAATGAGTCAAATGGCGAAATGCTGCCAACCTGTAGCGGGTGAAGCAATCTTAGGCTACATTACACAAGGTAAAGGGGTAAGTGTTCATAAGGAAGGCTGCGGGCAGTTGCAAAATCTGCTCAATCAGCATCCTGAGCGCGAAATTGAAGTGTCGTGGTTAGTTCAGCATCAAACCAGTTTTCAAACTGAGCTTGATATTTACTGTGATGATCGAAGCGGAATATTGCGCGATATAACCACCGTATTGGCAAACGAAAAAGTTAGCTTGTTAGGGGTCAACAGCACCAGCAATAAGCCTCAAGGTAGTGCTCATATAAAACTAAGCATTGAAGTAGCAGATGCCGACAACCTGATGAGAACGACAGAAAAGCTGCGCCAAATTAACGATGTAAGTGATGTGGTTCGTCCGTAAATCTAAAGCTAAAAGAAGGTTAAGTTTTACTAATTAGCAATTAAGGCTTCGCTTTTGCTACTAACTCTGTATAATTCGCGACCTGCCCAGCAGTGCCCGCCTTTGGGAAGGCGGATGATTAACCGGTTCGAAGGGGCCAACAGGTTGATAACGTTAATTTTTTTAAATATTTTTGGGTGAAATTAAATGAAAACTTTTGTTGCAAAGCCAGAAAGCGTAGAGCGCGACTGGTATGTGGTAGACGCCGCAAACAAAACGTTAGGTCGCTTAGCGACTGAAATCGCAACTAGATTGCGTGGTAAACACAAGCCAGAGTATACTCCTCACGTAGATACTGGTGACTACATTGTTGTTGTTAACGCTGAGAAAATTACTGTTACTGGTAATAAAGCGAAAGGCAAAGTCTATTATACTCATACAGGGTATGTTGGTGGACTTAAAGAAACAACATTTGAAAAACTTCTCGCTAAAAACCCAGAGCAGGTTATTGAGCGTGCAGTTAAAGGTATGTTGCCGAAAGGACCACTAGGGCGAGCTATGTTCCGTAAACTGAAAGTTTTCGTTGGACCAGAGCACACGCATCAAGCACAACAGCCACAAACTTTGGATTTATAAGGAGCGCACCATGGCAGATACTCAATATTACGGTACAGGTCGTCGCAAGAGCTCAACAGCTCGTGTTTTCCTTCGTCCGGGTAACGGCACCATCACAATCAATCAACGTCCAATTGACGTTTTCTTTGGTCGTGAAACAGCACGCATGATTGTAAAGCAACCATTAGAACTAGTAGAGATGCTTGAGAAGTTCGATTTGTATGTAACCGTTTCAGGCGGCGGCATTTCAGGTCAGGCAGGCGCCATACGTCACGGTATTACCCGTGCACTTATGGAATATGATGAGACACTTCGTCCAGCACTTCGTAAAGCGGGCTTCGTAACACGCGATGCGCGTACCGTAGAGCGTAAGAAAGTGGGTTTACATAAAGCGCGTAAGCGTCCTCAGTTCTCAAAACGTTAATCGTTTTACAACGAATTGTTCAAAAACCCGGCTTGCCGGGTTTTTTTTGGTTATTATTGCAGTATTGGCTTCATTCTTGCTAATTACGACCAAGGTTGAATAGTCATTATTTCGCACGTGTGCAAAATACTTGACTCAAAACAAATATAAACGCAGCTTTTGTGAAGTAAAACCTTGTGTTTACTAAGCGTTTTTTTTACCATATGCCATCAAAATTTGTTAGGCATTTATCAATCGTTGCATAAGCTCATGCTTTACGCACTATGAGCGATAACCTAAAGATAAGCAAGAGTAGGTTGAAAGACCTTTTCCAACACCCGGAGAACAGTTGATGAGTGAAGTATCAGTAGATGCTAATAAATCGGCACCAAATGACAATCCTAGCGCACGAAGCGCCGAGCCCGAATCTGACAACCCAAGACGTAAATTTCTTACTATTGCTACGTCCGTCATCGGTGCTGTAGGCGTTGCTGGAATAGCCGTACCGTTTTTATCCTATTGGCAGCCCAGTGACCGTGCAAAAGCGGCTGGTGCAGACGTTGAAGTAGATATAAGCGGTATACAGGTTGGCCAACTGATCCGCGTAATGTGGCGCAGTAAGCCTGTTTGGATTGTACGACGTTCACCCGAATTAATAGCATCACTTGCCGCTGTGGAAAGCGAACTGCGCGATCCTAATTCAGAAGTTGAGCAACAGCCCGCTTATGCACAAAATCAGTACCGTTCTATTAAAGAAGAGTATTTGGTGTTGGTGGGCATATGTACTCATTTGGGTTGTTCGCCACAGCATTTGACCGACGGAGATTTCGCTGAGCATGCAGAGGGCGTTAGCGAAGGTTTTTTCTGTCCGTGTCACGGGTCTAAATTTGATATGGCTGGTAGGGTCTTTCAAGGCGTACCAGCGCCGTATAACTTAGTAGTTCCGCCTTATATGTTTGTTGACGACAACAATATTATAATTGGTTCTGATGAGGGAGCCGTATAATGACAACGTTATTAGCTTGGATTGAAGCACGTATTCCAATGATGCGCACTGCAAAGGTGCATGCTATTCAGTACCCTGCGCCACGGAATATGAACTTTTGGTACGTGTTTGGCTTTTTAGCCACCATAATATTGGTAAACCAAATTATAACCGGTATTTGGTTAACGATGAATTATGAACCGTCTGCACAACGTGCCTTTGCGTCGGTTGAGTATATTATGCGCGAGGTCAACTATGGGTGGCTTATTCGCTACATGCACAGTACAGGTGCTACTGCCTTTTTTGTGGTGATATACTTGCATATGTTTCGCGGCATGATTTATGGTTCATATCAAAAGCCCCGGGAGTTACTGTGGGTATTTGGCATGCTAATTTATTTAGCCCTTATGGCAGAAGCGTTTATGGGTTATGTACTGCCATGGGGACAAATGTCGTATTGGGGTGCACAGGTCATCGTATCCTTGTTTAGCGCCATCCCCGTTATTGGGGGCCCGCTTGTAGAGTGGATTCAGGGCGACTACGTCATATCAGGGGCGACTTTGAATCGCTTCTTTGCGCTTCATGTCATTGCATTACCGCTTGTAATTGTTATTTTGGTGTTTTTACATATCATAGCGCTACATGAAGTGGGTTCAAACAACCCAGACGGCGTGGATGTAAAACATCCCAAAGGCAGCCTGCCTGAAAGTGAAAAAACATCCTATAAAATTCATGAGCATTTTACTAATAGATATGACTATGCGGACGACGTGGTGCCATTCTTCCCGCACATAGTGCTTAAAGACTTAGTTGCGTTTAGTATTTTCTTATTTATCTTTTGCTACATTATGTTTTTTGCGCCAGAACTTGGTGGAAAGGCACTTGAGCATCCTAACTTTGAAATTGCTAACCCGCTTAAGACGCCGGAACATATTTTCCCTGTATGGTATTTCACACCTTTCTACGCTATTTTGCAGGCGGTACCGCATAAATTATCGGGTGTACTAACAATGTTTGGCGCTATTGCGGTGTTGTTTGTTTTACCATGGCTTGACCGTGCTAATGTGCGCTCGTGGCGCTACAGAAGTGGGCTACATACCGCTAATCTGCTTGTCTTTGCAGCTGTATTTATATTCTTGGGATATCTAGGCGGCACTCCTCAGGAACCTTGGAAGCTTATCGCGGCGCGCATAGCGACTATTATGTACTTCATGTTCTTTGTAATGTTATTTTTATATTCAAAACACGAGACAACTAAACCGGTACCCAAAAGGATCCCAAGATGAAAAGATGGATAGCATTACTGATATTGCTGCCTGGCTTGGCTGTAGCTGCGGGTTCTAAGGTTGCTTTGCAAGATCCTAATATCGATTTAACCGACAAAGCGTCTTTGCAGCGAGGTGCGCAAACTTTTATGAATTATTGTTTGGGTTGTCACCAAATGCAATACCAACGCTATCAGCGTATGTTCAATGATTTAGGCATTCCTGAAGACCTAGGGCAAAAGTATCTTCAATTTACCGGTGAGAGCGTATCCGATTATATGACCAATACCATGCCCGCAGAAGATTCTGCACAATGGTTTGGTGCGCCGCCGCCCGATTTAACATTAGTGGCGCGAGTGCGTGGCCCAGAGTGGTTGTATACTTATTTCAAGACATTTTATGTCGATGAAAGCAAGATATTCGGTGTTAACAATCTTGTGTTTCCAAATGTGGGTATGCCGCACGTGTTAGAACCCCTGCAGGGCACACCTCGTCTAGCCTATGAAGAAAAAATGGTGGACGGTGAGTTAGTCATGCGTCCAGCAGGCCTGACCAACGATGGTAATGGGCGCTTGAGTGAAGATGAGTACAATGACACAATCCGTGATTTAGTTAACTTCCTTGAATACACTGGCGAGCCAACCCGTTTGAAGTCAGAGGCGATTGGTCGTGGTGTATTGATTTTTATTGTTATATTCTTTGTTTTCGCTCTGCTGTTGAAGAAAGAGTACTGGCGAAATGTCAAGTAATAGAGTATAATCCCGCGGCATTTTTCAAAAAGGGCTCTATGAATGATTAGTGCCCTTTTTTGTGCTATAAATTATTATAACAATTCCTATTGCCCACCTTATGTGGCAATAAGGCTCGGAGGTTTTAATGGCTGTGGCCACTAGCAAACGTTCTATCATGACCATGTTTTCAGATAATATCGATATATACTCACATCAGGTGCGTATTGTTCTTGCTGAGAAAGGTGTTGGTGTTGAGATTATTTTTACAGATCCAAGCCAAATTAACGAAGAGTTACTTGAACTTAACCCCTACGGAACAGTGCCTACACTTGTAGATCGTGAACTAGTTTTGTACAAGTCACATATTATCATGGAATACCTTGATGAGCGTTTCCCGCACCCACCGCTTATGCCTGTTTATCCGGTGTCACGTGGAAAAAGTCGCTTAATGATGCATAGAATTGAGCAAGATTGGTATTCATTAGCAGCTAAAGTGTTTCGTAAAGAAGATGGTGCCGCAGAAGCTAGAAAAGAACTTAGAGAAGCAATACTAAGCCTTGCTCCTATTTTTGCTGAAACAGATTATTTTATGAGCGAAGAATTTAGCCTAGTAGATTGCTATTTAGCCCCGCTGCTTTGGCGTTTACCCGCCCTAAGCATAGAGCTCGATGGCCAAGGCAGCCGACAAGTTGTCGCTTATATGAAGCGCATTTTCGAGCGTGGTTCATTTAAAGCCTCATTGACTGATCAAGAGCGCGAGATACATAATCCTCTTTAATACTTTAGAGCCCTGCTGCTGCTATATTTACAGCAGCGTTTTCCCCTTAAGACTGAGTGACGCCTCGTGCAAGAAATGACCCCTAATCAACCTTATTTATTACGCGCCTTTTACGATTGGATAATTGACAACGGTCTCACGCCCTACATGGTGGTCGACGTAAACTTTCCACATGTCCAAGTACCCACTCAGTTCGTAAACGACGGCCAAATTGTTTTAAATGTTTCTCCTAGTGCGTGTGTTGGTTTTAAGATGGATGCAGAGTGGATAGAATTTCAAGCTCGTTTTTCTGGCAAGCCCATGACGGTGTCCTTTCCTTGCTGTGCTGTAGGAGCTATATACGCTAAAGAGAATGGCGCAGGAAGTGTGTTCACGGTGCCTGAGACCGAACCACCGCAGCAGCCGAAAAAGAATGAGCCTGACAAGCCGACGAAGAAACCTGGCTTGCGAATAGTCAAATAGCGCCTAGTCTATAAGCTCCATTACTCTAATAACTTTAGTCACTCCATCTACATTTCTTACAAGCTCAACGGTAGCAGTGGCTTCTTGCTTGGTAAGCTGGCCCATTATAAATACTTCGCTATCTTCCACTATTAAATCCATTTTGAGCATAGGCACTCTGCTGTCAGTGCTCATTACGGTGCGAATTTTAGTGCTTAGCCAAACGTCGTTAATGGTAGAGCCTGCCGGAATAGGTGCGCCCAGCCTTATTTGATTGTGTATTTTAGACACTTGGTTAACTGTCTGTGTCACCCTAGTGACTTCAGATATAAGTACTTGAGATACAGCCTGGCCTGTTAATAAAACTTGGCTATTGTAAACGTGCACGCTGATGTCGGCATCTTTCTCGAGGTTAGGTATTTTGTTGATTGCCGTATTTATACGCGCGGTCATTGTTTTATCATCAATCTGGGTGCCTAAGGTACGTCTGTCAGAATTACTTACCGCTGCCGTTCCTGCGGCGCCCACCGCTACTGCTGACACACATCCTGATAACTGGCTTACACCGACCCCTAAAATTACGGTCAAAGCGATCTTTTTATACATTTGATTAGTCTCCACTGGCGATTGGGAAAAGTGCACTGTCGATGGATTCACATAAGCTGTGAATGACCAAAAGATGCACTTCTTGAATGCGAGCAGTGCGAGAGGACGGAACTCGAATTTCGACGTCATTTTCACTTATAAACCCTGTCATTTCTCCGCCGTCTTTGCCTGTTAGTGCCACTATTGTCATATCGCGCGTAAGCGCCGCCTGCATGGCATTAATGACGTTAGCTGAGTTACCGCTGGTAGAAATAGCCAGTAAAATATCACCGGCTTGCCCTAATGCTTTAACCTGTTTTGAAAAAACTTCGCCAACAGAAGAATCGTTCGCTATTGAGGTAATGGTTGAGCTGTCTGTAGTGAGCGCAATTGCCGGCAAAGAGGGTCTATTGCGTTCATACCGATTAAGCAGCGAAGATGAAAAGTGCTGCGCTTGAGCAGCTGAACCACCGTTTCCGCAAGACAAAATTTTGTTGCCGTTAATGAGTGCTTCAATCATCATTTGTGCTGCTTTTTGTATTGGCTCAGGAAGTGCTTCAGCCGCGGCTATCTTGGTTTGAATACTTTGTGTGAAGCTTTTCTTGATATTGTCTAACATTTTGCAAAATGCTCCTAGGCGCATAGTTTATGCGCGCAAATACTTTATTATTATACAGCGTATTAATGACCAGCCTGACATCATCAGACTTAAAAAGTGACTCGCTACTATACGCTATCTAACCATGTAAGTTTCGTATCATCAATGGCTATTACATCTATACGCAAATTGGTATGGTGAATGTTCAAATTACGCTGCTGCAAGAAGCACATAATAGCTTTATTCATTTTACTCCTTTTTGAAGCGGTGAAGTACTCCGCAGCATGCCCGCGAATGTTACTGCCGCGATATTTGACTTCAACAAACACCCATTGTTGCATATCTTTAAAAATTAAATCGATTTCACCTTGAGGCACGCGAAAGTTTTGCATAATAAACCTAAGCCCTTGAGATTCAAGATAATGCTTAGCCTTGCTTTCTGCTACTTGGCCAGCTCTTTTACCCTGATCATGTTTAGTGTCGCTTTGCATATTCAATCACTCTAGTGCGATAGGCCTTAGCAATATCTAAGGGCTATCGCACACATGGCCTATTGAGAGTCTAGCTCGTTAATGGACAGCCAAGCAAGTTCGCGTGTTAATTGCTGAGAACTGTTTATTGACAAATCTCCGCTCAGGCCTTTAATTGCAAGATGTCCAAAAGTACTAAGTTGAGCTAAGTTGTCAACGACTGAGAGCGCGTCATAACCAAAGGCAAAAAGCCGTAAAAATGTACTGGGTGGTTTATTGAACAAGGCATCTATTGAGGCTGAAAGAGGGTCGCCACGCTGTATTGATAATAGCCACGGCATGTCTACAAAAATCAAGTTACGCAGGTCGCGCTGGCTATTTTTACTTTGCTTGTGGTCGTAGCCGTAAGAAGCAGCAAATACCGGAATTTGTTCATTGGTAAATAGGCTAATACTGCTCTCTATAATAGGATTTATAAGCTCTAAATCATTTGGACGAGCGAATACTACAAATGCGTCTACGTCTCTTCTGTTTCTAGTAACGCTGTGTACACGCTCTTGATGTAAGTTGGAAAGTTGCTTAATGCGCCTTTGACTTTGCAATACGTCAAGCGCTGAGGTAATACCTACCCGCATACTGTTATTGTCTGTATAACTAATTTGTTGTAGTGCTTGTACTTGGCCGTTTTTACTTAACTCGCCAGTTGCCTCCCAAGCCGCAATGAAGGCATTGTTCATGCGTTGAGCTGTTGCAGAACCGTCGTCAATGACCACAGGATTGCGTATAGTACGTGCGCGCATCAGTGCCACGACCTGCTGTGCTTCTTCTTCAGGTGAGAGTGAAAACGCCGCCAAAAGACCTTGCCCGTCTTTTGTGTGTGGCTGGGTTTGGTTAAGCACTAATTGTCGTTGGGGAACTAAATTAAGCGCATTAATTTCGTCGATATGACTGCGTAAGAGCGGGCCAATAATGGTGTCGTAGGGCACTAAAGACTCTGCAGTAATATCAGTATTTAAAGTGCTTAGTGAACCCGTATCGATAAATTCAATTGTGGATTGAAGCACACGTTTACTTTTCTTAGCAGAGGCTAATTTGTGATAGTACGCACTCAGTATTCCCTGCTGTATGGCTTCTCCTTGTGCCGATAAACGCCCGCTTAACGGCAACAATACGGCTATGTTCTGGTTTTGGCGATGCTCGATGCTTAAATACTGTTGTATTTGTGTTGGTAAATTACTTACTATCATCAAGTTCGTACGAGTAGATAACCACTGTTTTATCGACGCTTGACGAGCGTTATCGTCTAGGCTGGCATCTTCTATAATGTTGAGAAACACAATATATTCGCTAAGCGTTGGATATGTTGCCGCAAGTTGCGCTCGCGCGTCTTGGTCAAGCAATGAAAACCATTCCCACGCTTTATTGTAAAAATGGGTCCTAAGGTTAGGGTGATCCACTAAATTACCGATAATATTAGCATTTAAAAGTTGATGCAAGGCGCTTGCGTATTGCTTATTTTGCGCAAGCAGACGAGCAGCAGCAATTTGCGCTCTAGTGGCAAAGTCTATAGTGTTTAAAGATGCGCTAAGGGGCAGTTTTGCGCTACTTATGCCATTTTCGTTTGCTGTTTCTAACCATTTAGTAACAAGGCTAAGTGAAGGCTGTTTATTAATTGAATCGCTTGTGTTATCAATCGAGTCTAGCGCGCACTCTGCTTTCAATAAATTACTTATAGCCACGTGCTGGGAATTATTAAGACTACCCTGTGTGTGCTTAATAACAATACTAACTGCGCGACAGTCATCCGCGCTTTTGTAATTATTCGCTAATATAAGCAAGGATAAATTGCGCTCATTTATATCTTTGCTGTTTGCGTAACGTGCCTCAATATTTTCCAAAGCTTTTTGTTCTTGTCCGCTCATATCAGTGTCGAAGGGCGGCTTTTTTTCAGGCTCAGATATTGGCTTTTGGTTTGGTGCAACACCGCAGCCAATTAAGAAAAACGAAATGCTGCAAGTGACAAAAAGTGTGCGTAAGTTCACGAGTATTCCAAAGATAACAAAGATTCACTTCGCTAGTCTACTTGGCTTAATAAAAATATCTAGCTGAATTCATGCAAACTGTACTTAAGTTTGTGTAAACTAGGCTTATTAGTTTTTTTATTTATAAGTGAAGAACGTGACTGGTATTTTGTATATTGTGCCTACGCCTATTGGCAACCTTGGTGATATGTCTAGCCGGGCTATCGATATTTTGAATGAAGTCGACCTAATTGCCGCGGAAGATACGCGCCATTCTGGCCATTTACTGCAACATTTTTTGATTAAAACGCGTTCAATTAGCCTACACGATCATAACGAGGATCAGCGCACTCAACTATTAGTCAAAAAACTGCAGGCGGGTGAAAAAATAGCGCTTATTAGTGACGCTGGCACACCACTTATTAGCGATCCAGGCTACACTTTAGTTAGTACGTGTCGCTCCCTTGACATAAACGTAATAGCTTTACCTGGACCTTGCGCGCTTATTACCGGGCTAAGTGCCTCAGGCTTGCCGACCGACCGCTTTATGTACTTAGGGTTTCTGCCCGTTAAACAAAAAGCCAAAGCGCAGTCGCTCAAGTTTGCTAGTCTTGCGCACATGACCTGCATCTTTTATGAAGCACCACGTCGGGTTAAAGACACCATAGAAGTATGTGCACAAGTGCTGCCTAATAATCATCAAATTGTGCTTGCAAAAGAGCTGAGTAAACGTTTTGAAAGGTATATAAGTGGCAACGCAAAGGATGTTCTAGCGTGGTTAAACGAGGAGGATGCGCATCAAAAAGGAGAGTTCGTGCTAATGATTTATTGTAAAGCGATAGCGCAAGAAGAGCTTCCCGTGCAGGCAAAAGATCTTATGCATCAGCTCATAGCTTTGCTGCCGCCTAAATCGGCGGCAGCGGTGGTTAGCGAGCATTATAAATTGAACAAAAAATCGCTTTACCAATACGCACTTTCTTTGAAAGACGTGCAGACATAAAGCAGGCTTTGTGTGCTTAAACACTATCAAATAAGTCTTGCACACGCTGCCTAAGCTCTTCAATTTTGGTAATGTCGGCAGGTGCTATAAAAATAGTGTCATCGCCTGCAATGGTGCCCAATACGCCATCGGTATGGCTCAATGAATCGAGTAAACGTGCGATTAACTGAGCGGCCCCGGGGCTGGTGCGAATAATCACCATTACGTTGTTATGCACAATATCTAATACTAGCTGCTTTAACGGGCTTTTTGCGGTGGGCATGCCTAGTTCAGGCGGCAGACAATAAACCATATCACCACGCGCATCTCGAGTACGCACAGCGCCGAACTTGCTTAACATTCGCGACACTTTTGACTGACTAATATTGTCAAAACCCAGTTTTTTTAGGGCCAGTACAATCTCGCCTTGTGATCCATAGCTTTCAGTTTTTAAAATTTCGCGGAAGGCTTTTATCAGTACATCTTGTTTACTGGTGCTCATAGGCAATAAAATAGCTCGACATGTAGAATACGTGTATCTTGCAATAAGCCCGCTATATAAGCAATTTTTGCGGTGAAAATGTTTATTTTGATATTTGATACCATAGTATCATTGAGCTTTGTGAGCATTTCGGCTAATCTTCGCGCTCTTTTTATCAATCTAGTCAACTGGAGATATCTCTATGAAAGTAGCCGTATTAGGCGCCGCAGGTGGAATTGGTCAGGCCTTGTCACTATTGTTAAAAATACAATTGCCTGCAGGCTCTGAATTATCATTATATGATGTTGCACCGGTAGTTCCCGGTGTTGCCGTGGATTTAAGCCATATACCCACCGACGTCAAAGTAGCTGGATTTGGTAAAGATGATTTAGCGAGAGCATTAATAGGCTGCGACATTGTGCTGATCCCTGCAGGCGTGCCTAGAAAGCCAGGCATGGATCGTTCTGATCTGTTCAACATCAATGCAGGGATAGTTAAAAACCTAATAGAAGCCTGTGCAGACAACTGCCCAGATGCATGTATAGGCGTTATTACTAACCCTGTTAACACCACGGTAGCTATTGCCGCTGAAACGCTAAAAGCAAAGGGTGTTTACAACAAGAACAAGCTGTTTGGTATTACTACGCTTGATGTTATTCGTTCAGAAACCTTCATCGCAGAGCTTAAAGGCAAAAGTACTTCCGATGTGCATGTGCCGGTTATTGGCGGTCACTCTGGTACCACTATTTTACCTTTATTGTCTCAGGTTAAAGGCATTACCTTTACCGATGAAGAAGTAGCTAGCCTAACGCCGCGTATTCAAAACGCGGGTACTGAAGTGGTAACGGCTAAAGCCGGTGGTGGCTCAGCTACCTTATCTATGGGTCAGGCTGCAGCGCGCTTTTGTTTGTCACTCGTGGCGGCCATGCAGGGTAAGGACGTTATAGAATATACATATGTACAGGTAGACGGTTCTGAAGATGCGGCCTTTTTCGCGCATCCTGTTCGTTTAGGTAAGCACGGCGTTGAAGAAATTCTACCCTATGGTGAATTAAGCGCCTTTGAACAAAAAGCCAAGGAAGAAATGCTTGATGGACTTCGCAACGACATTAAAATGGGCGTTGATTACGTTAATAGCTAAATGCTTAAATGTTCTTAGTGCGAAAGTCTGCGCTACTTAGGTAGCGCTTACACCACAAAAAAAACCAGCCTTGTGTGTCATCAGGCTGGTTTTTTTATTCAATTAATATGTTCAAGCACGTGTTACCTTCACATTGTTATTAACATCTCTGCTCTGTCTGATTAAGTCATCTCCCTTTTCATAGTCAGATTTTGCCAAGCGGTCATACAGTACTACATTGGCCGTCACGGCTAAATTCATACTGGTTTTCGTGGGAATATACACTACATGCTCACATGCGTTAACAATATGCTGAGGGACCGATCCGTCTTCGGGGCCAAATATATAGTAGGCATTTTTAGGGTGAACAAATGCGGGTAAGGGAGTGGCACCTTCTACTAGTTCAATTACTACAGGAGTGGCGCCTTGAGGTAAAGCAGACAGTAAATCGTCTACCGCAGTGCTAGGAATTAAATTGCGGATCTTCTTCGTATCTTCGTGAAAAGCTTTGGCGTGAGTATATCGAGTGCCAGTATAAAAAATAGAAGACACCCCAAAACACCCGGCAGCGCGCAAAATAACCGCCACATTACTGGCTGATTTAGGGTTAAGTAAACCAATGCTAACGTGATTATTGTCGTTTTTCATCTAACATCGCTTCTTTAATATTATCATCACCATTAGCCAGTAATTAACCCGTGTTGCGCATACCAACGGCAATACCAGTAATCGCTACCATCATTGCGCGTTCAAGGACCACTACGTCGTTGTCTTCAAACTTAGAGGATTGCACTTTTCGAATTCTATCTAGTAGCTCAATTTGCACGTAGTGCAGTGGCTGTAAATATCCAGCCCTTATTTGCATTGAGTTTCTGGCATTTGGATCATCTTCCATCATGTGTTCATGGCCCGTCATTTTTAGCAAGCTTTGCATCGACTGCACCAGTTCTTCGCGCAAAGCTGCACCAAAGTGCAAAAGCTCATCGGGCACGAGGCGTTTGTCGTAAGCTTCACTCACCTTAGGATCGGCTTTTTGAAAAACCATGTCGAGCATAGATAAGCGTGATGCAAAAAACGGCCATTGACCTATCATGTCTTGCACAATGGGGGCATTGTCGCCCTGATTCACTTCATCTATTGCGCGCATTACGCCTAACCACGAAGGCAGTACCAAGCGTGTTTGTGCCCATGCAAATATCCACGGGATTGCACGCAAGCTTTCAATGCCTCCGTGCGGGTTACGCTTGGCCGGACGGCTGCCCAGCGGTAATTTACTCAGTTCAAGCTCGGGGGTGGCGACTCTAAAATAAGGCACAAACTCAGGGTCGGTGTTAACGGTATGGCGATAATTGTCTCGGCCTTTGTTGGCCATGGTGGTGATAATTTCGCGCCACTGTGATTTTGGTTCAGGCGGCGGTAACAATACAGCTTCGATCACCGCGGATGCGTATAAAGATAAGCTGCGCTTAGCCAACTGTGGCATACCAAACTTAAAGCGGATCGTTTCACCTTGTTCGGTCACCCTAAAGCCCCCGTCGAGTGAGCCTGGTGGTTGCGAGTGAATAGCGGCTTTTGCGGGTAAGCCGCCGCGGCCAATAGTACCGCCTCGGCCATGGAATAAGGTAAGTTTAGTGTTGTGCTCCTTAGCTAAATCAACCAAAGCTTCTTGGGCACTATACTGAGCCCAGCCGGCGGCCAACGAACCCGCGTCTTTAGCTGAATCTGAATACCCAATCATGACAAACTGTTGCCCATTTATATAGCCTTTGTACCAGTCTATGCTGAGCAGGTTTTGCATAACGCTGGGAGAATTATTTAAATCGTCTAGTGTTTCAAACAGTGGGGCAACCGGCATTGGCCATTGCACCCCAGACTCTTTTAAAAGAAGTTGCACGCCAAGCACATCTGAGGGCTCACTGGCCATTGAAATAATATAAATACCGAATCCGTCTTTGCCGTTTTTGGCAATAACTTTACAGGTATCTAATACCTCTTTAACCTCGTCGCTTGGCTCCCATCTGGGGGGTATCAGTGGGCGACGAGACGAAAGCTCGCGTAATAAAAAGGCTTGTTTGTCATCTTCACTCCACTGATGGTAGTCGCCCATGCCTAAAAATCGCGTGAGTTCGCTAAATACGTCGCTGTGGCGTTGGGCGTCTTGCCTAATATCAAGTTTGAGAAGATGTATACCAAAGCAATATGAGCGGCGCAAAATGTCTAGTATTGAGCCCTTGGCAATTACCTGCATGCCGCAGTCAAGCAAGGACTGATAGCAGTCAATAAGCGGGTTTTGTAATTCTTCATTCGTTTGTATCCACGTGCGCACCGGCGCTTTGCCTATGGCAGTGCGATCTAAGGTTTGAATAAGAGGTTTTAATAAAGCTCTGTAGGGCTCTTTTACATCACCTACTTGCTCGCGCAACGTAGTGTTACACTTATTCATAGACAGCTCTGAGTAGAGCTGGTCTAGGTCGTTTTTAAATAACTTGGCCGCGCGTCGCCTTGCTCGCAGCAGTACTTCTTGGGTAAGACTTGAAGTTACGAAAGGGTTGCCGTCGCGATCACCGCCCATCCATGAACTAAACTGAACGGGTTTAGCGTCTAAAGGCAGCACAGTGTCAAAATTCGTATGCAGGTAGCCGTTCAGGTCCCGTAAAAATTCAGGAATAGCTTCCCAAAGTGAGTTTTCTATTACCGAAAACCCCCAGCGCGCTTCGTCCACCGGAGTGGGGCGAACGGTTCTTATTTCGTCTGTATGCCACGATTGGCTAATAAGGTCTGCGATGCGCTGTTTAATGCGCCTGTTTTCAACATCACTTACATTGCCGCTGTGGAGCTGATGCAACTGATCCGCTAACTGACTTTGTTTGTAAATACTGGTTCGCCTGTTCACCTCGGTGGGGTGGGCAGTAAGCACTAAATCGATGTTGAGATTTTGAATGGCGCTTAGTACTTTGTCTTTATCAGCGCGTAGGTCTAAATGTTGACTAAGATTATTCAACTGTGACTTTAAAGTACTTTCTTGATTGGCGGCAATATTAAATTCTTGTTCTGCAATGTTTGCCAGCGTTAAAAACTGTGCAAAAGCCCGTGCGATAGTAAGTAGCGACTGGTTGTCTAAATTGGCTAAAGTGCTGGCAAGCATTTCGGTGCTCAATGCATCGCCCGTTGAAGAATGACGGCCGTCATGGCGAATTTGCTCAATAGTCTCAAGCCATTGTTCACCTAACTCTTCTAAAATAGTGTCGCCAAGAGTAGCGCCTAAATATTTAACGGTTTCTTTAAGTTGCTCTATTAACGCAGGATTCATATAGCTAACAAACTCCATGTGACTAAATTATTATTAGAATAAGGGGACTAAATATAAACGCTGAAGCAATCCTTGTAGACTGCCTGGCGCTGATAATTTACCATATATTTTATCGAAGATATGCGTATTCTTCATTCAAAGCGACATAATACGGGCTTTGTGCGCTACTGCCTTTTAGTCATTAACATGAGTGTGATATAATTAGCCACTTATCTTATTAAATAATTAACGGAGCAACTGTGGCAGATAAGTACATCAGTATAGAACAACAAGCAAGTTATGGCATTGGCTATCAAATGGGCGAGCAATTGGCTTCAAATCCTTTTGATGGACTCGACATTGAAGTGGTTAAAGATGGCATTAAGGACGGCTTTGCGAAAGTATCGCCAAGCGTTAGCAACGACGATTTACGCGTTGCTTTTAACGAGATTCATCAGCGTATGGAAGCGGCTAAAAAAGAGCAGTTTGCTGGCTCCGTTCAGCAAGGCGCTGATTTTTTAGCTAAAAACAATGAGCGCGACGAAATTACTACAACCGCGTCTGGTCTTCAGTATGAAGTGATTAATCAAGGCAGCGGCGACAAGCCAAACGCTGATTCAAACGTGCGTGTGCATTACCACGGTACTCTTATGGATGGTACTGTGTTTGATAGTAGCTACGATCGCGGTCAACCGGCCGAATTCCCCGTTGGCGGCGTTATTAAGGGCTGGACCGAAGCGCTTCAACTTATGTCGGTAGGCGACAAACTGCGCTTATACGTGCCGCATGACCTAGCCTATGGCGAACAAGGCGCGGGCGCCGCTATTGGCCCTTTCAGTACCTTGATATTCGATGTGGAATTACTTGATATTCTGGCCTAATACCCGCTTATATTTGGTAATCAGGGGCGTAAGTTTTAGTGCGTGCCAAAGGATGTGTTTACCTACGACATGAAGGTAAACCAAATGAGGTTTTGTAAAAACCAGTTGCTCTAATTGCGCTGGTTTTTTAAATATAGGAGCATGGTGTTAAGGTACTTGAGAAAGTGTATTATCAAAATAGCTAGTGAATGGGCAGGGATCTTTATACAAAACGTTAGAAACGCAGGCATAAAGATCCCCAATGCCGCCATAAACATAAAAGTAGACGCGCTACTGGTAAGTTGAATCTGGACAGATTTGTTTAATGTCAAAGCTCAGTTACCATAGCGCAAACATTACTAACAAAAATTCACTAAAGCATACTAATCACATGCACTTTTATTATCAATATAACAATCAAGTCCAGGAGATTACATGGTTATTAAACCCAAGGTACGTGGCTTTATATGTACAAATGCACACCCGTTAGGCTGTGAAAAAAATGTCGGAAATCAGATTGCCTACGTAAAGTCTCAATTGCACAATACGCAACAGGCTCAAAACACTGAAGGGCCCAAAAATGTGTTGGTGATTGGATCGTCTACGGGTTACGGTTTAGCCTCAAGAATTACAGCAGCGTTCGGCTACGCGGCAAACACCCTAGGTGTGTGTTTTGAAAAGGCGCCCTCACAGCGTAAAACAGGCACCGCTGGATGGTACAACACGGGCGCTTTCCATGAACAAGCACATCGCGATGGCTTGTATGCAAGTACCATTAATGGCGACGCATTTTCAGATGAAATTAAAGCTGAGGCAATTGCCGCGATTAAAGAAAACCTAGGCAAAGTCGATCTCGTCATATACAGTTTGGCCTCCCCCCGACGTACTGATCCCGACACAGGCGATGTATACAAATCTACGTTAAAACCGGTCGGTCAGGCTTACACCACAAAAACCTATGACACGGATAAAGATTTGGTGCATGAAATAGCCCTAGAACCTGCGACCGACGATGAAATAGCGCAAACGGTTAAGGTAATGGGCGGGGAAGATTGGGAGCGCTGGTTAGTTCAGCTAAATGAGGCTGGTGTGCTCAGTGAAAACTGCAAAACCACGGCTTACACGTATATTGGAAAGGAATTAACGTGGCCAATTTATGGACAGGCAACCATTGGTTTAGCTAAAGAAGACTTAGATCGCGCGGCAAGTGCTATCATCGAAAAGCTGTCAGGTATTAACGCACAAGCAAACGTGTCTTCACTAAAAGCCTTAGTAACTCAAGCAAGCAGCGCTATTCCCGTCATGCCGCTTTATATTTCACTAATTTATAAAGTAATGAAAGAAGAAGGCACCCATGAAGGATGTATAGAACAAATTGTGGGCTTGTTTACTAATTGTTTATACTCTCAAGAGCCTAACCTTGACGATATGAAGCGTTTCAGAATGGACGACAAAGAAACTAATGACGCTACTCAAGCCAAGATAAAAGTGCTGTGGGATCAAGTCACACAAGATACTTTCCATGAGTTAAGCGACTATAAAGGCTATAACACTGAGTTTCTAAACCTGTTTGGCTTTGCTGTTCAAGACGTTGATTATGAAGCCGATGTAGACACACTTGTGCAATGGCGATAATAGCGGTGGCTCAATGTCTATAGCCCGTAGTCCTTAACACCAGTTTATATTCTATAGCGTTTGCTATTTCGCAAGGCAAGTGAAGGGCTTGTTTATTATTTGGTGTTTATTTAAAATATAAATAATTACACGCGCCTTTTATAATTGCCTTGTGCGTTGCTTTTTCTATACGACTATCAACGTATATTGGTAGTTATAGTACAATTACCATAGCCTTTTGGGACCAGTTAATGTTAAAATAACGGCGTAAAATTAGGTTACGGTGTTGCTTTGCACAAGCACTGATGCAAATCAATCCATTATGAAGAGCTGCGGTGTTGATTTCAGGGCCTCTTTTATCTACTAATACACCGAAATAATATATAAAGCTAAGAAGCACACTACGCGTTGCCACACTCATCTCTCAAAGAAAGAGGCGAAGCAGCACGCATGTGTCTATTTTCATACCTAGAGCAGTAGATGCTAATTTAAAGTGGCTTGCGTCAGGCCAATTTAAATTAGTAACTATCGAGAGTAGCAATTTGCAATGATTAAAATCAAAAAAGGCTTAGACCTTCCAATAAATGGGGCACCTAAACAAGCGATAGGCGACACTATTGTCGTTTCTAAGGTAGCTGTGTTGGGAGAAGAGTATATAGGGATGCGGCCTACCATGCATGTGCAGGTAGGCGATGTGGTTAAAAAAGGCCAGCTTTTGTTCGAAGACAAAAAGAATCCTGGCGTGAAGTTTGTTTCACCTGCTGCAGGCGACGTGATTGAAATAAATCGTGGCGCTAGGCGAGTGCTGCAGTCGGTTGTGATTGGCGTAAAAGGAGAGGAGTTTGTCGCTTTTGACAAAATAGAAGCTGACAACATTCTGAACACTGAACGTCAAAAGCTAGTCGACACATTGATTGAGACTGGTTTGTGGACAGCGCTACGAACGCGGCCTTATAGTAAAGCCCCCGCTATTGACAGTACTCCGCATTCCATTTTTGTCACGGCAACTGACACGAACCCCTTGGCGCTTGACCCGCAACTGGTTATTTCAGAGCGCGAAGAAGATTTTGCCAACGGTATAAAGGTACTTACGCAACTTGTATCAGGTGGGAAAATATTTGTGTGTAAAGCCTCTGGCGCTAATGTTAGTGCGTCTGGCGAAAACGTTGAAGTACATGAGTTTTCTGGGCCTCACCCGGCTGGTTTAGTGGGTACCCATATTCATCATCTTGACACCGTTGGTGTGGGTAAAAAAGTGTGGCATATCAACTATCAGGACGTATTGTGCTTCGGCGCTTCGATTACCTCAGGTGAACTAGACACACGCCGTGTTATATCCATTGCTGGTCCTGCGGCAAAGTCGCCCACGATAGTCCGCACTGTGCTAGGCGCGAGTACTAAAGAGCTAGTCGATGGTCAGTGCTACGACGCGCCCACTCGTGTAATTTCAGGTTCAGTGCTAAATGGCACCAAAGCAAGTGGTCCTCAGGCGTTTTTAGGCCGCTTCCACCTTCAAGTGTCATTGATACAAGAAGATGCTGAGAAGAGGTTTTTAGGCTGGATTTCGCCTGGTGCGAATAAGCACTCAGTGACGCGCGCTTACTTAGGGCATTTAAGCCCTAAGAAATTATTTAACATGACATCAACGACTAATGGTTCAGACCGCTCTATGGTGCCAATTGGTAATTATGAGCGCATTATGCCTCTAGATGTTATACCCACTTTATTGTTACGCGACCTGTTATCGGGAGATACCGACGGCGCACAAACCTTGGGTGCACTCGAGCTAGACGAAGAAGATTTGGCCCTGTGTACCTATGTATGTCCGGGTAAATACGACTACGGTCCAGTGTTGCGAGAAGCATTAACTACTATTGAATCTGAGGGATAAATCATGGGTTTAAAGACGCTTATTGAAAAAGTTGAACCAGACTTTGAGGCTGGCGGTAAATATGAGAAATTCTATGCGCTTTACGAAGCTGCGGCGACTATCTTCTACACGCCTGGCAAGGTAAACAAGGCTAATACTCACGTAAAAGACAGTATTGACTTAAAACGAATTATGATTTTTGTGTGGATGGCTACTTTCCCAGCCATGTTTTACGGTATGTACAATATTGGTGCTCAAGCGCACGAAGCCATTTTAGCCGGCGCTGGTACTTTGCCCGACATATGGCAGGCTGCGCTATTCACCATGCTAGGCGGCAGTATGGACGCCAACACCGGATGGTTTAGCATGCTAGCTTACGGTGCATGTTTCTTTGTGCCTATATATGCGACAACCTTTATTGTCGGTGGTTTCTGGGAGGTGTTATTCGCTTCGGTCAGAAAACACGAAATTAACGAAGGTTTCTTTGTGACCTCCGTCCTCTTTTCATTGACCTTGCCAGCAACTATTCCACTGTGGCAAGTTGCTTTAGGTATTACGTTTGGTGTAGTAATTGCCAAAGAAATATTCGGCGGCACTGGCCGTAACTTCCTTAACCCAGCGCTGTCAGGCAGAGCATTTTTGTACTTTGCATACCCAGCTCAAATATCGGGTGACCAAGTATGGGTAGCGGCTGACGGATACTCTGGCGCAACGTGGCTTACACAAGGTGCAAATGGCACGCTTGAGTATACTAGCGAAAACTTCATTCAAGCTTTCTTAGGCAATATTCCAGGCTCGGTTGGGGAAGTATCAACCCTTATGATTTTGATAGGCGGTTTGTTTATTATGTACTTAGGGATTGCAAGTTGGCGAATTGTATCAGGCGTAGCATTAGGCGCTGCAGGCTTTGGACTGCTGCTAAATATTATTGGTGGAGGCGAAGCGTCAAACGCAATGATGAATATGCCGTGGTACTTCCACTTCGTTATTGGCGGTTTAGCCTTTGGTATGTTCTTTATGGCAACAGATCCAGTTTCCGCCGCATTTACGAATCAAGGCAAATGGTTCTATGGTATTTTCATTGGCTTCATGACAGTGTTCATACGAGCGTTAAATCCGGCATTCCCAGAAGGTATTATGCTGGCAATTTTGTTCGCGAATCTATGGGCACCTCTATTTGACTATTTTGTTGCACAAAGTAATATAAAACGGAGGCTCTCTCGTGTCGGCTAAAAAAGAAACTTTAGGAAAAACAGTTGGTGTGGTGGTTGCAGTATGTTTTGTATGCTCTATTGTTGTGTCAAGCGCAGCAGTAGGTTTACGCAGCCTGCAGCAAGAAAATGCCGCGTTGGATAAAAAATCTAATGTGTTAAGTGCAGCTGGATTGCTAGATGCGGCCACAAATAAATCAGACATTGCCGCTATGTATGATGCTTTGGTTGTGGAGAAGTTTGTTGACTTATCAAGCGGTGAATATGTTGATAAGCCTAGTGAAGACTTCGATATGTACAAAGCAGCGAAAACCGACGAGTTTGGCGTTGAGGTTGGTAAAAGTAATGTAGGTTTCAAGCAGCGCTCAAGCATCGCTATGGTTTATCATATAAAAGACGAGTCTGGAGATGTGTCAAGAATAATTTTACCCGTCCACGGCAGTGGTCTATGGGACTTGATGTACGGTTTCTTAGCGCTTGATAGTGACGGCCAAACTATTCGAGAGTTGATTTATTATCAACATAAAGAAACGCCAGGACTTGGTGCTGAAATATTAAATCCAGCTTGGCAGCAGAAGTGGGATGGTAAACGGCTGTTTAAAGACGGTGAGGTTGCTATTACGGTCAGAAAGAACGTGGGTAACGACAATCCATATGCAGTAGATGGCCTGTCAGGCGCGACCTTAACGAGTAATGGCGTTGAAAATACACTTGTTTATTGGGCTGGGCCGAACGGCTTTGGTACCTATTTGAAAAATCAATCTTGGAAATCTTAAGGCAAGAATATGGCTGATACAAAAGAAATGAAAAAAGCCCTCTTCGGGCCGGTAGTAGATAGCAACCCTATAGCACTGCATGTACTTGGTATATGTTCTGCGTTAGCGATCACGACTAAATTAGAGACGGCATTGGTGATGTCCTTAGCGCTCACAGTAGTGTGTGCTTTTTCTAACTTATTTATCTCGTTAATTCGAAATCAAATACCCTCGAGCGTCCGAATTATTGTACAAATGACAATTATTGCGTCGTTGGTAATAGTGGTTGACCAAGTACTTAAAGCATACTCCTATGAAATATCTAAGCAATTATCGGTATTTGTGGGTCTTATTATAACCAACTGTATAGTAATGGGACGAGCCGAAGCCTATGCAATGAAGTCGCCCCCTTTCATGAGCTTCCTTGATGGAATAGGCAACGGTTTGGGTTACAGCTTTATATTGATAGTTATAGGTATTGTAAAAGAGCTTTTCGGCTTTGGTACACTTCTAGGCTACACAATTCTTCCTTTAGTACAAAACGGTGGTTGGTATACAGGTAATGGCTTACTTATTTTACCATTTAGCTCGTTTATATTAATAGGCCTAATGATTTGGGCAATACGTGTTGCACGCCCAGAACAAGTCGAACCTAAGGAATAAGTGGTCATGGAACAATATGTATCATTACTTATTAGAGCTGTATTTGTAGAAAATATGGCACTGACGCTTTTCTTGGGCATGTGTACTTTTTTAGCAGTGTCTAAAAAAGTGAAGACTTCTATGGGTTTAGGTGTCGCGGTAATTGTGGTGCTGGGTATTTCAGTACCCGTTAACCAAGTTATTTTTACTGTCATTTTGGCGCCTGGTGCACTTGCTTGGGCTGGTTTTCCTGAAGCTGACCTTAGTTTTTTGAGCTTCTTGACGTTTATTGGCGTAATAGCTGCACTGGTACAGATTTTGGAAATGACATTAGATAAGTTCTTTCCGGTTCTGTATAACGCCTTGGGAATATTTTTGCCGCTCATTACGGTTAACTGTGCAATATTTGGTGGCGTAGCGTTTGCCGTTCAGCGTGAATACAACTTTACAGAAAGTATCGTTTATGGCATCGGCAGCGGTATAGGCTGGGCAATAGCTATAGTATTATTGGCGGCAGTACGTGAAAAGCTAAAATATGCAGATATGCCCGACGGTATCCGCGGTTTAGGTTCAGTATTTATGATTGCGGGCCTTATGGCTCTTGGTTTCCAGTCATTCACCGGCGTTTCGCTGTAAGGCGATTGAGGAGTTTTTAAAGTGGAAAATGTAGATATTTATTTAGGCGTTGGCATGTTCATCGCAATTGTATTGATATTGGTATTCGTTATCATGTTTGCTAAGTCAAAACTGGTACCTAGTGGCGACGTCAAAATAATGATTAATGATGACCCAAAAAATACCATTATCACTCAAACGGGTGGAAAATTGTTAAGCGCACTTTCAGCCTCTGGTATTTTTGTGTCATCAGCCTGTGGCGGCGGTGGTTCATGCGGTCAATGTCGGGTTGATATAAAAGGCGGTGGTGGTGAAATACTGCCGACAGAGCTAGATCACATAACTAAACGCGACGCTAAGCAAGGCTGCCGCTTAGCGTGTCAAGTGTCGATTAAGCAAGACATGCAAATTGAGCTGCCAGAGGAAGTATTTGGGATCAAAAAGTGGGACTGCGCAGTATTGTCTAACGACAACGTAGCCACATTTATTAAAGAGCTTAAGCTTGGCATTCCTGACGGCGAAAGCGTGCCGTTTAAAGCCGGTGGTTATATTCAGATAGAAGCGCCGCCTCACCATGTTAAATATAAGGACTTTGACGTACCTCAAACATATCGTAAAGATTGGGAACATTTTGGTTTCTTTGATGTTGAGTCAAAATGTGAAGAAGAGACCATTCGTGCCTATTCAATGGCAAACTACCCAGAAGAAGCGGGTATCATTTTGTTGAATGTGCGTATTGCAACACCTCCGCCTAACAATTTGAGTCTGCCTGCTGGCATAATGTCTTCGTTTATTTGGTCATTAACACCAGGTGATAAAGTGACTATTTCTGGCCCGTTTGGAGAGTTCTTTGCAAAGGACACTGAAGCTGAGATGGTGTTTGTAGGCGGTGGTGCAGGTATGGCGCCTATGCGCTCTCACTTGTTTGATCAATTACGTCGTCTAAAGTCTGAACGTAAAATATCGTTCTGGTATGGTGCTCGTTCTTCCCGTGAAATGTTTTATGTCGAAGATTTCGACATGTTACAGAAGGAGAATGAAAACTTTAAATGGCACGTCGCGCTTTCCGATCCACAGCCTGAAGATAAGTGGGAAGGTGACACGGGCTTCATACACAACGTATTGCTAGAAAAGTACCTAAAAGACCATCCTGCACCAGAAGACTGCGAGTTTTACATGTGTGGTCCACCTATGATGAACGCAGCTGTTATCAGCATGCTCAAAGATTTAGGCGTAGAAGATGAAAACATTATGCTGGATGATTTCGGCGGCTAATAATTCACTGTACTAGAATTGAAAAAGGGGCTAAAGCCCCTTTTTTGTATATTATTATCCTACCGTCATTCACACTATAAATAAGTAATATTATGAAACTAACACTCAAATTAGCTACACTGACGATTGTATTGTCATTCTTCTTATGGTCTTGTTCTGGCAAACCGCCAGCCATGGTTACGCTGAATGGCCAAACAATGGGAACCACATATAGTGTCAAATATTTGAACGTTGACAAGGCTGTTACTCTTCTGTCACCGGCCCAAATGCAAGAGCAAATTGATGCTTTGCTCATAAATGTAAATCAACTAATGTCTACATACATTACTGATTCTGAATTATCGCTGTTAAATAAGAGTCCTGCTAACGTTGCGTTCCCAATATCAACTCAAACCGAGTATGTCATCACAAAAGCACTGGAACTGCACAGCATAAGCGACGGTATGTTGGACATTACCGTTGGACCTCTTGTGAATATGTGGGGCTTCGGGCCGCAAAAACGAGCCAATAAAATTCCATCATCTGAGCAGCTTTCATCTGCCATGGCATACGTAGGAGTAGACAAGTTTCGATTAGCAAATTCAGAAATAGTAAAGTTGCATCCTAATGTTTACATAGACTTGTCCACTATTGCAAAAGGATATGCTGTAGACGAAATAGCGGAGTTACTTTTGTCTAAAGGCGTCACTAGCTTTTTAATTGAAATAGGCGGTGAAATGCGTGCTGCTGGCGCTAAAGAGAATGATGAAAAATGGTTAATAGCGATAGAGAAACCTCTATCAGGTCAGCGCTCTATTCAGCAGATTGTAAGTATAGGCAACAATGCTATTGCAACATCGGGCGATTACCGGAATTATTACGAAGAAGACGGGGTCAGATATTCACATCTTATAAGTCCAATTACTGGTTATCCTATTACCCATAATTTAGTGTCGGTTACGGTGGTAGCAGCAAAATCAATTGAGGCAGACGGTTTATCGACTGCACTAATGGTAATGGGTAGTGAAAAAGGCAGAGCGCTTGCTGAAAACGAAGGTATAGCGGCTTTATTTATCACCAAAGAAGGTGAAGATTTTGTAGAATATCAGTCAAAAGCCTTTATTCAAAACGTACAGGTAATTGAGCAGAATTAGACCAAAAGAGTATCTTTGTGATAAAATAATGTTTAGTTAGTAGTTGTTAAATAGCATGCACAAGCGTGTCAGTGAATTTTTTAGCAGTAGTTGACACCGAAGGGTGATTAACAATTTGCCGGAGACAGCAGGAGAGTGTTACCTTGAGTACATTTATTTTAGCGTTTTGTTTTTTCTTACTTATGTCGTTTGCGATGGCAATAGGGTACATATTTCAAAAAAAGAGCATTTCAGGCTCATGCGGGGGCCTAGGCGCATTAGGCGTTGAGAAGGCCTGTGATTGCCCAGAGCCATGCGATAGAAAAAAGGCACGTCTTGAAAGGGAGATGGCTCGCCAGGCAAAACTTGATGAGTGGAAAAGCAAACAAATTCTATAATTATTTATAAGCCTCAGTTAATCTGAAGCTTATACTGCCTCATCTTTCCTCCTCGCACTCCCAAAACATTCCATAGGTATAGATATATTTTTGTCTGCAGTTCATAATGCTGTTATTACATACAGCTGTTTAACCTCACGATAGAGCCTGCTATGCGAAAATTTATACATGTCGACATGGATGCCTTTTATGTATCAGTGGAAATAAGAGACAATCCTGCGTTAGCAAATATGCCGGTCGCGGTGGGTGGAAAATCGAACCAACGAGGGGTTCTGTCAACCTGCAATTATATTGCCCGTAGCTTTGGTGTGCGCTCTGCAATGCCCACATCTATGGCGAAAAGGCTATGCAACGATTTAATTATTGTGCCTGGCAGAATGTCAGTATACCAAGACGTGAGTACGCAAATTCGTGAAATATTTAGTCGCTATACTAACTTAGTTGAGCCTCTTTCGTTAGACGAAGCCTATTTAGATGTGACTGACGTCGAACAGTTTGGCGGTTCGGCTACCTTAATCGCCCAAGATATCCGCAAGCACATACACCTTGAGTTAGGCTTAACCGCATCTGCGGGTATAGCACCTTTGAAGTACATTGCGAAAATTGCTTCAGATATGAATAAACCAAATGGCCAGTATTTAGTTAAACCTGAGCAAATAATTTCCTTTATTGAACAGTTGCCCTTAAACAAAATCCCAGGAGTCGGCAAGGTGACTTTTGCTAAATTACAAGCCTTAGGTTTATACACCGGTCAAGACATTCGAAATACTAATCAGGCTGAATTAGTCCAACGCTTTGGCAAGTTCGGTCTTAGTTTATGGCGCAAATGTCAAGGCATAGATAAACGAGGAGTTGAAATCTCACGTATTCGAAAATCGGTGGCAGTAGAGCGCACATTTAGCGAAAATTTAACGACACTAGAAGAATTAACGGTTTACTTGCTTAAAAACTTAGTGCCCGCGCTTCAAGATCGAGCCGCTAAACACATAGTAACGCGTGAGATAGACAAAATAGGCGTGAAGATAAAATTTGCTGACTTTAGACAAACCACTAAAGAACACAAGTGTAGTGATATTAATAAAGCTGTATTAGTAAATTTATTACGCGAAGCTTGGGAGCGAAGAAATGGCAAAGATGCGCGCTTGTTGGGCGTTTTTATTGGGTTTTGTGACACCCCAACCGATACACAGCACGAACAGTTATCGTTTGATTATAATGATAAAAATGGTAGTAAGCACATTATTTTTGAGAAAAAAGCATAAGCGTTGACTTGTCACTACACGACTAAAGCCACTGAGGTAATTAATGGTCAATATAAAGAAGGGCAAATACAAGCACTACAAAGGTGGATTTTATGAAGTTATTGACCTAGTCAGGCATTCGGAAGATGAAAGTCTGCTAGTCTTATACAGGCCTTTATATGGCGAAGGATTGCTATGGGTAAGGCCCTACGATATGTTTATAGGCCAAGTCCAAACTCAAAATGGTGAGCGCAAAAGATTCGCTTACGTCAGCGCTAGCTGAAGAAAACTTGCTCACCGTTTCATCTTTGACTATTCATTCTCCATAATGCAAAGCGTTCACCCGTAAAAGGATAATATATGTTTACAAGCTTGGTGGATATTTCAGATGATCTTGCTGCCAGATAGCGACCATAGACTGCGCACTTATATTACCACCCGATATAATCACTAAAATTTGTTGGCGTTTATTACCGATAGAAAGATGTTTTGGAAGGTTTTGTAAATACTCCTTCACACCTTGCATTACCATGGCGCATGTAGGTTCTATGTGTAATTTTAGTAAATGTTGCAACCACTGTGTCCAATAGGCAATTTGCTGCTCGTCTACCTCATAAAATGCGTCTAGCTGCTTTAAGTATTTAAAGGTGTGCTCTCCCACACTTGGGGTGGCAGCGCCGTCTGCTAAGGTAATAGGCGCCTTGTCTAAGGTGATTATATGGCCAGCCCTGAGCGAGCGCGCTGCGTCGTTTGCCATTAAGGGCTCAACTCCTACAACCTTTGCATTAGGCCTTACATGCTTAGCGGCAATGAGCGTACCTGCAGCCAAGCCACCGCCTCCACAAGGAACAAATATCGCATCGATGTCACTAGTCTGTTGCAAAGCTTCAAGTGCTGCGGTGCCTTGGCCAGCAATAATATCAGGGTGATTGAACGGGGGTATCCAAACAACGCCAGGCTGCTTGCTGGCCAATTCAACTGCCTTGTCTGCGCTTGGCCTGTCGTCAAACTGTGCTAATGTTGCGCCATAGTAAGCGGTAGCCGCGGCCTTCACAGTCGATATCGATTTGGTGCAATAAATAGTGACGGGGATGTTGAAATGCTTAGCTGCATACGCGACAGCTTGTGCATGATTACCCGATGAGTTAGCGACTATGTGTTTGGGTAAGCTATTATTTTGTGCCAGTTTCGCGATAAAGTTGCTTGCACCACGCAGTTTAAAGGCACCAGTCGTTTGTAAGCACTCTACTTTGAAATAAATATCGTGGCCTAGCCATGTATTTAACAAGGTTGACTGTACTATGGGCGTTCGCTGCACCATGTGTGATATGCGCTCGTGTGCAAGGCTAATGTCGGTAAACGAAATATTTGTCATAAAGGCTTTTACTAACGTTCTATAGTTTATATTTTCATTAATTGTAATAGGCTATCATAAAGCATTACTAATGCGTATTTTCTATATTTATCATTTATGTTGAATTAAAAAAGTATGACTTAATGGGCAACGCTATTGAAGTCGACGCTCAAGCCGTACAAGCATAGCTTGGCGAAGTACTCACTGATAATGAGCAGTGATCTATGCTTATAAAATGGTACGTGATTTGCTCGTATTTACGAATAAGCGTTTAATTGCCTTTGATAAACAAGGGGTGACGGGAAAAAGGTCGATTATTTAAGTATCCCTATAAATCAATAACTCAGTTTAACGTTCAAACAGCGGGTAATTTTGATACCGACTGCGAGCTTAAATTTGGGTATCTAGTCAATCGCAGCTGCTAGCGTTGAATTGAGCAAGTAAATTAAGCAAGCCTATTTTTTTTACACTTAATTGGCCAAACACAAACACTAATAATGAATTTTTAACGTAACAATAGGCATAAATTGGTCACTAGGCTTAAGCAGTCAATAATATATGAGTAAATTAACAGCAATTGTGATGGGTGCTACCGGATTAGTGGGTAAAGCATTAGTTAATCAGCTATGCCAAGACGACCGCTACCATAAAATAACATGTTTAGTCAGGGCGCCATTAACAGCTAATAATTATCATGATCCTATGCTTAAAATAGAGCCCTTGGTCATTGACTTTACAATACTACAAGACTATCAGGGCTACTTTACTGTTGACCATGTGTACTGTTGTTTAGGTACTACCATGAAAAAAGCGGGGAGTAAGTCAGCGTTTAGAAAAGTCGATTTTGAATACGTGCACGTGTGCGCGCAGTTAGCCAGAGCCCAGCGAGTCAAGAGTTTTGTATGGATCTCATCGATTGGTGCCAATGCTAAAAGCAACAACTTTTATCTGCGCGTTAAAGGTGAATTAGAAAATGCCATTTTAACTATGCCCCAGCTACCCAATGCAGCCGCGGTTAGACCCCCCTTGCTCATGGGAAACAGAAGCGATCACAGACCTGGGGAGGCTTGGGGCATCAAAATCTTAGAAGGTATCTCACCAATAATGAAAGGGCCTTTGGCTAAATATAGACCTGTACATGCTGAGCAAGTGGCAAATGAAATGATTAATCTACAGCTATTTTAATCTTTTTAAGCATAATGAACCTTGCTAAGGCAAATTGAGACTAAAAAAAGTTGATAAGATAGAGCACATGGTGTATTGATTATAAAATCAGAACTTTTGACGTGCCTACTTCAAAAGTCGCCTAAGAAGGGATATCACCATGAATGTAGTATTACCCAAAAAAATATCAAACTTGTTTGATAAAGTAAAAGTAGAGCGCTTCTGGTGGGATGGCGTTCAGGTGAATATTCCCTTTCATTGTATTTATGCAATTATTCCTAATCCGATTCCGGACCATTACACTGAAATAAACGGGCTGAATGTGCCTGTTCTAAGATTAGGCGACTACCATGTGCCTATATGGGACCCCATGCACAATGAGATTAAGCACTTGCCTAAAATTGCAGTTATTTTAACGCATCACGAGGGTGAAAAGTTTGGCTTATATGCTCACCCAGCGGACTGTCAGGATGAAAGCTTTTCGTTGAGCTATGACGATTGGTTTATACGTCAGCGACAGAATTAAAGAAAAAGAAAAAATCAGCGTTCATTACATAAAAAAGTAGTGGGGTAAAAATTAGTGGGCTCAGATTCAAAGAGACTTTTTTAAAAAACTCTCATTGAATCTGGCCCCATTAATTTTATATCTACTTTCTTCTATGAACCTTTCTTAACCAACACTGAAACACTTTCAATACCCGCTTGCTTAATTTGGTCCATTACATCAACCACAACACCGTGTTCAGCATCTTCATGTGCCTGTATCGCGGCTGAAGTAGTGTTGTTTTCAGCTAAAAAGGTTTGTGTGTTGGCCACTACACGGCGAATATCAACAATGCGTCCAATCATGTGAATAGTGCCGTCCGCGTCGATTCGAATCGACAGGGCTTTACTAGGCTCTGATGTGTTTTGGTTTTCCGGAGGACGATTAGCCGACAAACCTTTAGAGTTGTCAAAGGTTGTGGTGACGATAAAAAATATTAGCATAATAAAGACAATGTCTAACATTGGTGTCATATCTATTTGTGCGTCATCATCGGCGGAGGTATGCTTTTTTCTTTTCATTACGTAAAGCTCTTTGTTAAACGACTATTTCGATAGTATATCTACTCAGGAAAAAATGAACAGAGGGAATGTGTAAAATTAGTTAACAAATTTACCTCTACGATACATTTTTTGTAGAATTATGCCGCGTTAAGCTCGTGAATTTGGTCAATAACTTGTTTGCACCACAGTTTTATACGCTTGTCGCTTAATTCGTATTGATTTTCATCATCAAGGCTTAGGCCCACAAAAAACTGCTCATCTGGTGTCAGCCCTTTTGATGCCACAAACTCATAGCCTTCGTTTGGCCAGTAGCCTATTAGATCGCAGTCTAGCAAAATAAGCTCGTCGTGTAACATACCAAGCGCGTCTTGGAACCAGTCAGCATAGCCAAGCTGGTCGCCAAGGCCAAATAGTCCGACTACTTTTCCGCTTAGCTCAAGCGTAGCTATATCGTCCCAGGTTGACTCCCAATCTTCTTGTAATTCGCCAAAATCCCAAGTAGATATACCATATAAAATAACGTCATAGTTTTGCGACTTCGCTAATGCAGTATCTTTTATGTCAAACAACTCAACCTGCCCAACCACGTCGCCTTGACTTAGCAGCGCTTGGAGTTGTTGCTGAATCTTTTCACTCGCCATTTCAGTGTAGCAAGTTGTTGAGCCATAAAAAATACCGATTGAAATGGGCTTAGTCATTTTTATCCTATTGGGTTTTGCTTGAAAGTTCACTTTATAAGCGCTGCGCACTAAAAATATATAGGTACGCGAGAATACATTATTTGTCTTGTTTAAAGCTTACCATAGAGCCGTCAGCAAGGATCAATTTGCATACCTGTTCTTGGCCATTTTCGTTTAGTTCCAACAAGCCTAAGCAGGCACCATTAACGATATCTTTTTGCTTTGACTTGTTGTTGAGCATGATGCTGCCTTCAAACTCTTCGTGGTATAGGCCCAGTAGGCGAACAACCTGATGAATCGCGTGCAGCATGGGGCCCGCTACGTCGTCTATATATACTTGGTCACCTGTAAATAAAACAAGGTCGGGTCTGACGCTGGTTTTAGCAAATTCAATGCTATGTGCCAGTTGCGGGTCTAACTGAGGTAGAGCATCTTTGCCTTTGAAATGAGCTTTACGGCAAGACCCATGAATGACTCGTGTAAGCTGCTGACTAAATTTAAAACTAAACAGCGTCTGGTCTTGATACAAAAGAGATAGCAGCATACTGGATAACTTTAGGTATGTGTCGTCGTGCTCTTGTGAGCTATTCTCGATGTTTTACTCTATATTACGGACAAAACGTCTAAATATCTTGTAATTAATGTAATACTCTCTAAATAATAGCGTTGTCGTGTAAATAATTACTGTGGTGTAAGCTAAAATGATCTCAAGTTCTTTTTCTCTTTTTTTGGATAAATGGGCAACAGCCTTCAAGTGTGTATTTGGGCTATTATGCTTAGTAAGTGTAAGTGGATGCGCTGCTAATTATGCGACTAATAATTCATCAAATAACAAGCCACTTTCCCCTAGCACACAGTTTCACAGTGCAACCATCGTAGGAAAATGGCTCACAGAGTCAAACGGTGAGTATATGCAAGACCCACAAACGTCTGGTCTAACAGTAGTGGGAGATAAAATGTACTCTGTTTCTGATGCTTCTGCGCTAGAACACCAAATTCGGCGCCTGCATGTTATTAACAAAAACACCGCTGTGATTGACACAACACTTGGACCAATTGAAATTGCGCCGCATGTAGCTAATGCGAGCTGTTTTGCAGATTACTTAAACACTAGGCCAGACTACGAGGCCTTAGTGGCTATTCCTGGACAAACCAATCAATGGTTAATTGTGACAGAAGATGGCACGCGTGGCAGTAAAATAGAAGGAGAGTGTTTCGATCAGTTTGCTAACAATAATTTTACGCGTTACCCAGCGCTTATCGCCAAACTCGAAGTGATTAACAAGACCTTATTATTAACTGGCGTTCGCGCTATTGAGTTTGACGCCCTTGATAACACCGATAAACGCGGTCTTGGTCAAAATATCGAAAATGACGGTATTGAAGGCTTAGCGTTTACTCGCGACAATCGTTTATTATTCGGCATTGAACAAGACGCTAGCGCTGCTGCCCGTGTTTTTGAGATTGCGTATTCCCCCGATATGTTTGATACGCTTGACAGCTTCCTAAAAGTGACAGACAGTAAACTATTATTTCCCAGTAGCATGTCGCTAATAAACCCCATTAACGGTATGGACGTGTATTATCCAAGCGAAGATAGTGAAGGATATCTTATTGCGGTTGCCCGAAACAACGATCAGCTTTGGATCCTTGATTTAGCAAAGCAGCGTCCAGCAATCATAGTTGATTTGATTTTGTATGCACCATCGGATGCAAAATGTGGCAAAGGCACCTCACACAAAATTCGTAACTCGGCATTAGAAGGACTCGCCGTTGACGGTGAGCGTTTATTCTTAATTAATGACCCATGGCGTCAACAATACCCAAACAACGCTACCTGCATCTATGACAAGCCTAGATATGAAGAATTCACGCCTCTTCTGTTTGAATTGGCCATCAACCCCATGTGGTTTAAATAGTCAGGTGTGGAAAAGTAAATTCATCGCGTTTAGAGCTGCCACCAAAGGTTTATCCTTTGCATGCGTGATTACAATACGGCTGTTCATTTGGATTTACGCCTCACAGCCATAAAACGAAAGCCCGTATAGGTCTTGTGTTTTTATTGTCATCTAATGTTTGTATTCACACGTACAACACCCATTATCAGCAAAGCCAGCGGCTTTGCTCAAAAAGAAAGAGAGGCTGTTTATGGCATTTACAATTTTCTATGATGGGCAGTGTCCATTGTGCGAAATAGAAATGAAGCATCTAAAGAAACGCAATACTCAAGGTAAGCTGTCGTTTGTGGATATAATGGACAGCGATTTTGCCACCCAATATCCAGATTTAGATTGGCACGCATTAAACGAACGTATTCATGGAATGACTGAAGATGGCACTATATTAATAGGGCTAGATGCGACACACCGAGCGTGGAGTGAAGTCGGTCATTCTTGGCTTTATGCCCCCCTAAGATGGCCTGTTATTAAGTTTTTCGCAGATAAATTATATTTACTATTCGCTAAAAACCGATACAAAGTGTCTTATCTGCTAACGGGCAAAAAGCGCTGTGAAACCGACTGTAAGGTAAAGTATTAATGAGTGAGCATGTATTAGTAATAGGTGCAGGTGGAGGTATAGGAAAAGAACTGGTTAATCAGCTATGCACTCATAGTCCTGATGCACAGGTGTACAGTGTCTCGCGGGGCCAAGCGTCTACTGTTTTTCATAATCAGCAGCATTTTACGTTTGACTCCACACACGAACACAGTATTAAATCATTTGTAGATGAACTGATTGAAAAAAAGATAAGGTTTTCTCGCATAATTTGTACCACGGGTGTTCTGCATACTTCAGGCGATAAAACCTTAAAGCCTGAAAAACGCTTAGAGGATATCGATCCGGTGCAGTTAGCTGAGTACTTTCGGGTTAATACCGCGGTGCCGGCCATGTGGCTAAAGTATTTGGTAAAGATTGTGGCAAAAGACAAAGCTAGTATTGTTTTCTTCAGTGCAAGGGTAGGCAGTATTAGTGAAAACGGCCTTGGCGGCTGGTACGGCTATCGTGCATCAAAAGCCGCACTTAACATGATTGTGAAAACCGCCAGCATTGAATACATGCGCCGTGCACCCAATACAACACTCGCCTGTTATCATCCAGGCACGGTTGACACAGGCCTTTCAAAACCCTTTCAATCTAACGTGAAGCCAGGCAAATTGTTTAGCGCCGAATTTACGGTTTCCCAGTTACTCAGCCATATGCAAGGATTTGATGCGCAGCACTCTCCTTATTACATTGACTGGGATGGAAAAACCATTCCATACTAATGTAAAGCCGCCTAGTAATAGTGGCGGCAAACTCCTTATTATTTAAAATCCAACATTTCTCCTTACAAAAAGCAGACATTTTTGTTAACTGCTGTTAACATTTAGCAGAAAATTTGTGATGCGTTACCTGTCTTCTCAAGTGCGTAATACTCCACGTATAAAAATAACAAAAATGAAAAGGAACACTCATGGCGGGCTCTCGTGAGCAATTTGGCTCAAAACTTGGTTTTATTCTTGCCGCTGCAGGATCTGCGGTTGGTATTGGCAATTTGGTCGGATTTCCTGTTGGTGCAGCCAAAAATGGCGGCGGTGCATTTTTACTGATGTACGCAATCTTTGTTATCTTAATATGTTTGCCCGTTATGATTGCGGAAATGACAATAGGGCGCTCAAGTCAAAAAGATCCGCTAGGAGCACTCACCGATCTTTCGGGTGGCAGTCGCCGCTGGCGAGTTGCGGGCTGGTTGTCCATCATTACTCCTTTTATGATTGCCGTATTTTATTTGGTGATTACGGTTTGGATATTTGGATATCTGACTGAATCGGCGATGGGTAATCTTGACGTTTTGGCGCAACCTGACACTTTCAGTAGTTTCATTTCTGGCTACGATCTGTTTGTTTATATGGCTATTGTACTGGCTATTGTTTACTTAATTCTGCAGGGCGGGGTAAAAGAAGGAATTGAAAAAGCTGCCAAAATTTTAATGCCAGCACTGTTTGCTATGCTGCTATGCTTAGTTGCCTTTGTATTAACTCAAGACAACGCGATGGCTGGCTTAAAATTTTATTTAATTCCTGATTTCAATAAAATTAACGCAAGCGTTGTAAACGCCGCGCTTTCTCAAGCGTTTTTCTCCTTATCTTTAGGCATGGGTATTATGATTACCTACGGTAGCTACATTAGCAAAGATGCCGACTTACCCTCATCGGCAAAGCTTGTTGCACTAACCGACACGGCTGTTGCGTTCACCGCAGGCTTAATGATATTACCGGCTATATTCTCGTTTAACCCTTCAGTGAATACTGCTGAGTTGAGCGAGTCGTCAATTTCGATGATTTTCTCATATTTACCGCAAATCTTCTTAGCCCTACAAACAACCTTAGGCTACTTTGGCGCAAGTCTTGTTGCCTGTATTTTCTTTTTACTCGTGTTTTTTGCGGCTATTACGTCCTTAGTATCTATCTTTGAGGTCCCGGTTGCCGCGCTTATGAGCGAAAAAGGAAAGTCGCGTAAAGGCTCTTTACTAATTTGTGGGGTGCTATTGTTGGTGTTCTCACTAATGTGTGCGTTTTCATTTGGCTGGTTTGAGTTTTTCACTTCATTTGTTAGCTATGGCGGCGCAGACAAGTCATTTTTTGATGTGGTGTATGACGTATTCTACGATACTATTTTACCGTTGAATGGTCTTCTAATTTGTTTGTTTGTTGTTTATCGTTGGAAGAAAAGCGCGTTTAACGAAGAGTTAGAGCAGGGTGCTCCAAACTTTAAGGATAGCCTTTTCGAGCGCTATGTTAATTTTTCCTTAAGCACCTTTATTCCATTGGTACTCGCGCTAATTTTTATCAATACAGTTGCATTAAAGTACCTAGGATTCAATATAGTACAGTACATCATTGACTCATTCTAAAGCATATCGAAAGGGCTTGCATATGTTGGGGTAAAGTCTAAGTCAATAAAACTCTGTGTAGCGTCAATTAGTTTGCCTAATTGGCGCTCTTTTGGGTCGTGTAAAAATGTTGGGATAGGCAAGGACAAGCGTTTAGCGCACCACTGGTAATACGCTTTACGACTTGGATGCGCAAGGGCTGATAAGTTAAAAGCATGCGATACAGGCTGAGTGCTTAGCAGGGCTAATATGGCTTGAATTACGTCAGCCTGATGAATCAGATTAACGGGATCGTTAGCATTAGGAATGTCGCTCTTGTGGCACAGAGAATAGATTGGATGGCGCATTTTAGGCGCCACAAGATTCTTGTTAGAGGTATCACTAGGATTAGGCCCTATCAGCCCAGACGGGCGCAATACTTTACTTTTGTCTGGATAATACAAGGCTAAATGAGCCTCTATCGCTTGATGTGCCTTACCTGATTCTGTTTTTGCTTGAACGGCAGTGTGTTGATTAACCTTACCGTGCTGCTCGCCGAATACCGATGTAGTGCTAATAAATATTAACTGTTGTAGGCCATTTTGCATTGCACAGTCAATTAAGGCTATCATACTGTTTACAAAGGCATGCTGGGAAAAATCTGTCCTACCAGGCGGGATATTAAGCACCAGTGAGGCATCTGTAAAACGACTTGCCAAGACTTTCCCATTGCTTGTATATTGCTTGTTTATGGGTTTATACAGGTCGAAAATATCTGCAGTGAGTGATTCAGTAAGCAGCATTTGCTGCTTACTTGCGCTAGTGACACTGCCAGAAACATTCGCACCATATTGCTGCAGAACACTCGCTAAAGGGCGGCCCAACCAGCCTAAACCCATAATATGAATAAATTTATGCTGAATTTCTCTCGTTAGTACGTGTGGTTCTAGGGCCATTAATTATTCTACTTTTTTTGTTATTTTATGCTTTCTTAGTAAAGTAAACCGTGTCGAGATAACGTAATTCGTACACTTTTCTAAGCTCTTTTTCGGTCTTGCTTAAGGCTTCAATTTTATCACACAAGGCAGCAGAGCTTTCTTTTACGCTATCGCCTAAGGTTTTGGCTTTTTTCTCGATGTCTTTGGCTAAATTCGCCATACGTGACTCTAGTGCAGCAAAGTCACCGCCGCCATTCATCATTGACTGACCAATCGCCACCATAAGCTGTCCCATAAGTGTTGACACTATTTCGGCTTTTATTTGTTCAATTTCCTGTGCCAACTCATTCCCAAGTCCTAGGTTTTTTTTCAAATGTGCACTATCAAAGGTTAATGAGTTAGGGTCTTGATAAACATGATCCTTAAGGGTTGTTGTAACGCCATTTATGCGTGCGTTGAGCTTTTCTGGCAGCGAGCTATTTTTACCTAGCAATCCGCTAAATACTTCCTTTAGTGCGATATCAGTAATCCTTAAGGCCTCTACTGCAATATCAACAACCATGGGAATAGAGGCCTCAACATCGTTGTAATAACGCTGTGCTAGTTTTTGTTCGTTTTTGGTAAGCGTTATTTTGCGATCATTAACAAACACAGCACCGTTTGCTTTAAATAAAATAGCCTCTTGTTTGCTAGACTTAACAATTAGTTCCTTGTTAGCAAATAAGATATCACTGCTAATGTTAGCGTTACAGCTCAGTTGATAATCATTACTTGCAAAAGCGCTGCTGACAAACAGGCTGGCGCATGCCAATGTGATCACCGTTAATTTTTTGAGGGTCATTAGAAAACCTTATTATAGTGCGGTAGTAGACAACGTTGTTATAAAGTATGCAAACATAATGCTGATTAGCCACATAGTCCAATTACATTTATATGACTTCCTTAGCAAAGCTTGGGCCATTATTTTTAATTAATCAAAACAGTGGTTTATATTTTAATCAAGTCTCTAAAATAGTCTCTTTAGAGAATTAACCATAATTTAGGCAATAAAGTCGTGAAATTGACTAAGATCATGTTTACCGAAAAAACACAGAGCATCCTATTTTTAAAAAGTGGATTAAGGCATAATATAGGTATTCAATTTTACAGGACACACTCATGGTAGGCACACTTTTAGTTTTTGCAAACACGCTTTTATTCGGTGCTATGATGCTTTCACTGGTACTGGGTATATCTTGTATTGCTATGGCAGCATTGTCTACTAAAACAGGCGCGCAGGCGTACAAAGAAAGAATTGAATATGGTTTTTTTGGCGTTTCAAGCTTGGGTATTATGGGTTTATTAATTTACGCGTTGGTGTAAAATTAATAATATAGCGACCTTGCCGTAAAAGGTTGCTGTCTTAAGTGCTATATGTCTACTGGCATAGAGCTTACCACTGTGTCATCCATTTTTTCATGCGCTCGTTTTTATTAAGCCAGAGTTCGTTCACCCACTGCTGGAAGCCAGCTTGAAAAGTCGGATTGTCGAAGTAATCTCCGATCAATTCTTGTGACACCTCCAATGTCTTAACCTCAATAGCAATGCGGGTCATACGACCGCTTAACATATCCATCATGGGGTGTTTTGAGTGTGGATAGGCGATCGTAATATCAAGAATATTACTAAATAGTTCACCCATAGCGGTTAGAGTAAATGCAATACCGCCGGCTTTTGGACGCAGTAAATGCGAAAAAGGGCTTTTTTGTAAAGCGTGTTTTTGGGGGGTAAAGCGAGTACCCTCAACAAAGTTGATAACAGTGGTTGGCCGGTCTACAAATTTTTCACAAGACTTTCGAGTTGTTTCTATGTCTTTTCCTCTCAGATGCGGATGTTTTTCTAGGTAAGCTTGGTTGTGTCTGCGCATGAATGGCATATCCAGCGCCCATGCCGCTAAACCAACAAAGGGCAGCCATATAGCCTGTTTCTTTATGAAAAACTTAGGCGGCGGGATTCTAGGGGCACAAAAATCAATAAGTAGTATTATATCCAAATAACTGCGGTGATTTGCCGTTATCAAGTACCATTTTTTTTTCGATAAAGGCTTGTCTATATCGATCTGAATTTCTATTCGATTAAATATTTTGATCATAGCAACACTAATAATAGCAAACGTACTGTAAAGTCTGTGCATGATATCTAAGAGCCGGCTACTGACTTCCTTTATAGGGATTAAAAAGCGGATAACGCCAAATATGAT